>Ga0255139_1000357_pt1 | contig 15058 bp, 10 predicted proteins | sample Law_Colum_RepB_8_FD_188549 | JGI IMG/M metagenome (GOLD analysis project Ga0255139, IMG submission 188549) | Freshwater microbial communities from St. Lawrence River, New York, United States - Law_Colum_RepB_8d | ecosystem: Environmental > Aquatic > Freshwater > River | place: USA: New York...
GTAAAGACCTTTGCAGAGTATGACCAAGCAGTGCGCGCACTTATTAAAAGCGGAGCAACAGTTATGCTCTTTTGTGTCCTAGAGGATTCAGGTGCTAAGACTCGCGCAGCAAAGGTTTGGAAACTGAGATTTGAAGCATTTAATGAGAATGTGCGAAAGATAGCTGGCGAAGTTGGCGCTATTTTATTAGATCCAAATCAAGAAAGTTCCTGGCGCCATCCAGGTTTTATCCATGAAGATCGTCTTCACTTAAATTCTCTTGGACATTATCGTGTTGCTCAAGCAGTACTAGCGCGATTAAATCTTCCTCATGATTCAAGCTGGAGAACGCCATTGCCACCGCCAGTAAAACTGCCTTTAGGTGAGCAGATCAAGACAAATCTTCGCTGGATTATTCTCTATGGAATTCCCTGGGCGATAAGAAGGATTAGAAAGAAATCATCAGGAGATGGACGAAGCCCTAAATATCCAGCACCAACTACTTGGAAGCCTTAAAAAGTAACTACGCTCCAGCTCCATTTATAAGTTCCAGGCTTAATTAAGTACTTAGCAAGAGTATCTGGCCCGCAAGAGGCAGTTCCGATTCCGCGATGTGCGCCATCGATAGTAATTACTGTATTTCCACAAGGATTAACAAAAACGTTATGGGTGGCATTTGCTAGATCTTCAGAGCGCATAGGGGTGACAGTGACCATTCTTGGTTTATCTAATTGGAAATAGAGTCCGTGGCCGCTTTGATTAGTCAGGCTAAACCAGCGCATCCCCATATGTCCGCCGTTTTCCTGTGGTTTAACATATGGCACATATTGCTGGTCAACAGTTGAGCTATAGCGATGAACCTTTCCAATCTTTCTATCTGGAGCAGTTTCATTTGGCCCAATACCAAAGTAGGTGAAGTTATTTAGCGCTCCATCTACCTCAAAGTTAATACCAACTCTTGCTAGATCAGTTAGTTCTTTTGGAAGAGTTACAGTTTCACTAACTCTAATTCCTGAATCAACACTTTCAACAAGTTGAATATGCTTAATAGCAGCTCCACCTTGAGCCCTCCAGAGATTTGTTATCTTGGTATTAGTTGCAGTGCGAACTACTTTAGAGCTCTCTAGCTCTAACTTTCTAACGCCCCACTCATCCCATTTTTGGGAGATATGGCCAATCAAGTCATTATCTGTTGGCGCTCTCCAGAGCGTTAGCGCAGGAGCTATCTGTCCGAATGGAACTTGAATCTGGCCTTGAGAATTAACGTATTGCATTTTGCTCTTAGCGCTCTTTACCTTTGGTAGCGGCTTTGAAACAAGTGCTATCTGCTCCCAGGTGACTTCATGGCCAATATGAGCCCAAGGCTTACTGCTAGCAAGTGTGAGTGAGAAGTTGATAAAGCGCTCACCGACTGATCCATCACCCTTTAATACTTGAGCAGGCAGGGTAAAAGGCTTTGATTGACGAGGTTTTACAAGCCCTAGCTTTACCTCACCAGATGAGGAGGCCTTTCCATTAACTGTTACCTCATATTTAAGCTTGTAATCTGAGAGATTTACAAAGAAGTTCTTATTAAATATCTCAAATCTTCCACTCTTTAAATTCTTTGCCTTTATCTCAATTGGAGAGGCAATATATTTAAATTCACTTAAAGCCGGCTTTGGGCTTCGATCAGGAAAGAACATTCCATCGCAGCAGAAGTTGCCATCATGTTTAGCTTCACCAAAGTCGCCGCCATAGGCCGAGCGGATAGTTCCATCTTCCAGTCTTTGATCTAGTCCGTGATCCCACATCTCCCAGATAAAACCGCCTTGTAGAGCTGGAAGGTTATGAATTGCTTGCCAGTATTCGGCCAAGGTTCCATTGCTATTTCCCATGGCGTGGGAGTACTCACACATAATTAGAGGGCGATCTGCTTTTTTAGATTTTGCGTAAGAGATAATCGCTGAGATATCTGGATACATAGGAACTACGACATCTGTGATGTCATGGCCTGTAGTCCAATTTCCTCTAATCGCACCTTCATAATGCAGCGGGCGAGTGGGATCAAAACTTCTGGCATATGCCCCGGCAGCTCGATGATTAATTCCAGAGCCTGATTCATTACCAAGAGACCAGAGAATTACCGATGGATGATGGATATCTCTTTGAATCATTCTGGCAACTCGATCAACCCAAGCATTTAGATATTTCTGATCATCACAGAGCGTATTTTGGAAGGCATGAGATTCAATATTTGCCTCACCTACAACATAGAAACCAAGCTCATCACAGAGATCTAGAAATGCTGGATCATTTGGATAGTGTGAGGCGCGAATGGCATTAAAGTTCCATCGCTTTAGCTCTAATAAATCCTGGCGCATCAATTCTCGGCTTAATACCCGCCCGCTTCTGCGATTGAAATCATGGCGATTGATTCCATAGATCATCACGCGCGCGCCATTTACTAGAAGGTCACATCCTTTGATCTCAACGCTTCTAAAGCCAATTCTCTGCGTAGTGACCTCAATTACTTGGCCAGAGGGATCAATCAACTGATACTCAACATCATAAAGGCTTGGCGATTCAGCAGACCAAGGGGAGGCATTTGGCACTTTAATGCTTAGCTCTAGCGGCCCTGGAATTATTGGCTCAGTTGCTAGATATGCCTGGTATTTATCCTTAGGCATATTGCCATCCCAGTAGGTAGCGTGAAAGAAATCATCTCCTGCTTGCTTTTCAGTCGCACTTTTTTGCGTCCAATTTGGCGCTTTGCGATTGGTAACCGTTGCACTTGCCTCAGCGCCCTTTACTCCAATGACTTTTACCTTAAGTCGATATCCAGCAATCTGCTCTTCATTAATTGAGTTGATATGAGCTCTTATATTAAGAGTTCCAACTTTATTGTTTTTCTCAAGCCCTGGGGTGGCATAGAGCCTTTCGATAAATACATACTCAGTAGCAAAGAGTTTTACAGATCTTGTAATCCCGCCATGCCACCATTGATCTTGATCTTCAATAAATGTTGAATCAGACCACTTAATAACTTTTATCTGAACTTTATTTGAACCATTGGTAATAAAATCTGTGATATCAAATTCAGATGCTAGGCGCGAGTCCTTTGCAACACCCACTTCTTTGCCATTTATTGTTAGGATTGCAAGTGATTCAAATCCACCAATTGAAAGAACTACTCTTTTATTCTTCCAAGATGCGGGAAGTGTGAACTCTCGCTCATAAACTCCTGTTGGATTATCTCTTGGTACAGATGGCGGTAATTGATCAAAGGGCATCTGGGTATTGGTATAGATCGGCTTATCGCCAAAGGGTTGCTCGCCATCAATCATGGTCCAAAGGCCAGGAACAGTGATGCTCTGCCATCTCTTACTTGGCTCTTGATCAGCTCTATCTAATAATTGAAAGTTCCACTGCCCATCAAGAGAAAGACTCATCAGATGGGCGATATTGAGCATCGGCAAGCGATTAACTGAGGTAGTCTCAGGGCTAGACCAGATTGGCGTTGGCATGGTTGGCGCATTGTTCCATTTTCTTGCTCAATGCCATACTTACCCGCTGAAAACGCCTCCCTAGCTCAGTGGTAGAGCATCCGCCTTGTAAGCGGAAGGTCGTCAGTTCAATCCTGACGGGGGGCTCTAGAGAAAAACTACTTTCAAAATTCTCCTTGAATTTACCCAGAAGCCCTTTGCTAATCACCTTGCTAATCCAGGCTCACACTCGACTTGCTCCTAAAGGCAAGCTAAATATAGATACTGCGATAACGGGTGGTAATGAATCGAGGGTCATTCCACCCGTTTTCAGTTCTCAATTGAGGAATAATCGCACTCTATGTCTTTGGCAAAGGATTTTCTCCCATGAGTCAATTTTCAGATGCGCTCTTTATTGGTGGCAGTGGGCGAAGTGGAACAACGATTGCTGGCAAATTGCTCTCTAGGCATCAAGAAGTTATTTTGGCAAAACCTATTGAAATAAAGTATTTAACATCTGGAAATGGCCTCCTTGATCTCTATCTCAACCCACGGATTAGTAGAAGTGGAAAAGTCAGGGTTGGGCCCAATGCAAATCTAAAGAGATTTATCAAAAGCGCCGATGAGAAATGGTGGCTCCGAAAAGGCAAGAAGTCAGGAGTGACAGGGTTATCAACAGGGATAGAGCGAGCCGAGTGGGATGCATTGATTGCAAATCTACAGGCAGAGATTGACGAGAATAGATTTCAAGCCTGTCAGAATTTCTTTAGAGGATATCTAGACATTCAAAAGAGCGCAGCAACCTCTCACCTCTGGGTTGACACTACCCCTCCAAATTTGATGCGCGCTAATGAGATAGCTCAACTTCTACCTGGCGCGCGATTTCTTCACATGATTCGAGATGGACGTGATGTGGCAAGTTCAGTAGTCAAAGAGCCATGGGGCCCTTCAAAGCACTTCGAGGCTTTAGATTGGTGGAAGGAGAGAATGTTGTTAATTCTAAATGCAACAAGAGATATGGAGAGCTCGGTGCACCACCTCTGGATGGAAGATTTAGTTGAAAATGATAGAGAAGCAAGCCTTGAAAAATTACTAAAGTTCTTAAATCTAGGGCCAGATTCAAAGATGTTCGCCTACTTCCGCGAAACGATCAATCCCTCTTCAGCCCACACAGGTCGCTGGAGGCAAGAGGTAAAGAGAGCATCAGAGTTTGATTCGAAGTATCAGAAAATTCTGGAGGGATTAATTAAAGAGGGACTTAAACTTCCTACGAAGCAAACCTGAGATGCGCCTCAATTTCACTACGATCCAAAATTGGGGTGATATCAACCTCTCCAAAAGCAGCTTTTGCGATCGCCTTTCTCTTGGCAAGATAAGTAGGAGAAAAGTCTTTAATTAGATGTTCAAATCGCTCCTGAGTTCTGATGTATTTATCTAAAATCTTGAAATTTCTTGAATCGCTAAAGACCACCTCGCCGTTTGTCGGCATAGGACCGTCGTGAGGAAAGAGAGTTCTAAAAGCAATTGCTGCCATGCGAAGTAGGAGGTTAATGAAGCGGCGGGCATAGAACTTAGGGCTGCGCGCAAAAGCTGCGAAATAGATAAATCGTTGATAGGTAAGACGTTTGTTTATAAGAGAGCTATAGGCCTGATTCGATAAGAGCTTTATTAACTCAGCAATCTGAACAGCGCCGCTAAAGTCTTCAACGGAGCTGCACTTGGCTGTGAGTTGCTCTCTCAAGGCTTGGGATTGCAATCTGGCGCTCTGGCTCTCAATATCCTCTAATGATTCATTATCTGCATAAATTGCAAGTTCTTGTTCTGCGCACCACTTAGCGCGAGACTTTTGATCATCTGTTCCGCGATTATTTGCGATAAATAGAGTGGGAATACCTGCCGGAATAACTTCATGAACGCTGTTGTATCCAGCTGCGCAAATAGCGGCATCGAAGGCATGAAGTAGGTCGGCTAAGGGAAAGTGTCTGATTACCTTTACATCCGTGCCTTCAGGAACAAGGGAGTTACCCTCTTGATCAACTGGTTTTCTAGGCATAACAATCTGAAGGTCTTTCCAGCTAGATAATCCTTTAAAGACAGCAGATGCTCGAGCATCTAGATCTGTATTTCCGACCCCCATCTGTACAAGTACTGCAGGCTTATCGTTATCAAGGCCAAGAAACCTGCGAGCATCTTGGCGCGAGAGGGCGCGCTCGGGAAGATATAAAGTAACTGGCTTTGTTAATACTGATTCAAGTCTTGACTTGGTTGGTCCAGAATCTGCATCGCGAGCAACATCTCCAGGTTCGATCACATAATCCATCAACCTTGATTGCAAACCCAGGACCATTCCTTGAGGTTTTCTCTGCCACATCCCTCTTCTAATCCAGATCAAATTAACGCTAGGCCGGGCAATCTTTGCAGCGATAATTCCAGGATATGGAACAACTCCATCAAAAGTGATGACAGAGGCGCCGGTCTCATCAATTAGCGCAATCAGTCGATCTCGAAGATAGCTATCCCAATTCTTTCGCGGCATTAATCCCTTATCTCTTCCTGGAATGTACTCACAATCTAGGTCGAGAGCCTTTGCCACCTCAACAACAGAGTAAGCCATCGAGAAGATGATTGGTCGCGCATCACTTTGTAAGGCTCTGGCAATCGCGCTGGCTCGAATAAGATGCCCGGCGCCCACTCCATTGCTGGTAATCATTATGACTGCAGGCTTCTCCATTAGAGCAAGGTAGGAGCAGTTTTTGAACGAGACGTGGCTATCAGGTTAACAAGGATTGAAGGTCACGCGGGAAAACCCAGTTGACCTCTTCACTCAGCGTTTTCCAACACTTTCTCTGCCGTCAATTTTGGGGAAATCTAAAGATAGACCCTTAAGGCATGAGAGTGGCGATAGTGACAGAGTCATTTCTGCCAACGATAAATGGCGTAACAAACTCTGTAATCCAAGTAAATCGCACCTTAGTAAGCCAGGGCCACCAGGTAGTGATTTTGGCGCCCGATGTTAACTCTCGCCCTAAATTCTTTGAAGGCTCAGAGGTCATTGGTCTTCCAGCAATTAACCTGCAGAAAGTATTGCCGGTAGCTGTACCTAACTTCTTAATCCAGAGAGCGCTACTTGATTTTAGGCCTGATGTAATTCATCTAGCCTCTCCGGCAATTATGGGAGCTCACGCCCAGAGAGTGGCAAGTAAATTGGCAATTCCAACAGTTGCCGTCTATCAGACAGATTATGTTGGCTTTGCTCAACACTATAAATTCTCATTTGCTCAAAGGGCAATAGAAAAAATTGTTCGAGTAATTCATCAATCAGCCACTATCAATCTTGCCCCATCTACATTTGCGATAGCGCAATTGGAAAAAGCCGGCGTTAATAATGTTGCAAGATGGGGAAGAGGTGTGGATCTAGAGCAATTTAATCCCAAGCATCGCAGAGTAGACCTATTTCCAAGAGATAAGTTTGTTTTAGGATTTGTGGGACGTCTTGCTCCAGAGAAAGGAATCGAGCGTCTTGCGGCCCTTGATTCAAGAGATGATATTCAATTAGTAATCATTGGTGATGGTCCAATGCGCACAGAGCTAGAACGCAAATTACCTTCAGCAATCTTTACTGGAAAGAAAAGTGGCTTGGAGTTAGGTCAACACTTTGCAAGCCTTGATGCATTTATTCATCCAGGCGAGCATGAGACTTTCTGTCAGGCTGCTCAAGAGGCGCTTGCATCAGCAGTTCCTGTCATTGCTCCAACTCGCGGCGGGATTAAAGATTTTATCCTTGATGGAGTAAATGGAATCTTGGTTGATTTCCAAGATAAGAGCGCACTGGCCAATATCCCAAGCTCTAAGTGGCAGTTTTTATCAGATCCTCAAACCAAGGATGCAGCTAGAGAATCTGTTAAAGATCGCAGCTGGGAGAGCGTAAATCAAGAGTTAATTGGCCATTATCAAAGCGTTGTTGCCCAATCTAGAGCGAAGAGAGTTGGCCTAGCCTCATGAAGATATTACATATCGCTAATTTCTATGGCCCTAAATCCGGGGGAATCAAGACCACAATTCATGACTTAGGTAAGAGATATGAAGAGGCAGGCCATGACTTTACCTTTGTCGTTCCGGGAATAAATCTCTCCAAGACAAAGACGCCATATGGAACAGCGCTCTACTTGCCAAGTGTTGAAATTCCATTCTCTGGGGGCTATCGAATCTTTAGAAGAAGAAGAGAGATTAAGCAGGCAATAGTCGTTATGAAGCCAGATCGAATTGAATGTTCTGATCGTTTTACGCTCTTATTTATTGGCCCCTTTGCAAGACGGATGGGAATACAGACTCTGGTCTTTAGCCATGAAACACTCACCGGTCTATTTAGTAAGTTTCTCCCTGCCCCAAAAACATTTCAGCGACTTGCAGATTGGCATAATCGTCGTCTGGCTAAAGCCTTTGACTATGTAATTGCTACAACTCGTTTTGCTTCAAAAGAGTTTGAACGCTTAAGCACTAGAAATCTAAGACTTATCCCACTTGGCGTTGATTCAAATACCTTTAATCCTAAGCGATATAAGTCAGAGCTTCGCAAAAAGTTATTAAATGGCAAAGAGCATTTAATCGTTCACTGTGGCCGGCTCTCTCCAGAGAAAGACCCACATCTCTCAATTGAAGCACTTGAGATATTAACTAGGCAGATGGGGGTTTCTGCGCAGCTAGTTGTTATCGGCGGCGGGCCATTATCTGAAAAACTCAAGAGTAATTCAGCTCATCTTCCAGTGAGCTTTACTGGATATATCGCCAATGTTGAATTGATCGCAGATATTTTCTCTGTTGCCGATATCTCTCTGGCTCCAGGCCCCCTAGAGACCTTCTGCCTATCGGCCCTTGAATCTTTAAGTTCTGGCACTCCAGTAGTTGCTAATTCACGCTCAGCAGTTGGGGAGTTTCTAGGTGAGAAAAGTAGTAATCCCTGCGGCGCAACAGCTAGCGATAGCTATGAGTTTGCGCTGAAAATCAAAGCAATTTTGGAAGGGAAGTCGTTGAGAAAAGCCGCTAGAGCTAAGGCGCTTGAATTTACTTGGGAGAAGACGATGAATAATCTCTTGACTCTTCATAAGACCCCTAAAGCTGAGGTAGCTCAGGCAGCATGAGTATCCCTCTGAGCTTTGTTGTCCTTGGTGATAGCGCAGCTTATGGCACTGGAGATATTACAAAGGCAGATCGCCCACTGGGATGGACATATCGAATTGCAAGCGCCATTACCGGGCCGATGACATATTTAAATCTTGCAAGGCCCGGAGCTAAATCATCAGAACTTGTTGAGCATCAACTACCGATTGCAACTTTGCTCCGTCCTGACCTGGCAATTGTTGTTGTTGGGGGAAATGACATGCTAAGAAATAACTTTTGTCCGATTAAATTAAAAGAGAATCTCACTGAGATATTTACTCGATTTAGCGCCCTTGGAACTCATGTAATAACACTAGAGCTACATGATCCTTCCAAAGTTCTAAAACTACCTAAAGCACTTGAGCGCGCCCTGCTAAAACGAGTCGATGCTGTTAATGCTGTCTATCAAGAACTTGCAGAGAGTTTCCCAATTATTCCTATTAGAGCAAGGGATATTGCAGGGGTTCACGATAGAAAGAATTGGCATGTAGATCTACTTCACCCAGGGCCTCGAGGACACTATCTCTTAGCTGAGGCTGCAGTAAGAGAGTTGGCAAGAAGAGGTTTACCAATTAAAGCCCTTGATGTTCCAGAGTTTCCCACCATCTCAACAAGAGAAAAAGTCTCGTGGATGCTCCGAAAGGGCACTCCCTGGTTTTTCAAAAGATCTTTTGATCTCCTTCCAGTGGCGCTCTTTTTGATTACAAAAGAGTTAATACTTAGCGGAGTAAGTCGATTAAAGGCAAAAGAGCCACCAAAGACAATTGAAAAAGCCCAAAAGATAGGACATCAGAGCAGGCAAGAGCGCAAGGATTTAATCAGTAACGCTGCCTAAAAAAGGGCTCGGTGTAGCCTTGTCGCTATGGCTAGCAAAATTCAAGAGTTCGATGTTGTCATTGTCGGCTCTGGCTTTGGGGGATCAGTTGCGGCGCTTCGTTTAACGGAAAAAGGTTATCGAGTCGCTGTCATTGAGGCAGGACGAAGATTTGAAGATAAGGATTTTCCTAAGACTTCTTGGAGATTATCAAGATTTCTCTATGCTCCTCGACTTGGCTTGAGAGGAATTCAGAGAATTCATGCCCTGCCCGATGTTTTGATTTTAGCTGGAGCTGGAGTTGGCGGTGGTTCTTTAGTTTATGCAAATACTTTATATACCCCGCCTGATTCTTACTTTGAAGATAAACAATGGGCCGGCATAACTGATTGGAAATCAGAGCTTGCTCCTTGGTATGACCAAGCATCGAGAGTTTTAGGAGTAACTAAAAATCCCTACTTCTCTGCCTCTGATCAAGCAATGAAAGATGTTGCAGAGGAGATGGGCGTTGGCGATAGTTTTAAAATGGCTCCACTTGGTGTGCACTTTGGATCAGGGCCAAAAGTATTTGAGAAAGATCCTTACTTTGGTGGTGTAGGTCCAGATCGAAATGGCTGCCAACAATGTGGTGGATGTATGACAGGTTGTCGCTTCAATGCTAAAAATACTTTGCCAAAGAATTACTTAGGCCTTGCTGAAAAGGCAGGAGCGATAGTTTTCCCAGAGCTAACAGTTGAGAGCTTTGAACAGGTTGAAAATGGAGATTGGAAAATTACCGCAAGAGGTAGCTCTTCTTGGTTTGGTAGAAAAAAAGTATTTATAGCTAAAGATTTAGTTCTAGCAGCTGGAACTTATAACACCCAGAAATTGCTCCATCGCATGAGAGATAAAGGATTTCTGCCAAAGCTTTCACCAACTCTTGGCAGCTTATCTAGGACTAACTCTGAGGCGCTAACAGGGGCAATAATGCCTAGAAAGAGCGCGATTGATTTCTCTAAAGGCGCTGCAATCACCTCATCTTTTTTCCCAGATGAAAACACCCATGTTGAGCCAGTTAGATATGGCAAGGGTTCTAATTTAATGGGCCTTCTACAGACAATTATGACTGATGGAAGCGCAGCTAAGCAGAGGCGCAGAAATTGGATAAGAAATGCAGCTAGAAATCCAATAATGTTTTTTAAGATATTTGATGTAAGAAGCTGGAGCCAGAGAACTGTTATTGCACTTGTGATGCAGAATGTAGATTCCTCAATCAAAGTCTCTTCAAAGAAGGGATTACTTGGTTGGCGCTTAACTTCAAAAAACGATAGCGATAGACCAAATGCCACCTACATTCCAGCGGCAAATGAAGTAGCTAGAAGAATTGCTGATAAGTATGGCGGAATTGCTGGAGGCCATGTTGGCGATCTAATTAGCGCCCCCTTTACCGCCCACTTTGTTGGAGGTTGTGTAATTGGAAGTGATGAAAGTAAGGGAGTGATAGATCCATATCACCGAGTTTGGAATTATCCGAGCCTTCATGTAGTCGATGGCTCAGCCCTGACTGCAAACCTTGGCGTTAATCCATCTCTAACTATTACGGCGCAGGCAGAACGTGCATTTTCTCTCTGGCCAAATAAAGCAGAGTTAGATCCTCGCCCTACTCAAAAGAGTCCATATAAAAGAATTAAATCTGTACTTCCAGATAAACCATTTGTGCCAGAGCATGCTTATGGGGCGTTAAGAGTTACTACTAGCTCCTAGGCTCTGTTTTAGCCTGCGATTTGGCGAGAGAGTTAACGGCAGCCCTGGATTTCTATAGAAGTCTTTCAATATTTGCTTAACTAATTTAGGTTTTTCTTTTAAAACAGCATGAGATGTGCCAGGAAGTATTGCTAATTGAGCGCTCGGAATTGCTTCATAAAGTGATGCAGTATGTTCAGTTGAAAATGGCTCATCATCGCCAGCTAAAATCAAGGTAGAGCACTTAATTTTCTTTAATTGTGTCTTACTCATCTTAGGCTCACTAGCCCAGACTTTATGAGCCTTTGCTGTTATCTCAACTAAAAGTTCTCTTGGCTGGCCAGATCGCTGTGCAAACTTGTCTTTTTCAATCTCATCAACTTGGCCATTAAATGTTTGAAGATTAAGGCCGCAGTCATAATGATAATTAGCGCCAATTGCTACCAAGCTCTTTACTAAATCAGGCCGCGCGATAGCCACCATCAATCCAATTATTCCACCATCGCTATGGCCAATTATGTGTGTTGGGCCCTTTATTACATCTTCGATATAGGCAATTGCTTCATCTCTTTGGAAGTTGAAGTGGTAGAAACCTTTACGGATTTTGGTTCGACCATGTGCGCTTCGATCATAACCATAGCTATGGTGAGTTCTCTTAACAGATGGAAGTATTTTGGGAGCAAAACTCTGAGTTGAACTTAAACCACCATGAAGTAGTAGTAATGGTTCTGTCTTTCGCTTACTCCACTCTTGATGCCAGATCTGATGGCCCCGCAGATCGATAAAACTCATGAAATATCCATGATGTGACGATTGCCGCGATCAAAGGTTAAATAATTCCAAGTCCAATCTGCCATCGTTCCGATTTTGTTGCGCCCGCCAAGGAGATAGAAGAGGTGGAGCCAGAGCCAGGCATACCAAGCAATAGTTCCGGTGAGGCGAAGACCTTTAACTTCAACTACTGCCTTATTTCTTCCAATCGTTGCCATAGAGCCCTTATCTATATAGGAGAACTCTTTTAGCGGTTCACTTTTAATTATTCTTGCAATCTGTTTTGCTACAAATCTTGCTTGCTGCATGGCAACGGGTGCAACCATAGGTAAATACTTTCCATCTTTTCCTCTTGCCCCAGCAATATCTCCGATTGCAAAAACATAGGGATAATTGCTCACTTGCAAGCTCGATTCAACTGCAATTCTTATTCCATCTTGCGGAAGTGCCAGCGCTTTCATCGCCGGCTCGCCCTTAACACCTGCTGCCCAGATAGTTACTTCAGCAGGGATGCTTCTCCCATCACTAAAGAGGATCTGCCTTGGTTTTACCTCTGCAACTGCAGCTTGAGTTAAAACTGTGACTCCTAACTTTTCTAGATCTTTCTTGGTACGCGCTGATGATTTCTCAGAAAGTGAGGGGAGCAGCCTTGAACCAGCTTCAATCAGATAAACACTTATATTTTTTGCAGCACTTGAGTTATCAGAATTTAGGGGACCACGCTTTAGCTCTGCAATTGCTCCAGCCATCTCAACGCCAGTAGGACCTCCTCCAACTACCGCAATTGAAAACTTCGTATCATCTTCAAAGCGACAGAGATCTTCAAATCTGCGCATAATCTCAGAGCGAATGTTTAGAGCCTCGCCTACACTCTTCATTCCAAGGCTATGTTCAGCAACACCCTTGATACCAAAATCATTGGTGGCAGAGCCAAGAGCCACAATTAGATAATCAAAATCTAGAACTTCGCTGGAATCTAATTTAACGCTCTTATTTTTATGATCAACTGATATTGGCGAGCCCATACGAAACTTCACTTTTGTTTTTCGAAGTGCGCCGCGGATGGGATAGGCGACATGATCTGCGGCAAGCCCTGCGGTTGATACCTGATAGAGCAGCGGGAGAAAAGTTTGAAAGTTATGGCGATCAACTAGAGTGACATCGGCTACTGAATCAAGAGCCCGGGCAGCGGTGAGCCCACCGAAACCCGCCCCCAGAATGACTACCTTTGGCCGCATAAGGTAGGTAAGTCTACTGTTATACCTATGAACCCGGCCCGAAAAATACTAGTGACAGGGGCCTCAGGATATGTAGGGGGTCGTTTAGTTCGGGCGCTACTTAATGAAGAGATTTCCATTCGAATACTAGTTCGCAACAGAGATAAAGTCGAAGGCCAACCCTGGATAAATGAAGTTGAGGTATTCCAAGGTGATGCTAGTAATTATCAAGAGACGCTAGCTGCCTTAAAAGGAATTCATACCGCTTATTACCTTCTTCACTCAATTGGAGTGGGATCACACTTTGACGAGATTGAAGCAGCTATGGCAGATAATTTTTCTCGGGCAGCGCAAGAGGCGGGGGTCTCACAGATTCTTTATTTAGGCGGAATTGCTAATGATAAAAATAGTAGTAAACACCTAAAGTCACGGACACGTACAGGTGAATTGCTAGCATCAGGGAAAGTGCCTGTAATGGAGTTACGAGCTGGAATAATTATTGGATCTGGCTCTGCTTCATTTGAAATGCTCCGACACCTCACCCATCGCCTGCCAGTGATGACTACTCCTAAATGGGTCTCTAACTTAACTCACCCAATTGCAATACGTGATGTGCTCTGGTATTTAACTAATGTAGCAAAGTTAAAAGAACCAGTATCAGGAGTCTTTGATATTGGTGGACCTGAGATCCTCTCCTACGCCGATATGATGCAGAAGTTTGCCAAAGCATCAGGCCTTCGCCGTCGATGGATAATTAAAGTCCCAGTATTAACACCGAAGCTCTCTAGCCTATGGATCGGTTTTGTCACTCCGGTTCCCACCGGCCTTGCTCGCCCACTAGTTGGCTCATTAATTAGCGAGACAGTCGCCGACCCGAGCAAGAGCGTCGATAAGTTAATTCCAAAGCCACCTGAAGGGTTAATCGGTGTAAGTACAGCTATCGATTTAGCCCTCTCTCGAACCAGTGCTAACCAAGTAGAGACGCGTTGGTCTGATGCCACATCCCCAACTGCTCCATGGCAGAAAGCTCAGAGTGATCCTGATTGGGCAGGAGAGATGATTCTGCGAGACAAACGCGAGGTATTGGCCGATGCTCCACTTGATTGTGTCTGGAAATCTATTGAACAAATCGGTGGAGATGTTGGTTGGTATGGCGCAGATTTTCTCTGGTGGGCAAGAGGAGTCATTGATCGCCTAGTTGGTGGAGTTGGCTTAAGAAGAGGTAGGCGAGATCCCAAACATCTTCGCGCCGGCGATGGTTTAGATTTCTGGAGAGTTGAGGTTGTTGAGAAAGAGTCAGTATTACGCCTCTATGCCGAGATGATTCTTCCAGGAAAGGCTTGGCTCGAGTTTAGGATTAAGCAAGAGGGAGATAAGGTCCACATCATTCAAGAGGCAACCTTTTCACCGCGAGGTTTAGGTGGCCAGCTCTACTGGTATGCGATTGTTCCGCTACATGCATTTGTTTTTCCAACTATGCTAAGAAATATTGTGAGAAGCTCTAAGCGAAAGGCGTTATTCGGGGATGCATGAGTTCGATGAAGAAATCGATGCCCTAGCTGCAAAGATTTTAGAGTACTCATTAATAAGACTTAAGAAAGATCCTCCACTTGATGGACCATGGAGTTATGAAGAGCTTTATAACGAAGTGGGAGAAACAATCACCACAAAAGGTCTTGGCGGTGATAAAGCTCTAGATATCTTTAAACATGTCCTTGCTCAAGCCTGCATCTCAACAGATCATCCAAGATATTTAGCATTCATCCCCTCTGCTCCAACAGAGTCAGCAACCCTCTTTGACTTGGTAGTTGGCGCATCAGCTCTTTATGGCGGTTCATGGCTGGAGGGAGCAGGAGCAGTTTTTGCTGAGAACCAAGCGCTTAGATGGCTAAGTGATTTAGCGCAATTTCCAAGTTCCTCTGGGGGAGTGTTTG
>Ga0255139_1000358_pt1 | contig 15037 bp, 14 predicted proteins | sample Law_Colum_RepB_8_FD_188549 | JGI IMG/M metagenome (GOLD analysis project Ga0255139, IMG submission 188549) | Freshwater microbial communities from St. Lawrence River, New York, United States - Law_Colum_RepB_8d | ecosystem: Environmental > Aquatic > Freshwater > River | place: USA: New York...
CCACATAACGACCCGCATAGGCAGCTGAACGATCCACTTTGGATGGGTCTTTGCCTGAGAAAGCACCGCCGCCGTGGGGGGCTGCGCCACCGTATGTATCAACAATGATCTTGCGCCCTGTCAAACCACAATCGCCTTGTGGGCCACCAATCACAAAACGACCGGTTGGGTTCACCAAGTATTTGATTTCGCCTTTGATCAACTCTTTTGGAAGTACTGGCTTGATGATTTCTTCAATCACGGCTTCACGAAGCTTCTCTAATGAAATATCTGGAGAGTGCTGAGTTGACAAAACAATCGTGTCAATTGAATCTGGCTTGCCGTCAACATAACGCAAAGTCACCTGTGACTTTGCATCTGGGCGCAACCAATTCAAACGACCGTCACGACGAAGATCGGCCTGACGCTCAACCAAGCGGTGAGCCAAATGAATTGGTAAAGGCATTAATTCTGGGGTTTCATCAACCGCATAACCAAACATCAAGCCTTGGTCGCCAGCACCTTGATCAAGACCATCATCATGGGCTTTATCAACGCCCTGAGCAATGTCCGGGCTTTGCTTGTCATAAGCCACCAACACTGCGCAGCCTTTGTAATCAATGCCGTACTCAGTGTTGTCGTAACCAATTTGACGAATGGTGTCTCGCGCGACGTGGATGTAGTCAACGTTTGCGGTTGTGGTGATTTCGCCCGCTAGAACAACCAAGCCGGTATTGCAAAGAGTCTCTGCAGCCACACGTGCGGTTGGGTCTTGCGCCAAAATAGCATCAAGAATTGCATCAGAAATTTGGTCAGATACTTTATCTGGGTGGCCTTCAGAAACTGACTCTGAGGTAAAGAAATAATTGTTCGCCATGATTGCTCCTTAGTTAAATAAGCGACAACACGTGCCGAGTATTACTAAGTGCGGCGACGCTTTAGCGGATAGTTTGAATTCGCCCCGCAAGTTGTCTTAACTCGGCGAATACCTAAATTCTATAACATTCTCACTTTTGATGGCAAACCTGTATATTTACCCCTATGACGAGCACAAGATTACGCTTCACCAAAATGCATGGCGCAGGCAATGACTTCATTGTCTTAAATGGCATATCTCAAGACCTCTCGGGCATCACCAAAGAGCAGTGGGCAAGACTTGCGCATCGTCAATTGGGCATTGGCGCCGACCAAATCCTTTTGGTAGAAAAGCCCACCGTGGCTGAAGCAGAATTTCGCTACAGAATATTTAATTCTGATGGCGGTGAAGTCGAGCAATGCGGCAACGGATCTCGCTGCTTTGTACGCTTTGTGAGAGAAAAAGGTTTGACGAAGAACAAAACAGTCAAAGTTCAAGTGGCTCACACCATTTTGTCACTGACTGAAAATGACGATGGTCAAGTCACGGTCAACATGGGCGCCCCGATCTTAACGAATGAACAAATTCCATTTACATCTTCAGGCCTTCAAGAAAAAGTTGAAGGCAAGACGAACTTATACCAACTTGAACTGTCTGATCATGCGGTGTGGATCAACGCCATCTCTATGGGCAATCCACACGCCGTGCAAATTGTGGAAGATGTTGACACTGCACCTGTTGCAAAAGATGGCCCACAGATAGAAACACATTTGGCATTTCCGAAGAAGGTGAATGCTGGCTTCATGCAAATTCAAAATCGCCATGAAATCAAATTGCGCGTCTTCGAAAGAGGCTCAGGAGAAACCTTGGCTTGCGGAACTGGTGCTTGTGCAGCAGTTGTGTCCGGAATTTTAAGAGGTCATCTAGACTCTCCTGTAACAGTTCATACCCGTGGCGGAGATCTGAGCATTGCTTGGGACAGCGCTTCATCGGCACAAAATCCAGTCATGATGACCGGACCAGCTCAAACTGTTTTTGAAGGCGAGATCACTCTCGATTAAGCGTTAGCTTAATGACATTAAACGCCGTAGCGATCTCGGTAGGCCTTCACAGCCGGCAAGTACTGCTGCAATTCTTTGCTTTGACTTGATTCTAAAAAACTCATCAAGCTTGCTAGATTTGCAATAGATACCACTGGCATGCCAAATTCTTTTTCAACATTTTGAACCGCTGAACTCTCAGCGATTTCTGTTGCAGTGCCAGCTCTTTCCATGCGATCCAAAGCAATCAGAACAGCTGCCGGGTTTGCGCCAGCGCGACGTATGATATCGACTGATTCGCGCACGGAAGTGCCTGCTGAAATCACGTCATCAATGATCACCACTCGGCCTTTTAATGGTGCACCCACCAAAGTACCGCCCTCGCCATGATCTTTGGCTTCTTTGCGATTAAAACAAAACGGCACTGGGCGTCCCATACCAGCCAAGGCAACAGCGGTGGTGGCCGCCAAAGTAATGCCTTTGTAGGCCGGGCCAAACAACATATCAAACTGAATGCCCGAGTCAATCAATGCCTTGGCATAAAACTCACCCAAAGCTTTGAGGAGCGCGCCATCATTGAAACCACCGGCATTAAAAAAGTAAGGAGATAATCGACCCGCCTTTGTTTTAAATTCGCCAAAAGCTAACACTTTGGCATCTAAGGCAAAATGGATAAATTCGTTTTTAAAGTTTTCTTGATTGGAAGTCATAACCGAGATGTTACGCATCATTACCGCCAACCTCAATGGTATTCGTTCAGCCGCTAAAAAAGGTTTCTTTGAGTGGGTCAATACTCAAAGCCCTGACATCCTTTGTATTCAAGAGCTTAAGGCTCAAGAAGCTGATTTAGACAACGCTTTGATGAGCCCCAATGGCTACCATGGATTTTTTCAGTATGCCAATAAAAAAGGCTACAGCGGCGTTGGGCTTTATTCAAAAAAAGCACCTGACAGCATCAAAATTGGCTTTGATGATGGCGAGTTTGATGCCGAAGGTCGCTACGTTGAAGCGCGGTTTGGCAAGCTGATTGTTATTTCTGTTTACTTTCCTTCAGGCTCCAGCGCTCCTGAGCGTCAAGAAGCCAAATTCAGATTTCTTGATTTATTCATGCCCCATATCAAACAACTGAAATCAGAGGGTCTAGAAATTATTCTTTGTGGTGACATCAATATTGCTCACAAAGAAATTGATTTAAAGAATTGGAAAGGCAATCTCAAAAATTCGGGCTTCACACCAGAAGAACGCGAATGGATGACCCATCTTTTTACTGAGGCGGGCTTCATGGATGTCTATCGACACTTACATCCAAATACAGAAGATGAATGCTACACATGGTGGAGTCAAAGAGGTCAAGCATACGCAAAGAATGTGGGTTGGAGAATTGACTACCAAATCGCAACCCCAGGAATTGCGAAGAAAGCTCAACGAGTAGAAATTTATAAAGCTGAAAGGTTCTCTGATCACGCCCCGCTGATCATTGACTACGAGGGCGTATAAATCTTAAGGCTTGTAATTGGGTAATTTATCAACGGTGGTATTTTTGGCACGTGCATACAAAAATAAAGCCTCGTTGATATTTTTTTGAATCTCATAAATTCGACTATCGCCAGATGGGTGCGTTGAGAGCCACTCAGGTTGCTTCTCTTTCGATAGCTGACCCATCTTTTGCCACAAAGAAATTCCCGCCCGCGGGTCATAGCCAGCCCTAGCAGCAATGTCCATGCCAACCAAATCAGCATCTCTTTCATCAGCCCTTGAAAAACTCAAGCCCAAGATTTGTAGACCCTGCCCCAAGGCTTGTCCTCCGACGTTGCCCAAGCCCAAGGCTGAAGATAGAACACTGGCGCCTAAATTACTTAATTGCGCTTTAGCGATTCGGTCTCTTGAGTGCTCGCGCAAAGCATGGGCAATTTCATGGCCCATCACAGTAGCGACTTCATCATCATTTAACTTCAGCTTTTCGATGATGCCGGTATAAAAAGCAATCTTTCCGCCGGGCATACAAAATGCATTGACCTGATCAGAAATGAACAAGTTAACTTCCCATTTCCAAGCCTGAGAGTCTGGATTCCATGCATAAGCATGCGGCAATATATTTTTTGCAATCGCACGCAAACGAATCAACTGCGGATGATTATCAGGTGCCAAGGTATTTTTTTCAGAAGCTTTTTGCTTCATGGTGTTGTATTGCTTGGTGGCAGATGCCTCCAGCTGACTAGCAGGAACCATGTCCTTCAAACTCGAGCCGTTGCCAACTTTCACACCATCAGTTGGTCCAACTTGCCTTGAGGAAGAACTACAAGCCCCCAATAAAGCTATCAGAGAAAATAAAAAATATCTTTTGAAATTAGAAGAAATTAAGAAAGTCATCTGATCACACAGTTTTTTCAAATGGAGATTTTTTTTCTTCGCGCCATGGTGCAATCTTAGGCAACAACATCAAGCCAGGCAATGCCAAAATAACGCAAATGATAAAAAAGTTAGTCCAACCAGTGATTTCAACAATGTAACCAGTCAATGCATTGATAAAAGTTCTGGGTACAGCAGATAGACTGGTGAACAAAGCAAACTGAGTTGCCGTGAAACGTGGATTGGTCTCTAAAGCAAGATAGGCGGTGAAAGCTGCTGTACCAAGGCCTGCCGTGATTGCCTCAAAACCAATCACCCATGACAAGACCCACAAATCAGGACCTGATTGAGCCAGCACGACAAACCCAAAAGTGGCCACTGCTTGCAAGACTCCAAAAATCCACAAGCCTTTATTGACGCCTGTTTTTAACATCCAATAGGCGCCAAGGATTCCGCCCAAGATACTGGCCCAAAGACCTGCATTCTTGGCAACGATGCCAATCTCAGTTCGAGTAAAACCAAGCTCAATATAAAACGGTGTTGCCAAGGCGCTTGCCATCGAATCACCGAGTTTATAAAGAAAAATAAATAACAAAATTAAAGCGGCGTGCTTCCAGCCAGAGCGATGAATGAACTCCTTAAAAGGTTCAATCACTGCGTCTCTCATGGTGAGTGGCGGAGGGCCGTACTCTCTAGGCTCTGACACCAACAGTGTTGTCAAAATACCTGGGAGCATGAATAAACCGGTGATTAAAAATACCCAATCCCAGCTAATTAAATCTGACAAGATCAATGAAAGTGATCCAGGCACCAGGGTTGACAACTTATATGCATTCACAAAGAGAGCTGTGCCAGAACCCATTTGACCCTCGGTCAACCACTCGCGTCGATGAGCATCAACCACGATGTCTTGGCTTGCTGAGAAAAAAGCAACAATCGATGCTAAAAAAACCACAATCCAAATTTCAGTACTTGGATTGAATTGACCCATCAAGATCACAGCCAACATCACAGCAATTTGAGTCACGACCATCCAGCCGCGGCGACGCCCTAAAAACGGTAACTTGAATCTGTCCATCGCAGGAGCCCACAAGAACTTCCATGTGTAAGGCATGCCGACCAAGGCAAATAGACCAATGGCTTTTAAATCGACGCCTTCACTTTTTAACCATGCTGAAAGCAAGTTATAAAGAATGAACAAAGGCAGTCCACTAGAAAACCCTAGAAAAATACAAACAAGTAATGCTTTGGTTCTACTTGGCCCGACGTGCACGATAGACTGCAAGACTTCCCCTTAGGTTAGGCAAAAATTCCACAGACTGTCCGTCATGGAAAACCACGCGATCAAGTAATTCAAGACCAACCGCTGGTGCTAAAGCTTCAAAATCAGCAATCGTTAAAACTCTGACGTTGGGCGTGTCGTACCACTGATAAGGCAATGATTTAGAAACGGGCATCCTACCCAATAAAACAGCTGAGCGGTGCGACCAATGGCCAAAGTTAGGGAATGAGACAACGCATTCTTTACCGACCCTGGCAATTTCACTCAAGATCCTGGCCGTTTGATGGATCGTTTGTAATGTTTGCGAGAGGATCACTTTGTCAAAGCTTTGATCTTCAAACAAAGCCAAACCACCTTCAAGATCTTGCTGCACAACATTCAAACCTTTTTGCGCACAAGCCAAAACTTTGTCATCAGCCAACTCAACGCCATATACATGGGCTTGCTTGGCTTCTTTTAAGTGATGCAATAAGCTGCCATCACCACAGCCAACATCCAACACCTGAGAGCCGGGCTCTACCCACTTCGCAATCGCGGCAAAATCTGAACGCATCATGATTGAAGCTCCTGGGCAATTTGCTCAAAATAAGCTCTGACCAAGTTGTGATATCGAGGATCCTCTAACAAGAATGCATCATGGCCATGGGGTGCATCAATCTCACCATAAGTGACATCCAACTTATTGTCCAACAATGCCTTAACGATTTCACGACTGCGCTCTGGGGCAAAACGCCAATCGGTTGAGAAACTCACCACCAAAAACTTGGCAGCAATATTTTTCATGGCTGCGCTGAGATTGTTGGCAAATGATTTTGCAGGATCAAAGTAATCCAAGGCACGGGTGATCAACAGATAAGTATTTGCATCAAAGTAATCTGCAAATTTCTCACCTTGATATCTCAAATAACTTTCCACCTCAAACTCAACATCAAAATTAAAGTTGTATTCATCAGAATCGCCATCGGCACGCCTTAATTCGCGGCCAAACTTTTCAGCCATGTCATCGTCTGACAAATAAGTGATGTGGCCAATCATGCGCGCTACTCTCAAGCCACGGCGTGGCTTGACATCATGGGCGTAGTAATCACCCCCATGAAAATCTGGGTCGCTCAAAATCGCACTGCGAGCCACTTCATTGAATGCAATGTTTTGTGCTGATAGCTTGGGGGTTGATGCAATCACAATGCAGTGGCCAATGCGATTGGGATACATCATGCTCCACGCCATGGCTTGCATGCCGCCGAGGCTACCACCCATCACAGCAGCAAATTTTTGAATTTGAAAATGATCGGCCACGCGTGCCTGGGCATTCACCCAATCTTCAACCGTGACAACTGGAAAGGTCGCGCCATAAGGCTTGCCAGTAGAGGGATTCACACTCATCGGCCCAGTAGAACCAAAACATGAGCCCAGATTATTAACACCAATCACAAAAAATCGATTTGTATCAACAGGCTTGCCAGGACCAACCATGTTGTCCCACCAACCTAGATCATTGGGGTCGCTTGCACTCACGCCAGCCACATGATGAGAAGCATTGAGCGCATGACAAATCAGAATCGCATTACTTTTTTGGGCATTTAATTGGCCGTAAGTCTCAACCACCAAGTTGTAATCAGCAATACTTGCTCCGCTTTGCAACTTCAATGGTGTTGCAAAGTTAAGTACTTGAGGCGTTACAAGCCCTAGACTCATGCGGAGAATAAAACTCTCATAGGTAACTCGTTAAATTCAGTCGGCGACTTCTTAAAGCCACTTCTTGCGTAACGATGCCAGCGACCAACCACATAGCTCATCATCATGGCCGCTCTGGCGCTCACCTCTTGACCATCTGCAGACTGCGTCAAGCGACCCTGAGTTTGAGCGATGCGCAAAGATTGTTTTAATGAAGACTCAATGCGTTCAAAAATCTGCAAGATTCTTTCTTGCAAGCGCTCATCTTCAAGCCATAAAGCATCGCCCAATAAAACCCGAATCATTCCAGGGTTCTTTTCACCAAAACCCAATAACAACATCAAAATTTCTTGAGCCTGGCGATCACCCGCTTCTTCACGATCTGTGATTTGATTGATCAGACCAAAAATAGTTTGTTCAATGAAGGCAATCAGCCCCTCAAACATCTGCGCCTTGCTAGCAAAATGTCGGTACAAAGCTGCTTCAGAAACATCCAATCTGGCAGCCAAGGCAGCAGTGGTCACGCGATCACCCTTTGGGCTCTCTAACATTTCGGCCAATACTTGCAAAATTTGTATTTTTCGCTCGCCCGGACGCGGACGTTTACGAACTGAGGCAGCAGAAGTATTTTCGGCTTCGTCAGAGATGGGCATTTGATTAAATGGTGAGTTCATTTTAGTTTTTGCCAACTTTTAAATAAGTGATGGATTGATTGTACTTCCAGAGAGACACTTCCTCGATTTTGAGTGTAAGCCCTAACATGTCTTTTAAACCATACGGTCTTTATGCCCAATTTTGAATACTCAAGTAAATGCCCCAGTGTGTCATCCACCAAAATGGCTCTTTGAGGGGCGCATCGGTACTTATTTAAGAGTCTTTTGATCATCAGGTGATCTGGCTTGGGTCGCCATTGTTGGTGAAGCTCCATGTCTTCAATGGCCTCAACTGCTTTGAAACATTTTGTAAGGCCCAACTCTTTTAATACCTTTAAGGCATAAGATTTTGGGGCATTGGTGAGCAAGATCTTTTCGCCCGGTAAGCGATTCAATATCTGCCGAAGCCCTTTTTCACCACGAACCATGCCTGCCAGATCTTGCAAATGCTTGCCGCTGACCTCGTTAAAGAGGTGGGTTTCACGCAAAAAATGGTGTGGATCAACTGCATGATGTTTGACCAAGCCCAACAATGTTGCGCCATACATGCGCCAGTAATGGTCTCTTAATTGACTTGCAGCTTGGGTATCTAAATTTAAATGACGAGCCACATAGCTCGTCATTGCATGATTGATAGAAGGAAAAATTGCACTTGATGCATCGTGCAAGGTGTTATCTAAATCAAATAACCATAAAGGTTGGCGCATGCCAATCTCAATTAGCTCAATGAGATCGGATCATCGTACCAAAAGCTTGCTCGGTCAGAATTTCCAAAAGCAAGGAGTGTTCGATTCGACCATCAATGATGTGAACTGAATTAACACCACTCTTGGCAGCGTCTAAAGCAGAAGAGATCTTTGGCAACATACCGCCAGAAATTGTGCCGTCCGCAAACAAACCATCAATTTCTCTGGCAGTTAAATCAGTCAACAGGTTGCCGCTCTTATCCATCACACCAGGAATATTGGTCATCATGACCAATTTCTCGGCTTTCAGAATCTCAGCCATCTTGCCCGCCACCAAGTCAGCATTGATGTTATACGCCTGGCCATCCTCACCGAAACCAATCGGTGAGATAACTGGAATGAAAGCATCGTCTTGCAAGGCTTTTACAACTGCAGGGTTGATAGAGTCAATTTCACCAACAAAGCCGATGTCTAACATCTCACCTGGCTTTTCTTTATTTGGGATCATCATTTTTCGCGCATGAATCAAACCGCCATCCTTACCAGTCAAGCCAACTGCCTGGCCACCAAAATGATTGATCAGCATCACGATGTCTTGTTGCACTTCTCCGCCAAGAACCCACTCCACAACTTCCATGGTCTCTTCATCAGTCACGCGCATACCCTGAATAAAAGTTCCAGCCTTGCCAACTTTTTTCAAAGCATCATCAATTTGCGGGCCGCCGCCGTGAACCACCACAGGATTCATGCCCACCAATTTCAACAAAATCACGTCGCGAGCAAAACCCTCTTTAAGCCGATCTTCAGTCATGGCGTTTCCGCCGTATTTGATAACAATTGTTTTGCCGTGGTATTTCTTGATGTACGGCAAAGCCTGTGCCAAAACCTCGGCTTTAACAGCAGGGGAAACGTCTTTAAGTTCAGCTAGTGGTGTGCTCATGCGCGGATTGTAAGATTAGTTGCCATGCTTGGCTAGAATTTTTATTCAATTATGCAAAAAGGCGGCCTAAAGCCGCCTTTTATAAGGAAAACTTTCATGAAGCTTTCCTAAGTCGCCATCAGAATTGCTTAGAAATTGCCTCTTAAGCCCACCTTGATAGCGCGAGCACCTGCAGGAGCCATGTCGCGCAAAACAGATGAGGCATTACGAGCTTCTACATCGGTAAGGTTATCCACTCTCATGAAAAGATATGCAGACTTCATACCAGAAATAGCTGTTTTGTAAGAGGCTCCCAAACCAAACATCGTGTAACTTGGCGTAGCGCCTAAATCATCGGCATAACGATTCTGACGAGCGGAATATTGCACATCGACTTGGCTTGAATACTTGCCCTCCGAGTACACCAAGGCAGAACTCAAACGCAATGGTGAGATACGAGGCAATGCAACACCTGTTGAGCGATTTTCACCACGCACATAATCAGCTTTCCAATCCATGTTCAGCTGACTAACCTTGCCAAATAAGCCAGAAGCCAACGGGAAACGACCATCAGCCTCTAAACCATACAAGCGAGCTTTGATGCCACTGAAGTTGTATTTAGGGACGCAGTGGCCACTGCCGCCCCCCTGACATTCATCGATGTCAAGCGACTGAATTCTTCCATCTAACTCATCTACGTATCCGCCTTGAGTCAAGCCAATAAAATTAGAGAACTCCGTGACATACGCTCCAAAATTAGCGCGCGTGGTTGGGGTTTTAAACTTCATCCCTAACTCAAGCGTTGTGCCTTTTTCTTTTTTGTTGTCGGCGTTTCCTTTCTCATAAGTCTCTGTGGCGTGATGCATGCCGTTGGCATAAAGTTCATAAAATGTTGGGGCGCGTTCGGTGTAAGACAAACCACTGGTAGCGGTCCATCCAGAACCCATGTCTTGGCGATAGCCGACTGAAGCGCTGAATGGTTTGAATTTTTTGCTATCAGCAGTGAATGACTCAGTTTCACCATTTGTGCCACCACCAAAACTATCCACCTTCACAGACTCCAGTCTTAAGCCTGCGTTAACAGCTTTGCCCGGGGCAAAAGAAAGTTCCTCAAATACAAATAGGGCCATGCTGTTGGTTTGAGTGTTGGGAACGAAAGTTGCATCACCGATGGCAGAGAATTTAGACTCAGCTCCCTGAACACCCCATGCACCCTTTAATGAGCCTAAAGAAGTTTGAATGGGTAAATGAGTTCCTTCAATGCGACTGTCCCAACCTTTATTTTTAAAGGTTGACTCAACCACTCCACCAGCTGATTCTTCATGCTTGTAATCCGTTGTACTGAATGAGCCTCTGATAGATTCAAAAGGACCGGTTTTGCCTGATAAATTTCTTTGCTCACCGGCAAGCGTTAATTTGTCTTGTTTTAATTTGATTCTGGTTGGGCTCGCAATATCGCCCTCTTCATACAAACCTGTGCCGTATTCATTGCGATAAGTGTCAAGTGAAAGCCCCAGATACCCATGGTCATTGGTCAAAGAAAATCCCAATGCGCCGCCTTGTTGATCAGCATCACTGTTCAGCAATTTACCTTGGCTGATAAAGCCCTCGCGTCCAGCTTGCTTTGGAACCTTTAGATCATCCGTTTTTCTGCTTGAACCATCAACATGAATTGCAAATGCGCCGTTACCAACGGTTACCAAACCAGCGGCTGCGCGCTCTGATTCAGCTCCACCAGCTCTTACTTCGGCGCGGCCATGAACACCTTTCACAGGAGCCTTTGGTATGCGGTTATCAATCACGTTAACCGCGCCTCCAATAGCGCTACCGCCATACTGAAGAGCCGCTGGTCCACGAACCACTTCAATTTGCTCAACTAACAAAGGCTCTATTGCAACCGCATGATCGTAAGACAAAGTGGAAGCGTCCAAACTTGCGCCACCATTGCTCATCACTCGAACGCGATCACCATCCAAACCTCGAATGGTTGGTCGACTGGAATTTGGTCCAAAATCTGTTGACCCAACGCCTGGTAAACCATTCAGGGTTTGGCCCAAAGTGCTTGATTGTTTTTGTGACAATTGATCGCCACGCAAAACACTCACAGGAGTGATTAAATCATTGATATCTGCGCCAAGAGGGTTGGCACTAACAATCACTGGCTCCAAAGTTTGTTGAGCCTGTGCGAACGAAATTGATAAAGCAGCAATTGCTGCAGCACTGAAAGCAGTGCGCATAAAGTCTTGCATGTGTTTCTCCTAAACATGAATAAAGATCACGCACTTGGCGTGAGTAAATTTCAGTGTTTAAGAATTAGGCGGACCTCTGACATCAAAGGGTCGATAGGCTTCGATCGAAGCCTGATATGTTAAATAGCTATTGATGGCCGCATTGGTTTTATCAATGACTGACAAAGTCATTGGAGCCGTTGGCATTGCCATGCTCAATGTTTGAGAATCATAAGCAGCACAGTGATGTTTGCCATCAGACTCATTGCCATCATGACGATGATGATGTTTTGCGCCATCCACTTGATGTTCATTCGCAACACCATCGGACGCGCTATGCTGCGTGACCGCTAAGCCATGAGAAACGCTATGGCTAAAACCTTGCCACTGGGCCACAAATAAGCCCATGACAAGGAAAATTAAAAAAGAAATTGTGCGGGCTTTAAACACCAATGATTGTGTTTAGTTACCAAATAACTTTTGGCGTAGTTCGCGGCGCTCTTGAGCTTCTAAAGATAGATTGGCTGTTGGGCGAGCCAACAAACGTGGAATGCCAATTGGCTCACCAGTTTCTTCGCACCAACCATAGTCGCCAGACTCAATGCTCAATAAAGACTGCTCTACTTTTTTGAGAAGCTTGCGCTCGCGATCACGTGTGCGCAATTCCAAAGCATGCTCTTCTTCAATCGTTGCACGGTCGGCTGGATCTGGAACCAAAACGTTTTCGCGAAGATGCTCAGTGGTTTCGTTTGCGTGCAGCAAAAGATCTGCTTTCAAAGCCAATAGCTTAGCTTTGAAAAATTCTAGTTGAGCAGCATTCATATAATCCTTTTCAGGCATTTTTACGATATCTGCTTCTGTTAATGCTTTCTTGCTCATCTCTTGTCCTTTCGGGACTTTAGTCTTACTTCGCTAAATTTAAATCTCTTACAACCGCTTTACAAGCTCTTTACAAGCTATTTTTGCGCCGCAATACCCCTTAATTTTTATAAGAGCTCAGGGCGCGGATTCTACTCTAATCTATAAAGATTACACCAAACATGTTTCAAGGCCACCCAATAAAACATCTTTGGGCAGGTCAATTCCAATAAAAACCATCCTGGTTTCTTTTTTATCCTTACCCCACGGAGCGCCCAAATCAGAAGCCATCATTTCATGAACGCCCTGAATGATGACTTTGCGTGCACCACCCTTGATAAACAAAACACCTTTATATCTCAACATCTTAGCGCCGAAAACGGACAAAATTCCGCCCAAAAAGTCCTCAAGTTTCTGAGAATCAAATGGTCGATCACTTCTAAAGACAAAGGATTGAATTTTGTCTGTATGGCTCTTTTTCATGAATTGCACGGGCTGAGCATGCTGGTGGCCATGCTGGTGATCATGTCCGTGGTCACAATCTGGGCCATGCTCATGATGGTCGTGCCCACAGTTTTCATGATCATGATCTTCTTGCTCTAAAAAATGCGGGTCAATATCGAGCTTGTCATTCAAATTAAAGCCACGTAAATCAAGCACCTGATCCAAAGACACGGTTCCTTGCGTGATGCCAGTAATTGGCGCACGAGGATTCATGTGCATCAATCGATGCTTTAGCTGATCAACCGCTTTTGCATCGACCAAATCTGTTTTAGTGATAAAAATTCTGTCTGCAAAACCAACTTGCTGCTGCGCTTCTTCGTGCTGATCTAATTGCTGATTACCGTGCTTGGCATCAACCAAGGTCACAACGGCATCCAAAATGTAGTGGCTGGCAACCTCATCATCCATGAAGAATGTTTGAGCCACTGGACCGGGATTGGCCACCCCAGTGGTTTCAATCACCACTCGATCAAAATGAATTTTCTTCTCTTTGCGAGACTCAAATAAGTCATTGAGCGCTTTGACCAAGTCTCCGCGAATCGTGCAGCAAACACAACCATTGCTCATCTGAACAATTTGCTCATCACTGTCCTGAACCAAAATATCATTATCGATGTTCTCTTCACCGAACTCGTTTTCAATCACGGCAATTTTTTTGCCATGATTTTCATGAAGAATATGTTTGAGCAAAGTTGTTTTGCCACTACCCAAAAAACCGGAAAGAATTGTTACTGGTATCAAAGCCATGATTGCATCCTTGTGTAATCTATTAATTATGAGCCTATCGAGCGCAGATGGCTATAGCCTCTGAAGCAACAAGCCCTTTAAGTAATCTCCCTCAGGGAAACTTGTTAAAAGTGGGTGATCGGCGCCCGAAGACAAGCGCTGCATCAACCTAAAGTCCATCGAAGTATTGCCTGAATGTGCCATTGCCTCGGCGCTGGCCATCGCGATCGTTCTTTCAAATAATGCGGAATCAACCGCACCAGAGCAAGAAAACGTAAAAAGCAAGCCGCCTGGTTTTAAAAGCTGCATGCCAGCACGATTAATCTCTTTGTAGGCACGCAAAGCTTTATCCAAATGATGGGAGGATGGGGCAAATTTAGGTGGGTCTAAAACAACGATGTCGAATTGCTTCTCTTCTTTTCTTAATTGCGTCAACACGGCAAACGCATCTGAATCAATCCATGTCGCACGACGCTCATCAAAACCATTTAACAACATCTGTCTTTGAGCCATTGCCAAAGCTTCACCTGAAGAATCAACCGAAGTGACGTGCTTTGCACCACCTTTTAAGGCCGCCAAAGAAAAGCCGCCGGTGTAGCAAAACATATTCAACACTTCTTTATCGTTTGATAGCTCACTTAAAAGATGTCGACTATCTCTTTGGTCGATATAGAAACCAGTTTTGTGGCCATGCACCACGTCCACGCTGTACAGCACACCGCATTCATTCACATTGATTGGAGCCTCTGGCATCTGGCCAAACAGCGCCCCGATATGAGGCTCAAGACCTTCGCGGGCACGAACGGCCGCATCAGATCGCTCAACAACAGTTTTGCAAGCTATTTGTTGAACCAAGGCCTGCACAATTGCTTCTTTCCAATGCTCCATGCCAACAAATAAAAACTGGCACACCAAAGTATCTGCGTACTGATCAACCACCAATCCTGGTAGACCATCGCTCTCGCCAAAAATCAAACGAATCGCATTGGTGTTTTTTACCCACTGCGCTCTGTGCGCAAGGGCCTTAGAAATACGCTCTTTAAAAAAAGCATGGTCAATTGTTTTGCCTTCATCCCAAGTCAGCACCCGCACCCTGATTTGTGAAGTTGGACTGTAAAGACCCTTGGCAATGAACTTGCCCTCGTGCGATAAGACTTGAACTGTTGCTCCAGGATAAATCTTGCCATCAACACGTTCGATCGCATTCGAGTACACCCAAGGATGCCGTCTTAGGAGTGGGCGTTCTTTACCAGCTTTTAATGTGATGATCGCTTGCATTATTC
>Ga0255139_1000359_pt1 | contig 15032 bp, 12 predicted proteins | sample Law_Colum_RepB_8_FD_188549 | JGI IMG/M metagenome (GOLD analysis project Ga0255139, IMG submission 188549) | Freshwater microbial communities from St. Lawrence River, New York, United States - Law_Colum_RepB_8d | ecosystem: Environmental > Aquatic > Freshwater > River | place: USA: New York...
GACATCCGGAGACTTCAGCTTGAAGTACTGCAGGAACAGCTCCAAGGTTGAACGCCCTTCGGCCTTATTGACGACGGTAATGGGCTGGTCTTTTCCGCCGACTGTTTTCCAGTTAGAAATTTGGCCGATATAAATCGCAACAATCTGCTCATTGCTCAGTGCTTTTACCGGATTGCTTTTATGCAGAATGATGGTGATGCCATCTAACGCTAAGACGTAGCTGGAAAGATCTGATTCTTCGGGCTTGAGTGCACGCGACACCATGCCCATGTCAGCCAAGCCCGCGCGCGCATCTGCTAGCCCCCGTGATGAACCACCCGCTTGAACATCCACGCGAATACCGGGATTTAGCTTTTCAAAACGCTTACCCAAATCCACTGCCAATGGCGCGACCGTACTGGAGCCCGTGAGCGTGAGCTTATTCGCGTCTGCTGCGGTTGCGGATACAGAAATGAGTGGCAAAGACCAACAGAGTGCAATCAGCACAGAAGATACGCGCATGCGACTAACCTTTATTATTTGCTAACAAAGCATAGACGCAGAGACGAAGGGTTTGTTACAGCTGAAAAATGACCAGACGATCTATTCGCCGACCAATAGTCGCCATTCCTCCGCGCTCAGGCCCGCAGCACGAGCAAGCTTGGCAAAATCGCTTTGCAGGCTTTTTTGCACTTTGTCTTTATGCTGATTCAACAAGGATTTGGCTTCAACAACCAGCGCCTCGAGCTCTTCCAGTGTTAGGTCTTCTAAATTCATCACAGGCTAACGCGTACTCAGGATTAAACAGCAAAAGGAACAAGCGCCATTGTAATACATAGCCTCAGAACTCGATCAAGTATGGACGTCCTTGTCTGTTTCGCCAGTGAAAATTGTACCCTTGCGCCCTTAACTGCTCGTAATGTTCTCGCTTTGTCCGCCAAGGCAGTCTTTTTAGCCTGCACGAATGCGTCTATACTTCGCGCAAACGTGGGATACACCTACGATCTCTCCGGTTTTTGAGTGAGGTTATCGTGAAAAAGATTGCAATGTTGTTGGCTGCTGTCGGTTTTGTATTGGCCACTCCGGTCGTGGCGAAGTCCACTCAAGAAATTTCTGATCGCCCGCTGGGTGAGCGCTCACTTTTTTCGCAACGCGCCATCATTGAACGCATCACCATGGCCGGTAGTGTTTGCCTAGAAGGCGAGCCCTGTGCCGCCGCTGTAGCTGCCGCGCCCGCTGCCGGTGGCGCACCTCGCTCCGGTGATGAAATTGTTTCGGCTGTGTGTGGCGGCTGCCACAATGCAGGCGTCATGGGCGCTCCTGTCGTGGGCAACAAAAGCCAATGGGGCTCACGTATTGCTCAAGGCAAGTCCACGCTCTATACCCATGCGATCGGCGGTATTCGTGGCATGCCAGCCAAAGGTGGTTGTGGCACTTGCTCGGATGATGAAATTAAAGCCGCTGTTGACGTGATGATTGCTAAGTCTAAGTAACGTTTAACCTTAAGCGCCGAGGCCGGGCTTAGTCTACAAACCACGCCGTGTATCCCTCCCTGGAGGCTACACTCGCCATCCTTGGCTCGTGACGGTTTGCAGACTAAGCCCGGCCTCGGCACTTTCGTGTGTGCCTTGCTGCCTTGAAATCTAGTCAGCCGAAGAGGTTTTTCAGGTTCGAGAGATGGGCATTTCCCAACGCCTGCTTCTGCTCGACACTGCGGCCACTGCTGCGTCCTTCCCACTCCAACTCATCTGCCGGTAGCTCTTCTAAGAAACGGCTGGGGGTGGTCGGCAAAGACTCGCCGCCGAACTTGCGTTTAGACGAATAGGTCAGGGTTAGCGTCTGCTTGGCGCGTGTGATGCCGACATACATGAGGCGGCGCTCTTCTTCGATCGTGCCTGACTCGATGCTGTTGCGATGCGGCAGCAGGTCTTCCTCTAACCCCATCATGGTCACATGTGGGAACTCCAAACCCTTGGCGGCATGCAGCGTCATGAGCTGGACTTTGTCGCTGTTATCTTCTTCGGCTTGTTGTTCGAGCAGGTCTAGCAAGACCAGTTTGCGAATCACCGCTTCAATGTCGCGATCTTCTTCATCTTCGACCTTGTCCCAGAGGCGCTGCACCGAGGCGAGGAAACTGTTTACCGACTCCATACGACGCTCAGCTGCCTGCGGCGTGGGTGACGAGTCGAGCAGGTAGTCCTGATATTGAATGTCGGAAAGCATCTGCTTAATCGCGGCGAGTGGATCATCACCATCGATGATGGCGCGGGCGGTGTCCTGCAGCCATTGCGCGAAATCCTGCAAACGGCCGTGGGCGCGCTCGCCGACATGTAAACCTAGCCCCATTTCGTCGCAGGCCAAGAGCATGGCGCACTCGCGTTGCTGAGCGTAACCGCCCAACTTTTCCAGAGTTGCCGGGCCGATCTCACGCTTAGGAGTATTGATGATACGCAGGAAGGCGTTGTCGTCTTCCGGATTGATGACAAGGCGCAAGTAGGCCATGACATCTTTAATTTCCGAACGGGCGAAGAACGACTGGCCGCCGGAAATTTTGTACGGAATCTGCAACTCGCGTAGCTTGGTTTCGAGCACACGCGCCTGGAAATTGCCACGATAGAGCACGGCGTAATCGCGGAACTCGGTGCGCTGCATGAGCTTGTGATTGAGGATCTCGGTGGCGACCTTTTCTGCCTCCGAGTCTTCGCTGCCGCACTGAATGACGCGAATCGGCTCGCCCATGCCGTGCTGGCTCCAGAGTTGCTTCTCGAACACATGCGGGTTATTGGCGATGACCGCGTTGGCGGCCTTGAGAATGCGGCTGGTGGAGCGATAGTTCTGCTCCAGCTTGATCAGCTTGAGTTGCGGATAATCCACCGCCAGCTGCGCCATGTTCTCCGGCCGTGCGCCACGCCAGGCATAGATTGACTGGTCATCATCCCCCACGGCGGTGAACGTGGCGCGGGCGCCGACGAGATTTTTCACCATCGAATACTGGGCGGCGTTGGTGTCTTGGTATTCGTCCACGAGCAGGTAATGCACGCGATTCTGCCAATGCTCACGCAAGGCGGCATCGTTTTGCAGCGCCAGCGTCGGCCGCACAATCAGATCATCGAAGTCCACGGCGTTATACGCGCGCAGATGGCGCTCGTATTGCTCATAGACCGTCGCCGCAAATACATCGACATCGGTTTCGGCGCGGCTCATCGCTTCGGCGGGCAGCAACAATTCATTCTTATAGCCGGAGATGAGATTCCGAACGAGGTCGATCTTGTCGCTGGCATTTTCTTTGTGCAGCAGCTCACCGAGCAGCGTGCGCGAATCTTCAGCATCAAAAATGGAAAAGTTCTTTTTCAGGCCAAACGTTTCCGGATGCCGCTTGAGCATAGTCAGACCCAGCGTGTGAAAGGTCGAGACCATGAGGCCGCGTGCTTCCGGGCCATGCACCAGCTTGGCGGCACGCTCTTTCATTTCGCGCGCGGCTTTGTTGGTGAAGGTCACGGCGAGAATCTTGTGCGCCGGCACGCCACAGTCCTGAATGAGGTAGGCGATCTTGCGGGTGATGACCGAGGTCTTACCCGAGCCCGCGCCGGCCAACACCAGCACCGGGCCGGTAATGGCCAGTACAGCTTCGTGTTGACGGGGGTTTAGGTTGTTCACAGCGGCATCCGGCGAGCAGTTCAGCAGGCCGGTGATTGTAGTGAGCTGGCCTCAGTGAGGCCAGCACTCCCTCACGATGATTAGCAATCGTTGTTAAACGATGCCGTACACCTGCTTCCAGTGATTCATGGCTTGATGGGTGTCGCGCTGCCAGGGGTGAAAGCTGGGCTTATAGTAAGACCAGTAAGCCTTGCCCATTTTGCGCAACCAACCCGGGTTATTGCCGAGCATTTCATTGAGACCTTTTAGGTGCATGCGCCAGTCCCGCTGAATACCTCGCGCCTTAAATAAGGAGTAAGTGTGCAGGGTGGTGAAGAAAGCAAACTCCAGCGTGTTCAACGCCATTTGCGAGCTGCGAATCCAGTAGCTGCCAACCTGATCCTGAAAGACATCAAAGGCCACCGCTTTGTGCTCACTTTCTTCAATGGCATGCCAATACCAAAGCGCCTTCACGCGCTCATCCATCGGGCCAAAGAAATCCGGATTTTCCAGCGCCATTTCCGCCAAGATCGCCGTGAAATGCTCCAGTGCACAGGTCATGGCCAACTGTCGCTCCGGCGACAGGCGCTTACGCATAAACTTCAATCCACCCTCTACAAACTGCTCAATGCGCTTCATGGGCAAGCCTTTGCGCTGCATGAACTGGTTGAAGGCATCGTGCTCGCGGCCGTGATGGGCTTCTTGACCAATAAAGCCACTGACTTGCGCGGCCAGCTCTGGCGAGACGTTCTTTTGATAGTGGCGCACGGAGTCGACAAAGAACCGCTCGCCTTCGGGGAACGTCGCCGATAGCGCGGTTAGCACCATGGTCTTGAAAGGATCACCGCCAAACCAATCCATGGGAATGCTGTCATCGAAAACAAAATCCATGCGGCGCGGCTGCGGGCGATTGAATCGGCTTAGCGCGGAATTAACGACCGTCATGTGGGTGCTCCCAAAATGTACTGGCTACTAATTAAGCACATTAGTTGTTTAGTGACAATTCGTTCTGTCAAATTAATCTGCGGACTTTAGCGACGGCGCGAGCAAATAACCCGTAATCATGTCGATTAAACCCTCCGCCACGGCATCTTCCGTAATCCAAGCGCTCTGCTGACCGACTTGCCTGACTAACGTAAACAAGGTGCTGTTGGTAATGATGAAGAGCCTGACCTGCAAATCGGCAATGGGGTATTCACGGTAATGCTTGAGGAAATACAGGCGCGCAAGCTCTAAGAAGTGCTGTTGTAAAACATCCGCCACCTTCTGCGTGGGCAGGCGATGCCAATTCCGCACCAGCTCCAAATACAAGCCGTCCTGCGAGTGCAGGGTAGCAAAGCCAAATCGAATCGCCACGCTGACCAAGTCTCGCAGGCTGGCTTCCGGTGCTATCGGAAGCCGCGACAAGCCGGTGCCGATATCATTCGCCAACTGTGCGACCATCGCCTCGATCAGGGCATCTTTGCTGCTGAAATACTGATACAGCGAGCCCACACTGACGCCGGCACGCTCTGCAATCATTGGCGTACTGGTGTTATCCAGTCCCCGCTCTGCGATACAGCGAGCCGTGGCCTCAATCAACGTCGACACCATCTGACGGGATCGCTCTTGTTGTGGCAGTTTGCGCATCCGCTTCTCCCTCGACACAAATGCGAATTGAATACGAATAGATATTCACATTATGGTCGAGCTCTCGCAATGACCTGAGCACATTTCATGATTGAGTCCCGCCCGATTCCTACTCGCGTTCGGCCCTTCGACAAGACTCAGCAAGCTACGCCTGCGCTGCTTAAGGTCATTTTGGGTCGTCCGTTAGCGCCAACTCGTCGGGAATATGATGAAGCAGTTGCTGGCCTGAACGTTGGCGATACGCTGATGGATCCCGTTGCTGACTGGCTCATGCAATCGCCCAAAATCCATCGCGGCATGTTCCAACAAGCGCTCACACAGGGTGTGGAAAGTCTCAGCGACTGCCCGCCCGAACTTCAGGCCTTGTTTGCGGAGGTCGATCGTGTGCCCGCCTGGGTAGATCGCCAGCTAATGGACGAAGGCATACGTTTTATTCACGCCAGCGGCCTAACTGCACTTCAGGTCATGCGCGACCTGGCCCTAATGGGCGGCTATTTACTCTCTGGTTTTAATCAAGCACTGGTGATGACCGGTGCGCTCACCAACGGTACATCACAGCGCGTCGCCGAGACCGGCAAATGGTGGATGGATTGCACTGAAAGGGGCGGCCTTGAGCGCTTTGGCGCCGGCACGCAATCAACCCTGCATGTCCGACTCGTGCATGCCATCGTGCGCCGCCAGCTCAATCAACGAGAGGACTGGGACCATGCGCAGTGGGGCCTACCACTCAACCAAATTGATATGGCCGCAACCTATCTGGGCTTCAGTGTGGTGATGCTCGGTGGCTTACGCAAACTTGGTATTCAAGCCACACCTCAAGAAGCGCGTGGCGTGATGCAACTATGGAGTTATGCCTGTTGGTTGATGGGCGTAGACGAGAAGTGGTTACGCTTCAGCGAAACCGATGGCGTGATTTTGCTTAATACCGCCCTCATGACACAAAGCCGGGCCGACTGGACCAGCAAGGCCTTGGGCAAAGCCTTGTCGGAAGAGCCGCTGGTGAGGCGCTTTCCCGCATTCGCCAAATATGGTTTAGAGCAGCCCATGCGAAAGTTTGTTTATCACCAGCATCTCAGCGTAAGTCGCTACTTTCTTACTCCGGAGCAATTTGACCAGCTGGGCTTACCCACCCATATCAGTGCTTGGTATCCCTGGCTAACACTGGCGCCGCGCGCATTCACCTATACCGCTCAACGCCTACTGCCCCGCTGGCATCAACGCCAAGTTTCACGCGGTCGCGCAGCACAACGCGCAGCAGTTGGTGCTGTGTTTGGCAAAAAGCCCCATCAACTTACGCCAGTAGCGCCAGGAGCTTCGGCATGACCAGCAGCGTCCGAGTTCGTGATTTTTCAGAAATTCCAGTAGCGGGCGGCATTCCCGTCCTGAGCCACACGTTCAACTTTTTGTTTCAACCCCTGAGTAGTGGTCTAAACCTGTATGAGCGTTTTGGGCCCGTCATTCGAGGCGATGCCTTTGGCCTCAAATCCGTGGCCTTGAGCGGCCCGGATGCCGTTGAACTGGTATTACGCAACGCCGATCAAGCGTTTTCCAACCATCAAGGCTGGGCCTATTTTATTGAGCGATTTTTCCATCGCGGGCTCATGTTGCTGGACTTTGATGAACATAAGTTTCATCGCGGCATATTGCAGGCTGCATTTAAAAAGCCGGCGCTGACGGACTACTTGCATCGGATGCAGCCGGTGATCGGGCGTGGCTTAACGCGCTGGCAAAAACAGGCTAAGCGTCTGCGCAAAGCCGATTTTATGGTTTACCCCGAGCTGAAACGACTCACGCTAGATATCGCGACAGAAGTATTCATGGGCGAACCGCTGGGCAAAGAGGCCGACGCCATCAATGAAGCCTTCGTGGATTGCGTCAGGGCCGGCACTGCATTAATTCGCTACCCCGTACCCGGCGGCCGCTGGCACAAAGGGGTACGCGGACGTGCCACCTTGGAAGCTTTTTTCCGCTCGCGTATTGCCGCTAAACGCCAACAACCGGGCTCAGACCTCTTTAGTCGTCTGTGCATTGCGGAAGATGAGCACGGCAATCGCTTTAGTGACGACGACGTGGTTAACCACATGATCTTCTTGCTCATGGCCGCGCACGACACCAGCACCATTACCCTCACCAGCATGATGTACCAGCTGGGCAAGCACACGGATTGGCAGCGGCGTTTACGTGAAGAAGCACTCGCGCTGGGTAAATCCTCGTTGGTCCACGACGACCTGAGCCAGCTTCCTTTAATGGAGTTAGTGCTGAAGGAATCGCTGCGCTTGTTATCGCCGGTTCACGTTTTACCGCGAAAAACAGTCAAGCCGGTGGAGTTTGCAGGCTATCGGATTCCCGCTAACACTTATGTGATTATCAGCCCGATTGTGACGCACCATTTGCCGAAGTATTGGACAGCGCCCACTCAGTTCGACCCTGAGCGCTTCAGCCCCGAACGCCGGGAACACAAGCAGCACGCCTATCAATACCTGCCTTTTGGTGGCGGCGCGCATATGTGCATTGGGCTGCACTTTGCTGAACTGGAAATTAAAGCCATTCTCTATCAGCTGCTACTAAAGTTCCGTTGGTCCGTGCCCGACGACTATGTCATGCCAATAAATTTCACTTCATTACCTACACCTCGGGATCATCTGCCCGTTAAGCTTCACGCACTCTAAATAGATCCCACACTAAGGACGCCTCCATGACCGACACTTCTAAGCGCTGGCAAAACCGTACGCTATTCATTACCGGCGGGAGCCGAGGCATAGGCCGCGAAATTGCCCTACGCTTTGCACGTGAAGGCGCCAACATTGTTATCGCAGCAAAATCGGATCAGCCTAATCCGCGCCTACCTGGCACTATTCACTCCGTTGCCGAGGAAATACGCGCGGCCGGCGGCCAAGCGTTGCCGATTGCCTGCGATGCCAGAGACGAAGCGCAACTCACTCGCGCCATTGAAGAAACGGTAGCCCACTTTGGCGGCATTGATGTGCTGATCAACAACGCCGGTTTTCTCGGCGTCACGCCAGTTGCTGTCACCAGCACCAAGCACTACGACCTCATGCACGCCCTCAATACACGCTCGCCATTCATTACGATGCGTGAATGCCTGCCGCACCTCAGCGCACGCCAAGGGCAAGTGCTTAATCTCTGCCCACCGATCAATCTCGATCCTGGCTGGCTCGGAGCCTTCGCACCGTACACATCCACTAAGTACGCCATGACACTGCTCAGCCTGGGCTTCGCTCAGGAAGCCAAGCCACGCGGCATTCGGGTAAATACCCTGTGGCCAGCCACCCTGATTGCCACCGCAGCCGTCGGCATGACTGCCGGCGAATCGGGACTGGCGGCGGCTCGCAAGCCAGCCATCATGGCCGATGCCGCTTTTGCCTTGCTGAATCAAAGTGACCGCTTTAATCATGAAGTCTGCTGGCTGGATGAAGATGTGTTGCGGCATCTCGGCGAAACCGACTTCTCGCATTACGCCAACGTGCCGGAAAACGCCGCCAATATTCAGCGTGATTTCTACATCGGCACTCTTTGAAACTTAGTCTGCAAGCACACTCCCGCGATAGCACAAGGCCTCGGCTAGGTGACTTGTGCTAACGCAATCTTCCTCAGCGAGATCCGCAATGGTTCGCGCCACCCGCAACACGCGGTGATAGGCGCGGGCTGACAGACCTAAACGCTCGCCCGCAGCCTGGGCAAACTGTGTCACCTCTGACGTTAACGCCTGACCGAGCTCATGCCCCGGTAGATAAGCATTGGCATAGCCTTGGCGTTGCAATTGTCGCTGCCGACTCGCACAGACACGCGCCCGCACTACGGCACTACTTTCTTGAGCTTGGGCTGCGGTGGCCAAAGCCGATAAAGGCACTGCCTGTACGGGCACGCGGAGATCCACACGATCCAATAACGGTCCTGACAACTTGGCTTGATAGCGGGCTATTTGCTCCGGCGTACAACGGCAACTGCCGCCCAACTGCCCGCGCTGCCCACAAGGGCAGGGGTTCATTGCCGCTACTAACTGAAATCGGGCCGGATAACGTAGCTGCTGGCGCGCTCTTGCTAACACAATTTCACCTGACTCCAAGGGCTCACGCAGTGCCTCTAGCGCCTGTCGATTGAACTCGGGCAATTCATCCAGAAACAATACGCCGCCATGCGCCAGACTAATTTCTCCGGGACGTGGAATTGCCATGCCTCCGCCAATCAATGCAGCCATTGATGACGAACTATGAGGCGATCGAAAGGGCGGCGAACTATCGTTCTCGCGCGACAGCCCCCGCAAGGAATACAAGGCTACCGACTGCAACAGCATGTCAGGAGAAAGCGGCGGCAGCAGCCCGGGCAAGCACGATGACATCAGCGTTTTTCCTGCACCCGGCGGCCCATAAAACAAAATCGAATGCGCGCCTGCTGCGGCAACTTCTAAAGCCCGTCTCGCCAAGTGTTGCCCGCAAACCTGCGCTAAATCAGGGTGCATGACCTGGCTTTCGCTGACGCCCTCGGCCTCACTAGCGTCGTCAGAAATCGGCTCTATACCGCGCAGGTGCCGAATCAATCGCGACAAATTCGGCGCGGCGAGAACGGTGGTTTGGGTGCTGAGACGCGCCTCACGTGCGTTGGCTTGCGGCACGACCAAGGTCTTCCCGGAGGAAGCACTGGCCAAGCTGGCCGATAGCACCGCATTCACCGCGGTGAGCTCGCCGGATAATGCCAACTCGCCCATCACGATCAGATTTTCTAGGGCCTTTGCGGGCAATTGACCGCTGGCTGCTAGCAAGCCAAGCGCGATGGGCAAGTCATATCGCCCGCCTTCTTTGGGCAAATCGGCCGGCGCTAAATTGATGGTGATGCGTTGCGGAGGGAAGTCAAAACCACTGTTTAGCAGGGCCGATCGAACACGGTCTTTACTCTCACGCACCACCGCTTCGGGCATGCCCACAATGGCGAGACCGGGCAAGCCGGCCGACAAGTGAACTTCAACACGCACGCGTGGGGCCGCTAAGCCAAGACTGGCGCACGTTTCCACCGTCGCTAATGACATCCTGTCCTGCTCCCGAGCTTCCCTGCATCAGGTATAGGACAGCCTAGGTCACTGCGCTAGGTCAGCTGAAAAATTAGTTCGGGCGACGCACCAGTTGCACCAATGCCGCCAGCAGCAAGCCAACAAATAGCATCAGTGTCCACATGGGCAGGCTAAGGCCTAGCAGGGTCCAGTCGACTTTGGCGCACTCACCCGAGCCTTGAAAGACCTGCTGCACCACTTGCTGCCAAGGCAAGGCGGCAATCCAAAAGTCGAGGCCGGGCCCGCAAGAGGGCACTTGATCCGCCGGCAAGTGTTGCAGCCAAACATGGCGACCGGCGACCACGACGCCTGCGAATGCACTCAAGGCCATCACGCCCGCATAGACGCGCTGCCCCCAAGCCTGCGGACCATGCACGGCAGCGGTCAACGCCATCACGCCAACACCGATCACGGCCACGCGCTGAAAGACACAAAGCGGGCAGGGTTCAAGGCCTTGGTAATGCTGCAAGTACAGTGCCACCAGCATGGCAACCAGTGCCACCAGTGCCAACAAGGCATTGCAAATGCGCGCATTCGGCAGTTTCGGCATGTCACACCTCATGAGTAGGTTCAGGCGAAATACGCCGCTAAAAAGTCATCAAACGGCAGTTGTGGCAAAGCCTCCATGTCCGCTTGATCGGCCAGAGACTTTGCTGCAAGCGCCTGCAGTTCTTTCATACGCTGATCCGGCAAAGGGCGCGCCAGGAAACGCTCACGCATGCGATCGGCACAGTCCTGAGCAAAGCTATAGAAGCAGCCTTCGTGATCTTGCAAGCTGCGTAGCACCATGGCCGATCCGGTCATGGCAGGCTCTTTAAGCTTATCGATTTGCAAGGCCAGCGCCGAAGAGTACCCACCGGTGGTGTGCGCCGCATCGAGCAACTGTGCTACAGGAAGTAACTCGCCAAAAAGCTCGGCGGCCAGGCTACGGAAATCGGCCTCGCCGGCCTTGCCTTGCAGGCGCAATGTGGCATCTCGTCCGCGCTCAACCATGGCCTGCTGATTCAATGGCAAACGAGGGTATTCGTCATCCGTGAATAAGGGGCTGTCGCTGAGCAGGCAATGCAACGCAAACACTTCGAGGAAATGTGCGCTATCACGGCTGATGCCCAGGGGCTCGAATGGGTCGAGATCGACGCAGCGCAGCTCGGCATATTCCACACCCCGACGCGCCAGCGCCTGCGTCGGGCGTTCGCCACTGCGAATGGTGCGCTTAGGCCGAATCAGGCCGTAATACTCGTTCTCGATCTGCAGGATATTGGCGTTGATCTGCTGATACACGCCATCCTTGACCACGCCCGCCGCCACATAGGGCGCATACGGCGTGCGAATAGCGCGATCGAGGTCATGGATGTATTCACCCAAGGCGTTATAAGACACCTGCAGATCAGACTGGGCATCGTTCTGATAACCCAGTGAGCTCATGCGCAGTGAGGTGGCATCCGGCAGATACAAGGTGCCCGACGGCATGGCCTTGAGACCGTGATCGCGACCCTCTAGGAAAGTGCCACAGACCGCCGGACTCGCGCCCAGCAGGTAGAGTAGCAACCAGCTATGGCGCTGGAAGTTACGCACCAAACTCAGGTACTTCTCCGATTTGAAATCTTGCAGCGAGCGGGTATCGCCCGCCTGCTGCTGCCAGCGCTGCCAGAAGCTGTCCGGGAACGACAGGTTGTAGTGAATGCCGGCGATGGTCTGCATGCGACGACCATAGCGCAGACCCAGGCCGTGTCGGTACAACGTCTTCATGCGGCCGATGTTGGAGCTGCCGTACTGCGCCAGCGGAATATTATTGTCCGGGCCGAGCTTGCACGGCATGGAGTTAACCCAGAGGCGCTCGCTGCCGATGTTGGCATAGACATAACGATGCACGTCATCAAGCCAGCCCAGTGCCGTGGAGATACTGTCGCAGGGCGGCGTGATGAGCTCGATGAGTGCTTCCGAGTAATCCGTGGTGATGTTGGGATGCGTCAGCGCAGAGCCCAATGCGGCGGCATGCGGCGTCTGCGCCAGCCAGCCATCGGGCTGCACACGCAGCGCCTCTTTTTCAAGGCCGCGCTGCATGCCTTGCAGACACTCAGGTTCGCGCTCTAACCAAGCTAATTGCTGCATCAATGTGGCATCCATCAGTGTCTCCCTCGCCATGCCATCATTATCGGTTCACGCCGGCTTTGCGGAACAGGTCGCCGAGTGTGCCGCCAACCTGTCCAGCAGACGTTGGCGCAGAGGCGCGCTGACCGCCTCGCGCTGGCTGGGCGTTACGCGCCGCCGGCTTGCTGTCGTCACGACCCGCGCGCGCGGCGGGTGCTGGGGTGTCATTTAAGCGGCAGGATAGGGCAATGCGTTTACGCGCCACGTCCACCTCCACCACTTTCACCTTCACGATGTCGCCCGCTTTCACTGCCTCATGCGGGTCTTTAATGAATTTATCGGACAGCACGGAAATGTGGACCAGTCCATCCTGATGCACGCCAATGTCCACGAATGCGCCAAACGCCGTGACATTCGTCACCACGCCCTCCAGCACCATGCCCGGCTTAAGGTCGTTAATTTCAGTGACCGTTTCGCTAAACACCGCCGCCTTGAACTCGGGGCGAGGGTCACGGCCCGGCTTCTCCAATTCACGCAAAATGTCTCGCACGGTCGGCAAACCAAAACGCTCATCGACAAACTGCTCAGCATTCACTGCACGTAAGTAGCGGGGATCGGAGAGCAGCTCTGGCAGACTTTTTCCCGTGCTTGCCAGCAGCTTATGCACCACCGGGTAGGACTCGGGGTGCACGGCTGAGGCATCCAATGGATTACTGCCACCGGACACGCGCAAGAAGCCCGCAGCCTGCTCAAAGGTACGCTCGCCAAAACGCGGCACCTGCAACAGGGCTTCACGCGAGGCAAAGACGCCATTGGCATCACGGAAATTCACGATGTTTTGCGCTAGCGTTGCATTCAGACCGGCGATGCGAGCCAGCAAGGGTGCGGAGGCCGTATTCACATCCACGCCAACCGCGTTCACACAATCTTCCACGACGGCATCGAGCATGCGCGCCAGCTTCACCTGATTCACATCGTGCTGATATTGACCAACGCCAATCGCCTTCGGTTCGATCTTCACCAGCTCCGCCAGCGGGTCCTGCAGGCGTCGCGCAATGGATACCGCGCCACGGAAGGTCACATCCAGATTGGGAAACTCGCGCGCCGCCAATTCAGACGCCGAGTACACCGATGCACCGGCTTCGCTAACCACAATTTTGGTCAGCTTCAGCTCAGGATGCTTCTTCATGAGTTCGGCCACGAGCTTGTCGGACTCACGCGATGCCGTGCCGTTGCCAATCGCCACCAACTCAACTTTATGCTCAGCGCAAAACTTGGCCAGCGTATGCAGCGAGCCGTCCCAGTCCTTGCGTGGCTCATGCGGGAAGATGGTGGTATTGGCGACGAGCTTGCCGGTGCCGTCCACCACCGCCACTTTGCAGCCCGTGCGCAGGCCGGGATCCAGCCCCAACGTCGGACGCAGACCGGCCGGCGCCGACATCAGCAAATCTTTCATATTGCGCGCAAAGACGCGAATAGCCTCTTCCTCGGCACGCACTTTCAGCTCGGTCAGCAACTCGGTTTCAAGATGCGTGAGCAGCTTCACACGCCAGGTCCAGCGCACCACTTCACGTAACCACGCATCAGCCGGACGACCCAAATCAGAAATACCCACGGCAGAGGCAATCACCGCTTCGCAGGGATGCACGACGCTCTCGGCCGCATCCGGCAGAGTCAGGCTCATGCTCAGAAAGCCCTCGTTGCGGCCGCGGAAAATCGCCAGCGCACGGTGCGACGGCGCATCCGCCCACTTCTCGTCATGCTCAAAATAGTCGCGGAACTTCGCCCCTTCATTTTCCTTGCCGACGATGACGCGCGCACTGATCTGCGCTCTGTCTTTCAAATACTGCCGCAGAGTAGCGAGCAGGTCGGCCTGCTCAGCAAAACGCTCCATAAGAATATGCCGCGCGCCTTCCAGCACCGCTTTCACATCCGGATACGCCACGCCACCTTCATCCGCCACCGGCTTGATGAACGCCAACGCCTCCTGCTCCGGCACGCGCGTGGGCTCTGCTAACAGCATGTCCGCTAATGGACCGATGCCAGCGGCCAAGGCCTGGAGGCCTTTGCTGGTGCGCTTGGGCTTAAAGGGCAAATACAAGTCTTCCAGACGCGACTTGGTGTCGGCCGCGAGAATCTGTGCCTTTAAGGTGTCATCGAGTTTGCCCTGCTCCTGAATGCTTTTCAGGATGGCGGCGCGGCGATCTTCCAGCTCACGCAAATACAGCAGACGCTCTTCGAGATTACGCAGCTGCGTATCATCGAGCTCACCGGTCACTTCCTTTCGATAGCGCGCAATAAATGGCACAGTGGCACCGCCATCAAGCAGCGTAATGGTGGCTTCGACCTGCTCGGTACGGACGGATAATTCGCGGGCAATCTGTTGGGCAATCGATGACATGTACACACTCGGCAAATCAATAAGCAGCGCCGCAAGGACGCTTGAAGAGAGCCGGATTATACGCAGAATGGCTCGCGCGACATCTGCCGCGCTGACATAGGCAAATGCGCGAGTGCTGCGTACACTCTGGGCTAACCTACATACGTTTAGCTTGCCCGAGGACACGCATGGAATCCGCCAGCAGCGAATCGCCGAAAGAACAACTCCGAATTCTCGTCGTCGATGATGATG
>Ga0255139_1000361_pt1 | contig 14948 bp, 13 predicted proteins | sample Law_Colum_RepB_8_FD_188549 | JGI IMG/M metagenome (GOLD analysis project Ga0255139, IMG submission 188549) | Freshwater microbial communities from St. Lawrence River, New York, United States - Law_Colum_RepB_8d | ecosystem: Environmental > Aquatic > Freshwater > River | place: USA: New York...
GTGCTAGCCACCGTGCTCTGCGTGGGCGGCTGGGGCTGGTTCCTGTATCAGGGCGTGATCGACCCGCTGGGCGGCATTAACACCTTGTGGCCGTTGTTCGGCATTGCCAACCAAATGCTCGCCGCCATTGCGCTTCTGCTGGTCGGCACGCTGTTGTTCAAGGCCCAGCGTGCCCGCCATGCCTGGGTCGCGCTGCTGCCGGCGAGCTGGATTCTGCTGGTCACACTCACCGCCGGCTGGCAGAAGTTATTTCACGCTGACCCGCGCATCGGTTTCCTTGCCCACGCCGACAAATTCAGCGCGGCCTTTGCCAAAGGAGAAGTGCTGGCTCCGGCCAAGAGCCTGGCGCAGATGCAGCAAGTTATCTTCAATGACCACATTAACGCGACGCTCTGCGTGCTGTTCATGAGTGTGGTGCTGGTGATGCTCTTCTGCAGTGTGCGCGCGATGTGGACTGCGTTGCGCAGTGGCCGGATTGAGAGCACGGAGACTCCGGTGGTGCTGGTGGGGGAGCGGGCGTGAGCGACGCTGGCTCAGGCGTTACCACTGGCCGGCTCGCGACGCTGTGGCAGCAGGGCCGGCATTTCGGTGCGATGCTGGTGGGCGTGCCCGATTACGACGCCTATGTGCGGCACATGGCGGAGAAACATCCGGAGCTGGCGGCGATGACGCGGGAGCAGTTTGTGCGCTCGCGCATGGAGGCCAGGCTGGGGGCGAAGACGCCGGGGAAGTGTCCTTGCTGAAGGGATGAGCGGTGGTGGTGTGCCTTGCCGCAGGATAGGCGGGCTGGCATGTTCGGGTGAAGTGGGTTGCGGTGTGTCGGCAGGGAGTGCTGTGTCAGGTTTTTCAAGTCGTTGAAACGGCTGAAGTCTTTTCTCTCCCTCCGATGTTATGCAGCAGTCTGGAGTTATTAGGCAGCGGTGGCAGCTGCATAAACCAAGTTGGGCACGAGGGAAAGTATGAAATTGAAACTCAGCTACGCATTTATGTCTCTAGCGTTAGTCCTCAGCCTTTCGGCTTGTTCGACCACCCAAACAATGCAAGGCATTATGTCTTCGTGGGAGGGCGCAAATATTTCTCAGGTTGTATCGCAATGGGGCTATCCAGATGAAGAGCGTGAATTTCAAGGAAAGAAGCTCTATATATGGCAGCACAGCAAATCGGCCTACATACCTCAAACAACAACGACAACTGGCAATGTCTAAGGAAGCTCGGTTTATGCCCAATCCCAAACCACGGGCGGTTACGCCATTCAAGGTAATTGTGTACGCATCCTTGAAGTTAACGATGCAGGGACAATTACTTCGTGGCAATGGAAAGGTAACAACTGTCCGTTTGGTGAACTAATGGAGTATTCAAATTGGCGCAGGAAGCAAGTGCAATAGTGCCAAAAAAGGCATTCCAGCCGACCGCCCACTCGCTGGGCGAGCGTGCGTCGGCTGAGTTTGGGCGTAGGCTCGACTGCTGCTAGCTTCTGCGTCCTACCGGTGGGTCAACTGGAGAAAAGCAATGAAAAAATCCGCATCCTCTGGTCTTCCCGAATCACTAAAGCCTGAAATCGAGTCCTTGTCTGGCATGGACCTAGACCACGTAGCCGTCCACTACAACTCCCGAAAGCCGGCTCAGCTCAATGCCTACGCCTATGCGCAGGGTAGTCAGATACATATTGCTCCCGACCAAGAACATACTTTGCCGCACGAAGCTTGGCATGTAGTGCAGCAGGTGCAGGGACGCGTGTCGCCAACCGTACGAACCCCTATAGGCGTGGGCACAGACGAAGAAGCACTAGGTCCGAGCTCTGTTGGCAAGCAACTCACAAACGGGCGCTAAAAATCGAGGTTAGGCACTGGAAATGAAAAACCTCATACTCATTGCCGCGCTCATGGCGGGCGCGTACTTCTGGTTCAGCGATGGAAATCACCAAGAGGTTGCTTCCGGAGTCGAAGAGCAGTCACTTTCCGGGTCGTCGTCGTTTGGGCATGCAGACAGCAATCGTCAGGTGCAAAGTGAGGGTGTTGTCATAAAGGTTCTTCCTGACGACAACCAAGGCAGCAGGCACCAGAAGTTCCTCCTTGAATTATCGTCCGGTCAAACTATTCTCATTGCCCACAACATTGATCTGGCCCCGAGGGTTTCGCCAATTACGGAGGGTGATGTCATTGCCTTCAACGGCGAATATGAGTGGAACGAAAAAGGTGGCGTTGTGCATTGGACCCACCGTGAACCAAATGGCATGCATGAGGCTGGCTGGCTAAAAGCTGACGGTAGAACTTACCAATAAGCGCACAAATTCTTGCGTTGCTGCATAACCGGTTACTCTCCGATTGCTCCCAGTGCCGCTTAAGGCCTGTTATATCTACATCGGATTCAATGCAAATGGCGTGCTTAAGCCGGGAAGCCGCTTGCAAAAACACCGTCTAACGATGCAAGGTTGCATCTGGCACAGATCAAGGAAGAGCGACGCATGACCGCAGTTATCCTCTACACCACCGAAGACGGGCGCAGCCAGATCAAGCTGCGGGCGCAGGAGCAGACCGTCTGGCTTACGCAGCGGGAGATGGCGGAGCTCTTTGATGTGAGCACGGATAATGTCGGGCTGCACCTGAAGAACCTCTTCGAGGATGGAGAGCTGAGCAAGGAGGCAACTACCGAGGAATCCTCGGTAGTTCAAATCGAGGGCAGCCGCGAGGTGCAGCGTCCTGTCACGCTTTACAACCTCGACGCCATCCTAGCCGTGGGCTACCGCGTGCGCTCGCCACGCGGGGTGCAGTTTCGTCGCTGGGCCTCAACCATCTTGAAGGAGTACCTGCTCAAAGGCTTCGTGATGGATGACGAGCGGCTTAAGCACCCGGATGGTCGTCCGGATTACTTCGATGAGATGCTGGATCGAATCCGAGGCATCCGAGCCTCGGAAAAGCGCTTCTACCAGAAGGTACGCGATCTTTTTGCCCTTTCCAGCGATTACGACAAGACGGACAAGGCCACGCAGATTTTCTTCGCCACGGTGCAGAACCTGTTGATCTTTGCTGTTACGCAGAAGACCGCCGCAGAGCTTGTTACTGCCCGAGCAAATCCCGCCGATCCACACTTTGGCCTGCGGGTCTGGAAGGGCGATCAGGTGCGCAAGGCGGATATTCTGGTGGCCAAGAACTACCTGACCGAGGACGAGATCGACACGCTGAACCGGCTGGTTGTCATCTTTCTGGAAACCGCCGAGTTGCGGGCCAAGAGTAAGCAAGAGACGCGTATGGCTTTCTGGAAACAGAATGTGGATCAGATCATCACCACCAACGGCTTCCCGCTGCTCAGCCATGCCGGAGCCGTTAGCCATGAGCAGCTGGAAGCGCGCACGGGTGAGCTATATCTCAAGTTCGACCAAGATCGCAAAGCGCAGGAAGCCATTCAAGCCGACCAGCAAGACGAGGCCGATCTGAAGGCACTAGAAACCAAACTCAAGAGACGTTCGAAGCAATGATTGAGCTGATCCGCTTCCACGCAAATATCTAGCCAAATCCATGAATAGGCTTTAAGGAGCGCGCAGCCATGACCTATTTCGTTTCGGCCATGTTGATTGTGGTGGGTGTGATTCACCTGCTGCCGTTGTCCGGCGTACTCGGCAGCGACCGGCTGGCGGCGCTGTATGGCATTTCCTTCAGCGAGCCGAACCTCGCCATTCTCATGCGTCATCGTGCGGTGTTGTTTGGTCTGCTCGGCGTTCTGTTAATCGCGGCGGCATTTTTACCCAGCCTGCAAACAGCCGCCTTTATCGCGGGCTTTGTCAGTGTGGTTTCCTACTTGCTGCTGGCGTGGTCGGTGGGGGGTTATAACGCGCAACTGGCGCGGGTGTTCACGGCAGACATCGTTGCCTTGGTGTGTCTGGTCATGGGCGCAGTTGCTCGGCACAAGCTGTTGTTATGAGTGATCAAACTCAGCATTTCAGCCCGGTATCGCTAAGCCCCAACCCCCTGCAACTCATTCACCGCGATGACCATTTGCTGGCGGTACACAAACCCGCTGGCTTGCTCGTGCATCGCAGCCCCATAGACCGTCACGAAACCGAGTTTGCCTTGCAATATGCTCGCGAGCTCAATGACGGCGAGCATGTCTATCCGGTGCATCGCTTGGATCGACCCACTTCAGGTCTGCTGCTATTTGCTCGTGACCCCGAGACGGCCAGCGCTTTAGGGCAGGCGCTAATGGCCGGTGACATGGCCAAGACCTATGTGGCCGTGGTGCGGGGCTGGGTGCCCGAGAGCGGCGTGATTGATGTGCCCTTGCGCGACAAATCGATGGATAAGCGCGATACCCGAGAGCAGCTAATGCGCGAGGCCGTGACGCATTTTCGACGCATGGCCATCACCGAGATTGAGGTGGCGATTGAGGGCTATGCCAGCAGTCGTTACAGCGTCGTGGAGTTGAAACCGGAGACGGGCCGCCAGCATCAGCTGCGCCGCCACCTGCAGCACATTAGCCATCCCATCATTGGCGATACCAATTATGGCCGTACGCGGCATAACCACTATTTTGCGCAGCGATTTGGTGCCAGTCGGCTCATGTTGGCAGCCACGGCACTGAGCTTTCGGCATCCGGCCACGGGTCAGGCGATGACACTGGCCGCGCCGCTCGAGCCTAGCTTTCAGCAGGTACTAGAGATTTTCGAGCCGGGCGCGGGTGTTTAGATTGCGCGCTGCTTTTCCTGTTGAGTAACCAGCAACGCTTCCATGGCCTCGGCGGATACGGGTCGGCTGATGTAATAGCCTTGCACATAGTCGCAGCGTTCGCGGATTAAGAAATCGAGGTGGCAGGGCGTTTCCACCCCTTCCGCGACCACGGTCATGCCCAGCTCATGCGCCATGGTAATGATGGCGCGCACGATGGCGCCATCTTCGGTGCTTTGCCCGACTTCGCGAATAAACGATTGGTCGACTTTCAGGGTATTCAGTGGAAATTTTCGGAGCTGGCTGAGGGACGAATAGCCGGTGCCGAAATCATCCAGCGCAATGGCAATGCCGCGCTCACGGACTTTTGCCAAGATGCTGGCAGCCATGTCGGGATCGTCCATCAGTGAGGTTTCGGTCAGCTCAATTTCCAGTTGCTCGGCGGGCAGACCGCTTTCTGCCAGGGCGTTATTGAGCGTGAGCATTAAATCGCCTTTGTGCAGCTGTTGCGGCGGAATATTCACGGCCACCGTGAGCTCGCCAAGACCGGCGCGTGACCAGGCCAAGACTTGCTCGCACGCTTGTTGCAACACACGCTCGGTAATCACGGAAATCAGCCCGGTGTCTTCCGCCAGTGGAATAAAGTCGCCGGGATAGAGCAGGCCCAGGGTGGGGTGCTGCCAGCGCACCAGCGCTTCCATGCCCACAATGCGCTTGCTCATGAGCGACACTTTGGGCTGGTAGTGAACCAAAAATTCATCGCGGAAAATGGCTTTGCGTAGGCTGTTCTCGAGGTTCAATTGCTCGATAGTGGCGCTGCGTAAATCGGGCGAATAGGTGCGCCACTGGTTGCCGCCCAAGCGCTTGGCTTGCTGCATGGCGAGGTCGGCGTGATTGACCAGAATGGCGAGTTCGCGGCCATGCTCAGGGAACAGGCTGATGCCCAGCGAGGCGCCCAAGAGCAGCTCGTGGTCCGCCACGCGGAAGGGCAGGCGCAGCTGCGCGATGATGTCTTCGCAGAGTTTGTCGAGTTCGTCGTTGCTTTTGAGCTCGGTGAAAATCAGCGCAAATTCGTCGCCACCCAAGCGCGCCAAGGTGTCTAAACGTGTGCCCATTTCCAGCAAGCGCCGACCGGTTTCGCGCAAAATGGCGTCGCCCACTTCAAAGCCCAAACTCTCGTTGACCTGACGGAAGCGATCTAAGTTCAGATAAATCAGGGCCAAGCGTTGGTCGTTTTCGCGTGCGCGGGTCATTGCCGCATGCAGGCGATTGCGTAGCTGGCGGCGATTGGCCAGCTGCGTAAGGCGGTCGTGGTTGGCCAAGTAGTCGAGTTTTTTCTGCGTCTCTTCGGCTTCACGTTCGCGGGTGATGTCGCGACGAATACCGAGCATACGCAGGGGCTTGCCTTGGGCATCCCAGAGCACCACACGACCTTTGTCTTCCACCCAAACCCAATGGCCGCGCTGATGCTTAAGACGGTACTTGGCCTCGTAGCGCGGCGTTCGACGGCGCAAGTGACGAATAATATTGCGCTTCACCAGTCGCAGGTCTTCGGGGTGCACGCGCTCTTGGACTTGAGTGAGCAAGTCGTCACAGCCGCCGTCGGTACAACCCAGCAAGGGCTCAAGGTTGGTGTGTTTGAGCGTGCCGTCCGGAATAGACCAGTCCCACAGTGCAATACCGGACGCTTCAATGGCCAGCGTGAGGCCTTCCTGACTTTCTTTTAAGGCTTCGGTACGTTGCAGTACGCGCGCTTCCAATTGGTTATTGAGCTGATGTAATTGCTGCTCGGCCAAGGTTCGCGTTTTTACTTCGATGGCCAGTTGTTGGTTCGAGGTCAGGGTGTCGTACTGCGTGTCGCGCAGATGCTGAATCAGTTTTTCATTGTCGATACGCAGGCGCAAGCTGCCCAGCACCATGCGATTCAGGTAACGCGCGCTGAGAATGAGAAAGCCCCACCAAATGGCACCAATCGTGGCCACGGTAAGATTGGTGGAGCTAGGGTGCATGATTAAATGCAGCAAAGACGGCGTAAACGTAATAAAGGTGAAAGCAATAAACGCCCGCAAATAACCCGCGTAGGCGGTGAGGGCGGCAATGCCTTGAGCGGCCAAGAGAGCCGCCAATAACACCTGACGATTGGCTACATCCGAAAGATAGTCGCTGCTGGGAAAAATACGCGGATTGAAATCAATGATCGCGAAGACCCAAAAGGCTGCGGTGAAGACGGCGGTGGCCGTAATAATGATGCCGAGGGTGTTGAGATTTTGAGAAACGCGCCGGCCGTACCACCAAACCAAGCCGCCTCGGAACATCAGAAAAATGAGAAAACTAGACGCCCAGATCAGGATCTTGGTGTTGCTGGCGTAGGGCCAATCCCAAAAAAGCCAAGTGGCAGCCAACACAGACAGCGCGGTAATGACCAGAAAGCGCGGTAGCTGCTGTTGCACCTGACGCAGCTGAATGTTTTTTAACTCACGCAGTTGCTGGGCTTCACGAGCGGCCACGCGCTCGCGTTCCTGCACGCTCATGAGTTCGGCGGCAAGGCTAGCGTTGGTGTGTTGTGTTGACGACGACGCGGTGTTGGCCGGTTCTGTCATGCCGCTTTCCCTCAAACAGCAGCGGGTGTCCTCCCCGCTGTCTGTAACTAGGCGCTTACCATAACATTTGACGGGCTAAGCGAAAACGCCTGAGTGTCCGTGGTCTACAATAGCGCGCATGAACGACTCTGAATTACTCCGAGGGCTGAACGCAGCCCAACACGATGCCGTCACCTGTGACAGCCAACATCTCTTGGTACTGGCCGGCGCCGGTTCGGGCAAAACACGCGTATTGACCTCGCGCATCACGCATTTCTGCCAGAGCTTTGGTATTTCGCCGTTTGCGGTGATGGCGGTGACGTTTACCAACAAGGCCGCGCATGAGATGCGTGCGCGCTTAGAGCAGCAGCTCGGCATTGCCACGCAGCCCCTGTGGATCGGCACCTTTCACGGCCTAGCGCATCGCTTTCTGCGCGCCCACTTTAAGGAAGCCGGGCTGCCGCAAACCTTTCAAATTTTAGATAGCGATGACCAGCAACGCGTCATTAAGCGAGTCTTGAAAGATTTGCAGCTCGATGAGGAAAAGTGGCCGGCACGGCAGGCGGCGAGCTTCATTAATGGCAACAAAGAAGAGGGTCGCCGACCGCACCATATTCAACACAACGGCGACTTATTTACCGGCACACAACTGCGCATTTATGCGGCCTACGAAGAGATTTGTCAGCGTAGCGGCATGATTGATTTTGCCGAGATTCTGCTGCGCAGCCATGAGCTGTGGCTGAACCATCCGGAGTTGCTCAAGCATTATCAAATGCGCTTCCGCATGATCTTGGTCGATGAGTTCCAAGACACCAACAAAATCCAGTACGCCTGGCTGCGCATGCTGGCGGGCGAGCACGGCATGCTCACCGCGGTGGGCGATGACGATCAAAGTATTTACGGCTGGCGTGGTGCCTGCATTGAGAATATCCGCACCTTCCAGCGTGACTACGCCGATGCTGAGCTGATTCGTCTCGAACAAAATTACCGCTCCACCTCGGCCATTTTGCAGGCCGCCAACGCGGTCATCGCCAATAATGGCGATCGCCTGGGTAAGAACCTGTGGACCGAGCGTCCGAACGGCGACCCCATCCGGGTCTATGCCGCCTTCAATGATCTTGATGAAGCGCACTACATTGCGCGCACCCTCGATGATCGTTTCCGCGCCGGCACGGCACGCCGCGACATGGCCATTCTGTATCGGTCCAACGCCCAATCGCGTGTGCTCGAAGAAGCGCTACTGCGGGCGCAGATTCCCTATCGCATCTATGGCGGCTTGCGCTTCTTTGAGCGCGCCGAAATTAAAAATGCCGTGGGCTATTTGCGTCTGCTGCAACAGCGTGATGACGACACGGCCTTTGAGCGCGTTGTGAATACGCCAACACGCGGCATTGGCGATAAGACCTTGGAGCTGCTACGCCAAGTCACGCGTGAGGAAAAAATCAGCCTATGGGCAGCGGCCGAAGCCGTGCTCAAAGGCAAGCTTCTGCCCACGCTAGCCAGCAGCAAGCTCGCGGCCTTCTTGCAGCTCATTGAAACCCTGGATGCAACCACGCGTGACGTTCCGCTCGGTGAGTTGATTGAAGCGGTCATCGAGCAGAGTGGATTGGTTCTGCATCACCAAAAAGAGAAAGGCGAAAAAGGTCAGGCGCGGGTAGAAAACTTGCGCGAATTGATCTCGGCTGCGCGTGAGTTCGAGGTAGAGGACGATGAGGCGCCGTCTGCCCTGGCCGCTTTCCTCGACCATGCCGCGCTGGAGGCGGGCGAACAGCAGGCCGGTGAATTCGAGGATGCCGTGCAGCTGATGACACTGCATGCGGCCAAAGGCCTGGAGTTCCCCATCGTGTTTCTGGCCGGCTTCGAGGAAGGTCTGTTTCCGCACGAAATGGCACTGAAAGACGGCAATCTCGAAGAGGAGCGCCGACTTTGCTATGTCGGCATCACACGCGCCATGCGAGAGCTCTACATCACTTATGCGGAAGTGCGCCGCCTCTATGGCAGCGAAAATCATCATGTGCCCTCGCGCTTTCTGCGCGAAATGCCGGAGACGCTGCTGGAGCCGGTGCGCGTGAAATCGGCTCCGACGGCGATGAGCTATCGCGGTGGCAGCAGCGTGCCCAACAGTGCCTTGCCCGCCAACCTCAAACAATCCTCATTGGGTGGCGATGCGACCGGTGATGGCAGTTGGAGCTTGGGTCAGCGCGTGGCGCATCCGCGTTTTGGTGAGGGCGTGATTTTGGCGTTTGAAGGCAATGGCCCGAATGCGCGCATCCAGGTCAATTTTGCTGATCTGGGCAGCAAGTGGTTAGTCGCCCAGTACGCACGCTTAACGCGAGTTTAAGCGCCTGCGTTGGGCAGTAGCCGAGTGCGGCCTTGGGCATCCAGTGCCACAAAGGTGAAGCGACCCTCGGTCAGTTTCACCGGGCACTGGCCATTGAGCGAATTGATCCATACTTCTACGTGGACTTTTAACGAGGAGCGCCCAACGCTTTCGAGTTGCGTATAAAAGCCAATCACGTCGCCTACTTTTACCGATCGTAAAAACACCATGCTGTCGATGGCGACCGTTGCCGTTCGACCCTCTGCACGAGCCGATGCGGCCATTTCGCCAGCAATATCCATATTAGCGACAAGCCAGCCGCCGTAGATATCCCCCGAGGCATTGGTGTGGCTGGGCATTGCCACCAGCTGCAGGGTCAGTTGACCTATAGGGCCGGTGATGGCGTTTTCCGTAGGTTCTTGTTCTTGTTGATTCATGCGGACATCCCAGTCTTATTATTTAGAAATCCTAGCGCATAAAGGGATGGCGCGAATATAAGGCAAAAAACAAAACGGCCTTGCGGCCGTCTGGTTCAACATATAAGCGACGAATTACTTGGCGGACAAGTAAGCCTCAATGACCTCTTGGCTGTGACTGCGAACCGTCATGCCTTCTGGGCCTTCGCCAATGCGGGAGACCGACACGGCAGGTTCACCCTGGGCCTTGAAGGCGGCGAGCTCAGGCGAGTTGGCCTTAAACACCCAGAGACGACCATTTTCAACATGGGCTTCGAAGCCGGCTTTATTAAAGTCAGTGCTAGCGAAAGCGACACTGCTGATGGCTAACAACGTGGTCAGTGCTAAGCGACGAATCATCATGAGGTTGCTCCATATAGTAGAAAGAGTTGTGCAAACAAAAATGATTCTGCGAGAGAATTATGACGAAATGACGACAGTCGGGCTGGCGCAGCGGTCAAGATATTGTCATCTTATGTTCACAATTCGCCGTCAAGATTTGCACCGTAGCGAATTAACCCCCTTGCGGAGTGAGTAAAAATGAACGCGAAGACACTGATTGTTGCTATGGGCCTAGGCCTTTCCCTGTCGGCACAAGCCGCTGTGGACCCTAAGCTGCCTGCTTACACGAAAACCTCTGGTGTGTCGGGTAACTTGACCAGCATTGGTTCGGACACGCTGAACAACTTGATGACACTGTGGGCTGAAGATTTCAAAAAGATGTATCCCAACATCAATATTCAGATTCAAGGTGCCGGCTCTTCCACAGCGCCACCCGCCATGACACAGAGCACCGCTAACTTCGGTCCTATGTCGCGCATGATGAAGGGCAACGAAATTCAAGCTTTTGAAGCGGCTAAGGGCTACAAGCCAACCGCCGTTCCGGTGGGTATTGACGCCTTAGCGGTTTACGTACACAAGGATAACCCCATCAAGTCCATGACCATGCAGCAAGTGGATGCAGTGTTCTCCTCGACGCGTAAGTGTGGTCTGAGCAAGTCCGTGAACAAGTGGGGCGATCTGGGTATGACGGGTGCTTGGGGCAGCCGTGACATGCAGATTTACGGTCGTAACTCGGTGTCGGGCACTTACGGTTACTTCAAAGAAACCGCCCTGTGTAAGGGTGACTTCAAAACCAACGTTAACGAACAGCCAGGCTCCGCATCGGTTGTGCAGTCGGTTTCCGGCTCCATTAACGGCGTAGGTTACTCGGGTATCGGCTACAAAACGTCCGGCGTACGCGCTGTCCCGCTGCAGGGTAAAGACGGTGAGATCTACGATGCTAACGAGAAAAACGCACTCAGCGGTAACTACCCGCTGGCGCGTTACCTCTACGTATATGTCAACAAAGCGCCGAATAAGCCACTGCCACCACTGGAAGCTGAATTCCTGAAGTTGGTGCTGTCGAAGCAGGGTCAATCGGTCGTTGAAAAGGACGGCTACATCCCTATGCCTGCAAAGCAGGCTGAGAAAGTTCGCAAAATGCTGGGTTTGTAATACGCGAAAATAAGTCGTTACACGGTGAAAAAAACAAAGGGGGCCTAGCCCCCTTTGTTTTGAAGTAAAATTGTAACAATTGCGACATAAACTGTCGTTTACAAACGAAGTAGACCACCTCGTCTTATAGGGTTGCGTGATGGACAAAACACCTGCGGTATCAGCCACCACTCAGAATCGGCTTTTGATGCAACGCCAACGGCGCTTCAAAGATAAGCTGGCCAACATCACGATTGGCATGGGCGGTGTGACCGTCATCTTGTCTATTCTGCTCATTTTCTTTTACTTGCTGTATGAGGTTTGGCCTCTGCTCAAAGGCAGTGACTTAACGAAAGGTAGTTCCGTGGCGTCGACCACGCCATCACTTTACCTCGATGCAGACGAGTACAACTCGCGTGGCCTGCGTATCCAGGCAGACGGTCAATACGACGTGATTGATGCCAAGTCCGGCACCCTTTTATCGCGTAACCCCCTGCCGTTGCCTGAAGGCGTGACGGTGGCATCCATTAAAAAAGGCTCCGTGTTATCGGGGCTGATCGGCTTTGGTTTATCCAACGGCCAGTTACTCGTAGCCAAGCCTCAGTACACCACGCAATTCGATGAAGCCACGAACGCGCGTCAGGTCACCGCATCCTTAGAGTACCCATATGGTGAACAGCCGATCGTTGTTAATGCCGATGGCCAGCCGCTGACCACGTTTTATGTTCGCGGTAACGAAAGTGAGCTGGTGGTACTGGCGAAAACGTCAAACGGCTTGGAGCGTTTAACCTATGCCATGAGCGGTGGCGAGGAAGCCGGTGGTTTGTCGCTGGGTTTAGATGAAGCCACCGAGGGCAGCGAAGCCGCACTCACCGAAACCGAGCGTACATTGCTGCCTTACAGTGGCGGACCCATCACGGAAATCGTGTTGGGCCAAGACGGTGTTTGGGGCTATGTGTTCCATGATCGCAATCAGCTCGCCATTTACAGCCTGCGCAATGAGCCGGTCCTGAATCAAGAAATTACCGTGGCTGAGCCCGGCGTTGATGTGACTGCGGTGACGGCACTGCTAGGCAATATCTCGCTGATTATTGGCGATAGCCGAGGCCAGGCTAGCCAATGGTTTCAAGTACGTAAAGAAACCGCCGATGGCGAAAAGTTTGAGCTAACCAAAATTCGTGGCGTTAAGTTGGGCGATGCGCCCATCACCGCGCTAACCGGTGAGCCGGGCCGTAAAGGCTTTGTGGCGGGCGATAAAAAAGGCGTGATGTCGTATTACTACACCACCTCGCAACGCCTCATCGGGCAAGAACAGGTTTCGACGACACCCATTCGTGTGCTGTCAGTATCGCCCCGCTCGCAAGGCATTTTAGTGCAGTCGGAAGACGCCTTTAGCTTCTGGGCGTTGGAATCTGAGCACCCCGATGTGTCGATGTCATCGCTGTGGAGCAAGGTCTGGTACGAGTCGTATCCAGAAGCTTCTTACACGTGGCAATCGTCTTCCGGCAACATTGATTTCGAGGGCAAGCTGTCTTTAATGCCGCTGACCTTTGGTACCTTCAAGGCCGCGTTCTACGCCATGGTCTTGGCGGCACCTCTGGCGATTTTTGGTGCGATGTACACCTCCATGTTCATGGCACCTGCGCTGCGCCGCAAAGTGAAGCCGACCATTGAGCTGATGGGCGCGCTGCCGACGGTTATTTTGGGCTTCTTAGCGGGCTTGTGGTTAGCACCCACTATCGAAGCTAACCTGCCTGGTATTTTCAGCCTGTTAATTCTGACCCCACTGGGCATCTTGTTATTCGGCATGCTCTGGTCGCGACTGCCGCAAGAAAAGCGCCTGTTTAGCGAAGGTTGGACGCCGATTCTGCTGATCGTGCCGATTCTGCTGATTGGCTGGTTCTCGTTTTCTATGTCCAAGCCCATTGAAGTGGCCTTCTTCGGTGGCGATGTTCGCCTCTGGTTGGAATCTGAAACCGGCCTGAACTTCGACCAGCGCAATGCCCTGATTGTGGGTTTGGCCATGGGCTTTGCGGTGATTCCTAGTATTTACTCCATTGCCGAAGATGCGCTATTCGCGGTGCCTCGTCATTTGACGAATGGCTCTTTGGCGCTGGGTGCTACGCAGTGGCAAACCCTAACGCGCGTGGTGCTACCCACAGCATCGCCCGGTATTTTCTCCGCCGTTATGATTGGTTTTGGTCGCGCCATTGGCGAAACCATGATCGTGCTCATGGCCACGGGTAATACGGCGGTCATGGATTGGAACATCTTCGAAGGCATGCGCACGCTGTCGGCGAACGTGGCCGTTGAAATGGGCGAGGCTGAGGTGGCATCTACCCACTTCCGCGTCTTGTTCTTGTCGGCCTTCGTGCTGTTTGTGCTGACCTTCGTGTTGAACACCGCAGCAGAAGTGGTGCGTAACCGCCTGCGTAAAAAGTACGGCTCTCTGTAAGGGAAGTGGATTGACTCATGAAAGCACGTGAATATTTTAAATCCGGTGAGGCCTACGTTTGGCTCAATGCCGGCACGGTCGCCATCTGCCTGATCATGGTGTTGGGCGTACTTGGCCTCATTGCGGTGCGCGGCTTGGGCTACTTCTGGCCGGCTGATGTGGTGCAGGCACAGTACTCGGCGCCGGGCAGCAGCCAAATTGAAACGGTTGTTGGCGAAATTTATGACAGCAAAACGGACACCGCCAAACGCCTAGCCGAATCCGGTATTGAAGTGCCACAAGGCATCACGGCGGTGGAGCGTATTTCCATTAAGCAGGGTAATCGTGACCAAGGTCAGCCAGACTTCCGCTGGGTCTTTGCCGACACTCTGAGCAATGTGAAATACCCGGAAGACATCGTGGTGTTGGAGCGCTTTGAGTGGGGTAGCTTCTATGGCCGCCTAAAATCGGTCAGCGAGAATGGCACCGAAGTCGCTTCAGGCCCCGCCGCGTGGGACGCGCTGCAAGATCGCTTGGATCGTAGCAATGATTTGCTGGCGGACATGGCCGACATTGAAAAAGGCGAGATTGGTACCATCAACTTCGCCCTAGAATCTCTGCGTCTGGAAGAGAAGCGTCTGCAACTGGAAAACGCGCTGACAGAGGCGGAAGTTGCTCGTATTGCCTCTGAGCGTGAAGCCCTGAATGCGCGTTACGCCAAACTGGCCGAACAGCTGGATGCCTTAAAGCAGCAGGGCACGCGCGACAGCGCGACCTTCGTGACGCCGCAAGGCAACGAAGTGGATATTTCACTGAATAAAATTGTTGCCGCCACGCAGCCGAACGCCATGAACGTGCTCGAGAAGCTCGGCCACTACTTTAAGAACCTCTGGCACTTTTTGTCTGGCGACCCGCGTGAAGCCAACACCGAGGGTGGCATTTTCCCTGCCATCTTTGGCACCGTGCTGATGGTGTTGTTGATGACGGTGCTGGTCACGCCGTTGGGCGTGATCGCGGCAATTTATC
>Ga0255139_1000370_pt1 | contig 14763 bp, 19 predicted proteins | sample Law_Colum_RepB_8_FD_188549 | JGI IMG/M metagenome (GOLD analysis project Ga0255139, IMG submission 188549) | Freshwater microbial communities from St. Lawrence River, New York, United States - Law_Colum_RepB_8d | ecosystem: Environmental > Aquatic > Freshwater > River | place: USA: New York...
TCTGCCATGTTTGCAGACCGTGACTCCGCCATCATCACCACCGATGAAATGGGCAACCAGTGGCGATGGGACCTTCAACCCGACCGCAAGGCCAAATCGGGAACACCGCAGCGGCACTCCTCGCCGTAGAGCCCCGCGACGCTATGAATCTCACGTTTTCAAGCGACTCCTGTACATCGCGCAGCTCTCGGTACGACCGTTCCGCACCTCAGAGATATGTTGGTCAGATGCTCGGTTTCACATTGACCGAGCTACTGGTCGTCATCGCCATCATCGCCATCCTGGCCGGGCTCATCCTACCAGCCCTGGCCGGGGCCAAGCGACGAGCAGCCACCACCCAGTGCGTGTCCCAGATTCGGCAATTCGGTTTAGCCGGCACCCTGTACGCCCTCGATCACGCCGATTTCATGCCACCCAATCTCGACGGCGAGAACATCCCCCTCGGTGAAACCTGGGTACAGGGATGGCTCGGTCTTCCCGGGCCCGATTGCACCAACACCCTCTTCCTCAAGCAGAGCCTGTTGGCCCCCTATGTCCAGAACACCGCTCTGTGGAAATGCCCTTCGGCCCGCGAGGTCAACCTGGGTCCGTTCCGCATGCCCCGGGTGCGCACAATCTCGCTCAACGCCTTCATGGGCTTCAGCATCCAGACCCCGGCCTCGACCTTGCCCTTGTGACGGGGCGGCGGAATGGGTTTGGAGGACCACCATGCCGTAGCGCTGTGCGAACTTCTCGAGCTTGGCATTGAGCCCGGGGGGCGTAAAGGCAGGTTAGATTATCCACCATTAAGGTTTTCACGGATAACGGTGGCAGGGACGCCCCTGAAGGACCGGAAGGCGTTTTCCAAGCACCGGATGAAGTGCTCAGTAGTTTGCCGCGAGGTGGCCTTGGTATAACCCTTGAGGGCCTGGCTCAGGACTCTGCGGAACAGACGCGAACGCCGCGGGCATCGACCTCAACTGCGACCACTGAGTCACCCGCTCGATCGAGTTCCAGCTCCACCTGGACTGGATGTCCTTAATGCCGCCCTGGGATGTTTCGAACCGCCTGCACGAAGACTGAGAATCGCACGGCTTCTTCCTCTGCGAATTGACTCCTGGGAACCTGCCCTCGCTGGCCGAGCCAACCCTGGAGTCGGTGCGTGCGTTGTATCCTATCAACCACTCACCCTGGACCGACAGCAAAGGTCTACCTCACCCGGACTAATCCGCCCCGCCGTGACCTCCCACAGCAAGCAAACTGGCCGGAGTCCATTCTGGCTGCTTCGGAACGGGTGCCCTCTCGGCTACACGATAGAAGCCGAGAGAAGCCCCCCTAACTCGCCCCTGAGTGTCTGCGGGAAGGACTTGCACCACGCAGTGCAAACGGACATTCGCCTCGGTCAACCTGTCGCCTTATAGGTGCCCCCACCCGACAATCCAATTGCGGCCACTTGGACCGAAAGACCCTGCTCTAGACCTGCGCCATGCAGCCCCTGGCAATTTTCCATTTCTACCCACAACAGCGAACGTCGGAAATCCTAGCTCAACATTTATTGATTTTAACTACTTCAGCCATATCGGTTTTTGACTACCAGGTTAAAGGTATTCCAGTGCGACCCTCGTCTTGTGACAATTCATAACTTCGCAGATAGGCTGCCTGAGAGAGAAATTCAACATGCCCATCACAAAAGCCTGTTGCTACGCCACGTTCATCATGATTGTCTCCAAGGTCAGGGTAATACGGATTTCCCACAAAGAGACTTTCTGTACAAATCCAGATTTTTGATGGACCCGGAACCTGTCCGGCTAAACCAAAGGAATCATGGTATTTTACGTACGAATTAATATTGCGGTCCGTTTTACGAATGCCGCTTATCTCAACAGGGCCGTCATGCGCAGTAGGTATACTCATACTATAAGGAGTGCCAACACCCATAACACCCATACTCTGATAACTCTTTCCAGCGCTAACCCGGCTAACACTAATCTTAATTAGGTCAACAAGACCAACACGGCTCGTAAATGGTGATATTCCAACATTTGTTGAAACGATATTATGTGTGGCCGGACAAATCCAAACTTGCCTTGTTTTTAGAATACCATGCAACCAATTTACATCTAAGTCATCTGTGACTTCTTTGGCGCTAAAAGATCCCGCAGCATCATCTGCCGCGTATAGTATATGCGCCATAGTGATTTGCCTCGAGTTATTAAGACATGCAGTTTGTTTCGCACGGTACCTCGCCCCTGACAAGCTCGGCAGGCTTACCGCAGCCAGGAGAGCAATCACGCATATTACGGCCAACAGTTCAACAAGCGTAAAAGCCCGATTCATATTCAAATTTTTGTAATTAGCGCAGCATTAGAATCAATTTCTGAAGCCAATTGAATGTCCCAGCATTGTCGGGTCAATTGGACTTCGTGTGCTCTTGTATCACCGCTCAAAATTTGGCACACCGATCCGACAAGTTCACTGCACTTAAAATTCGCCTGTTCGCCAGAGAACTTCCGAAACGCCCCACAAAGCTCCACCACTCTCTCAACAGCCCTTCTTCTTAGGACGAAGCCTCCATCGAGATTAGAACGCCACGGACGATTAAAGCCAAACCTCCGAGCAGTCCTCTCAAGAACAACATCATTCGGACTGCGATGATTGGAAGAAAGCGGGACATGTACTGGATCAAAGTTTAGCAAAGCTTCGGTATTCACTATTTCCCCTCTGATTTCTGTCGTTCGGTCGATGTAAATAACCACATCGTAAGACAGATTTAGAAGCCCAGCTTGCAAATAAACCAATGGAAATAGTGGATCAGCATGATCTATATCATACAAATCATAAGTGTCAGCACCTTCTATCTCTCTAGGGCTGAATGCTATTATGTCAGTGTTCACCCCGCGGTTTCTCGCGGCAGTAACCATTTCAGCCATCCGAGAGTCACAGAAAGAGTTGTCGACGATCCAGTAACAGTAAGTCGGCTTTTTGAGATACATTACCATTCCTCCAAGGCTTGAATCCAAAGTCTGCAGTTTGCCTCACTATTACAAATAACATCGCGCGAATACTGCGCAGCACTTCGTGACATTTTCATGAAGAGACTTACGTCGGCACATAATTCTCTTGTCCATTTTATGAAATCATCGTCATTCTGGCAGACAAAACCAGATTCGCCATGCACTAAAAGGTTCTCTAAATGATGCCCTGAAGGTACAACTGGCACGCAACCAGTTAGCATCGCTTCAACCGTTGAGCGTCCCCAACTTTCAATGAACCGATGTCCAAGCGGATATGAAAAAACGTCGATGCTCTGTAGAAACAAATTTGCCGGTTCAGCACCAACTTCCTGAAGGACCCATCGATCCGGACTAAAGTAATGCCACGAATACTCCGCTGCAAGATCAGAACTCCATGACTGGATTTTTAACCGTTCGCTTTTTGATATTAACGATTCATATAGGGTTGGAAAATTAATCGGATATTTCAATGGATCTGGACGAGAGAGTCTTCCAATCGTAAAAGGCTCACGACTACCTCTATCAACAAACTTGAAGTAGGCAGGGTTAACATAGTTGTCTACTATCATGCTTGACACCGATTTGTAGACATTTTGAAATACACGTTTTTGAATTGGTGACAAATATAATACTTTTGAAATAAGCCCACACTTTACCGCATCCTCTTCCCCTGGAAAGAGCCACATCATTTCATTAGACCAAACCAAAGGAATTCTATGATCTCGGGCTTTTTGCGGAATGCCCGTTTCGAAGAATTTGTCCACACAAACTGCTAAACAAACACCCTCGTTCTGGGCAGGAAAATCCGAATATTGCTTTATCTCTACGTCATGGGAACTAAGGAAAGCCGCCATATCGTCAGGAGGTGTACGCGGCAAGTAGTTGATTATTCGATATCGCTTGTAGAACGATTGGATAAAATCAATTAGTTTAGTTGAAGCCCCCCCCAAAGGACTGGGATTTCCAAACAAATGAAGTGTTAATTTACTTCCTGGAAGGAAATTGCTCATTGTTTAACATGAATCGAAGTGAAACGCAGAGAATAATCAAAAATGTATTTCTAGCGACCCCAACCAAGGCCTTCTTTTGAATTGATCCATCGATAAACTTCGCAAGGACACCGCAGCCACAACTTTGTGCCGTAGGTGTTAGTGATACTATCACAAGGTACAGAGAAAATATAAACAATACTAACGCGGCTATTAGTAATACCTTCCGACGATTACCGCTAAATACCAGTAGAAAAGATAAAACGACCTCAAATACAATCAGGATGGCGACAACACAGTCGGCTAGGTAACTATTGAAGCCAAGTACTACTTTTATCGCGGCTACCGTTTCCAGGGGATTGATGGCCTTTGAAATCGCAGACAAAAGAAACATCGCGCTAAGGCCGAACCGTAGCAGAACTTCAACGACCAAAAGGACGCGAGACATTAAAACATTAGGAAGAGAGTAGGCGGACTGCATGATAGCATTTCATAAGGTATCCACTGTTGCCTTACTGGATCCCAATAGGAGCTAATAGCCACATAGCCAGGAAGCTTTCCTAGGTCTGTATAGCACGTGAAAGCCACGTTAACCCACTTTATGTTACCGTTTTCTTGGATGACGTGGGTTGGCCCACGGTTATATCTAAAATATCGATTTTCTATCCGTGCTATCCCATTTACCTGCTTGCCGCCCAACATTCTGTCCAATCCGCTTTCACCTACGACAGTCGTACGGACGTCGTAGGCTATGCTGTTAGGGTCAAACCTGGTGATTCGAAGTCTAAACGTTTCCGGAAGGGCATTAGAGGAGCCTGCCAAAATTGCTACAAACGTAGCTGATTTTGAATTCCAAAGCCGCTCAAGTTCGTCAACGGAACATTCTACAATTTCATTTCCTGCCGGAATACCTAATTTGGCGTCTCCAAATGATTTCTTGAATTTTAGATATTTTTGAAATCCTCCATCTTGATAGGTTTCGATCAACCGCGCTAACATTTGGATATAGTTACTTCCCTGCGCTTCTGACAGATTTGTATTTCCAAGCAGAGCGTTGTGTGCCTCCAAGAGCGAAAGCGGAGAGTTACTGGTAAAAGATTTGCTTTTGAAGGACATAGCCAATTCTAGTTGTCCCTCCGCCTTCGCTTTGGCAGTTCCGCGTTCGACGAGATTTTCTCTAGCGGACCGGATTCGAATGAACACCGCTAGCGCCGCCAAAAATGCGATTCCAAAGATTAAAACCTTATTTCGGCTAGCCATAGTGGTGTTCAATAATATTAATTTGAGATGCAACTTCCGGCGGCTACAAGGTTGCCACCTACAATCATCCACGACGCCGAACCGCATCTCTCAATCGGACCCAAACTGCAGCACCAATACCAAGTTTGGCTCCCGCCTGGAAGTGTGCCGCTACACATTTGAGCACCCGGACAACTGCTCGAACTGCCGCCGCCATAAACATAGCGGGTACCAGCAATTGCGCCGTCTGCCGCGCCAATTGCGGCCAACGCGATGGCCAACTGCGCTTTTGTTCCTAGAGTTCCAAGTTTCTTGCTTTTCATAGTATGGAGTTTTTTTGGTGTGTTCTTCGAGAATTATGGGAAATTAGGGTTTGATAGGAATTTGCTTTCTGGGGCTCTGCAATAAGAATGGATATATGTTAATTTATTGGGGGATTTCACGAATCGAAAACCTGCCGAGCAACTTGGTCATCGACCTTTTGGTGTATTTGTCACTACCGGATGTACGATAGGAAACTTCATTTTGGCTTCAGAGGCTCCGCCGGCCGTGCCTTCGCATGATATACCTGCAACAGAGGCTCGATCTGGTCACGCCCAAACTCCGTCCTTGGTCCGTCGCGCAGCACCAACACCAGTTGACTTAGGGGCCCGGGCATATCCGGCCCCAAGTCCAAACCTAGATTGGGTCGGCCGAACGGTGTGGGTTTCGCTGCGGTTCCAGGAACTGGGATGTATTCAATAAATTCTCGACAGCCCCTAGCAGCAGCAGCAATGCGGACAGGACCGACACAAGGTGGAACAATCGGTTTATGAGAGTTGGAAAGCAGGGAATTCGGACTGCAGGTGAAAGTATTCATGGTGTGTGCAAAAGCAGTGAGGGTTCATATGGCAGCGCCGATGTTAAAACCAAGTTGAGGTTCTACAGAAAAACTCTTCATTTGGAATACGGGAGAAGCAGCGACTTTCTTTCAGAAAAAATCAAAAAATGACTTAGATCCCATTCCTCTGAGCCTTTTGACCAGCAGGCAGCCCGACCCCTCAGTTTGGCCGGACTTTCGCTACTGAGCACTGGAACGAGGAAAACCCCAGCAAAACCTGGTTCCTCGGGTCAAAGGACTACATTTTCGGACTGGATGGCTCTTCAACCGTAAGCGTCACCCGGGGCACCACTACCGAGGGATGCGTTGATCAGGGTAAGTTGGCGGCATGGACACGAATGCGAGTGTATCCCTGCTGAAAGAAGATCTGGCTGGCCGGATCCGGATCCCGGCTGAAAAGAGGCTGCAGATCTTGGAGGAGTTCGATCGCAGCGGAATGAGCGGATCAGCCTTTGCCGCGTTGGTCGGTGTGAAGTACCAGACCTTCGCCAGTTGGCGTCGCCGCCGTTCCGAGCCTCCCAACGACCACCGCAAAGGGGCTCCTCCCACCCGATTCGTCGAAGTCGCGGCACCACAGTCCCAGCCGGCATTGGAACTGGAGCTCCCCGGTCAGGTGCGTCTGCGGATCAGCAAACGAACCCAACTGCCCCTGGTCGTGGAACTCCTACGTCAACTTCACGCATGCTGAGCTTTTCTGGCGCACTGCGGGTGTTCGTGGCCATCGACCCCTGCGACATGCGCAAAGGCTTCAGTGGTCTGCACGCCTTGATCACCGAACGCCTGGCCGAGGATCCCCGGGGCGGATCGCTCTTCGTCTTCACCAACCGACGACGAAACCGGATCAAGATCCTCTTTCGCGATCGTACCGGGGCGTGGATGTGCACCAAGCGGCTTGAAGAAGGCACCTTCTCCTGGCCTCAGCCCAGCCACGATGCGATCACCAAGCTTTCCCTGACTCCGGAGGCTCTGGCATTGCTCACCGATGGGGTCGATCTACGAGGTGCCAAACTCCGTCCGTGGTATCAGCGTGAGTAGGTTTTTTGGGGCACTAAAACACGACAAAACCCCCGGTTTTTGGCCCTGTAACTGCTGCTTTCGCGACGTTGTTTATGACGCCGCGCGAAGCCGAACTGACCCGCCAATTGGAGGCGGCTTTGTCGGCCTTGTCGGGGATGGAAGCGCTGCGGCGGGAGAACCAGTTGCTGCGTCAGAAGTTGGATCAAATAACTCGGCGCTTCTTCGGAGTATCCAGCGAGCAGTTGCCGAGCAATCAGCTGGAACTAGTTCTGGCCCTTCCGGAGGTTGAAGTTGAAGTCCGGCCTGGGAAGATCGAACCCGGTCCCTCCCTGGAAAAGAAAACACAACGGTCGGTTCGCAAGGCCCGCGTGCCGGAGCACCTCCCGGTGGTGGAAGAAGTGCTCGAACCCGAGGGGGTACAGGCTGCACCCGAGCAATGGCGCCGGATTGGTGAGGAAGTCAGCGAGCAGTTGGACTACGAGCCGGGCCGCTTCTTCCGGCGGCGGTTAGTGCGTCCCCGATACGTGCAGCGCACCGAGCCGGATGCTGCACCGGTGATTGCACCGCTGCCGGAGCGCCTGTTGGAGCGCAGTCTGCCGGCTCCGGGACTCTTGGCCCACATCCTGGTCCCGGGACTCTTGGCCCACATCCTGGTCAGCAAGTACTGCGATCACCTGCCGCTGTACCGGCAGGAACGGATCTACGCCACCCGTCACGGAGTGGAGTTGCCCCGCCAGACTATGGCCCGCTGGGTCGGTCTGTCGGCCGACTGGTTGAGACCGATCTACGACATGATCCTCACCGGAGTTATGGCCGGTGGGTATGTGCAGGTTGATGAAACGCCCGTCGAGTATCTGGATCCTGGGCGAGGCAAGACCGGCCAAGGGTACCTGTGGACCTGCCTTCGACCGGGAGGAGACGTGGTGTTCCGTTGGGAAACCAGCCGAGCGGCCAAGTGTCTGGACAAGCTTCTGCCGGTTGACTTCAGTGGGGTATTGCAGTGTGACGGGTATGCGGCCTATGGATCCTTTGCCCGACGTCATCCCCACCCCCTGACGTTGGCAGGGTGCTGGGCCCACGTGAGGCGCAAGTTCTATGAGGGGCGGAATGAGTCGCCATTGTGGGCCGGTTGGGTACTGAGGCAGATCCAGCACCTTTATCGGGTGGAGGCTGTGCTGCGCCAGAACCGAGCAGGTCCTCGGTTGCGGGAAGCACTCCGGAGCTCCGAGAGCCGGATGATCGTTGAGCGGCTTGGCCGGGTGCTGGCGCGGATGCAGCCCAAGACGTTCCCGACATCTCTCTTGGGTGAGGCGATTGATTTTGCCCGGGGGCAATGGCCCCGTCTGTTGGTGTTCCTTACGGACGGACGGGTTGAAATCGACAACAACCAGATCGAAAATGCGATCCGGCCTACGGCGCTAGGAAAAAAAACTGGTTATTCTTCGGAGAAGCCGGGGCCGGGGAACGCGGCGCGATCTTGTACACAGTGATCGAGAGTTGCCGTCGGCGGGGAATCGATCCGTATGCCTACCTCAAGGATGTCCTGACCCGCCTGCCTTCGATGACCAACCGTCAGTTGGTCGTCCTCCTGCCGGCAAACTGGGGGCGAAAGCATATCCCCGCACTCAAAGCCGCTGCATAAACGTCATACTCGGCAAACTATGACACCTATGCGGGGAGGTGCCTCGGGTGACGCTTACGTAGAGTTCGACCTTCGTGTTGAAGGCATAGGAGACGCCCGAGCGGTGGCCTGAGGAGAGTGCCCGGACCGGGACGATGGTGATCCGCCACGACCATGTGGAGTCGATGCGGTGGCGGCACCTGAACGTCTTCAACAAAGAGTGCGTGATTCGAGTGTGCGCTGCCGCGGGGACGCCGAGGCGACGACGGCGAGGTGTTCCGGGGGACGCCTCCTTGGGAGGGGCGCAGCAAGCACTTCACCCTGGAGTTCGAGGCCTTCGCCGTGACCCTGATGCGTGAGATGCCGGTGAAGCGTGCCGGTCAGATCCTGGGCGAGAGCGACTCAAGGATGTGGCGGATGCTCTTAACGCACGTCAAGTTGGCGCAGGTGCGCCTGAGCTTCAAGGAGCTAGTGTCGCTGGGGAGCCGACGAGATAAGCCGGCGCAGGCGCATCACAGCCTGAGGGTGTTGGCCGACCTGATAAAGTAGCGGATGATCTTCGCCACGCCCGGGAAGGACGCCGAGGTCTGGCGCCGCTTTGCCGCGGAACTGATTCGGCACAATGGACATCCGAAGGCGATCCAGCACGTGGCCGTCGACATGAGCGGGGCCTACATCAAGGGAGTGGCGGAGAACCTCGGGAACGCCCGTGTGGTGTACGACAAGTTCTACGTGATCCAGAACGTGGTGGAGGCCTGCGATCAGGTCCGGAAGCTGGAAAGCCGGCACGACTCGGCACACCAGGGGCTTCTGGAACGAACCCGGTGGTTGTGGAGGAAGAACCCCGGGAACTGGACGGAGGAGGAGGCCCGGAAGTGGGTGTCGATGGCCTTGGAGCGGTGCGTGGCCGTTCTCGCCTACGAGATGAGGCTGGTGCTGCAGGGCATCTGCCAGTGGAAGGGATCCGAAGAGGCCAGGAAGCTGTTCGGCAACGGGTGCGCGTGAGTGCACGCGATGCGGGAGAGGACCAGGGAGCTGCTCGAACCGATGGCCCTGGTGGCCCGAATGATTGAGGGGCACTTGGAGGAGAGCCTGGCCCACTGGCCCCAGGGACTGACCACCGCGTTCCCGGAGGGCTTCAACGACCTCTTCTCCGCCGTGAAGCGCCGAGCCCGTGGTTACCGCACCGTCGAATACGTAATGCTCTTCTTGTTCGCAGGCAAACTCTCACTACCCTGCTACTAACCCATCAAAAGTGACGATGAACCAAGTTTATACCATTACAATTTCAATATTAGATCTTAACGAACACGTCCTTCATCTTGAGATGTTTCATACATATTTACAAACTTGTGACGCCCAACCCATTCAACATGACCGTCTGCCATGCCAACATTGACTCCAGATTCTCCATGATTTCCTGATTTCGTCGGAAGATTGGGTTGATTTAGATCATCCGCATCAACAAACAACCATATATTTGCAGCACCGGGAACCGAATTCTTCAAACCAAATGAGGAGGACTGATGAATATAATTCACTACTGATACAGCCGTCTTCTGAACCCCCGGTTCGACTCGTTCGTTTTGGCACTCGCTTACAACTGTTTCATATCCTGTCCCTTTCCCCATGAACCCGAACACCTCATAGCTTGTGCCGTATTTCGATTTCTTGTATGTAGCATTATCAGTCAAATCCTTAAACACCATCCCATCACACCGCTGCAAATATTCATTATCGCGCACTAGATTTTTTGTTTCTGGACAACTGTAGGTCTTGAGCGCCCCAATATATTCAATCCAAGTCCACGATAGATCATCCGAACCATCTGAATCAGTATTGGCAAACACCTGCCTCGGGTTGGACTGAGCATACATTTGGGACGCCAGACAAAACTGGCGAATATTATTTCCACACCCCATGACCTTTGCTCGCCGTTTAGAACTGGAAATCACAGGCAGTACTAGAGCAAACAAAACCGTCAAAACTGAAATAACCAACAACAACTCAATAAGCGTGAAGCCGCCAGTAAACATACGTTGAGGAGGCGCAACATCTTCATTACTATTTATAATGAACCCTCTCAAGAACCGACAACATTTTCTTGTATTGTTTACCATATAAAGAATCCCTGTAATGCCTTTCCTCTGAATCAGTCTCCAAGTTGGTTGAAATCAGCCTTCTCGAAGACAGATTTAGAACTTGTTTTTCAGGCCATTGGATAATGGAAATATACCCATCACCACTCTGCTGGACATTAATTGCACTATACTCAAAATGCTTGGTTAAATCATTTCCCACCCACTCACAAGGTGTACTAGAAAACCCCAGCAATCCGGCTATCGTTGGCGCTATGTCTACTTGCGAGGAAGTAACATTAAAGTTTAATTGATCCATGACTCTTCTCGGCCCTAAAAACAAGCACGGAATCGAGATATTCTCCTCGTAATATAACGAGTTCATTCCAGCATCCCTACCATCCCCTAACGGCATTGAATGATCTGCTGTCACAACCAATAGACAACGTTCCGCAAGGTTCATTCGACTAAACCATTCAACAAATTGTCCGAGTGCAAAATCTGAAAAATTCACCGAGTTCGCAAATCTTTGATACAAGTTGCTCGGAGATTGAAAGATAAATCGGTTAGATAGGGGAACCGAATTGAATGGAAAATGATTTGCGACGGTAGAAATAACATGGAGATGCCGGCCACCTGCATCAATCTCAGTCTTCCACCTTGAAGCGCATATCTCCAAGAACTTCTTATCATTCAATCCCCAACTCCATTTATCTCTCTGGTCAAAACCATCCCCAACAATATGCCGAACGTCTTCAAAACCACATTTCACCATGAAATTCGATGTATTATTAAACATCAGTTCGCCAGCACTCCAGTAATGTGTTTTGTAGCCACTCTTTTTGAGAACTCCCCCTAAACCTTCAATCTGGCGGTCAGGATAGTTTTCCGCTATAGAACCAAATCGAGGCGGGTATTGGGAGCTAACGATCGCTGAATGGCCGTTGATCGTATATGTGCCATTGGCATAAAAGTGGTTAAAGAAACCTCGTTTACGGCTTAATCGATTTAAATGAGGAGTGATCTCTCTTCCGTTTTCAGTCCTGTTAAGCCATTCGGCAGAAAACGACTCGAATACAATTATCAATATATTTCCACCAAAGAGCGGAGTGTCAGGGCTCGGCTTTTCGCCCTCAGGATTTTTGATGCATTGGACAGAATCGCCAACAACAACATTTTTGAAAATGCTTTCATATCGAAAGTGCGTTAAAACACTATACGACATTATGGACAAGGGCTCACGAAGGGGGGCTAAAAAAATTGTAGTAACAGAAACGATAGATACGCCAACAAGATCAAAAGCTTTTCGATTTCTTTTGAGGCAAAACAGATTCCAACTCCTCTCGCCATTTGCAATTGAATATATAAAAATACTCAGCGAACCTAGCGCCAGGGACCAAAAAACCATGTTAAAGCCGATCGACTCCAACATTCGTTTAGTGTCGGGCATCGAAAGAACATTGGCGTAATTTATGAAGTATGCAAGGCGCGGGTAGTCACCAAAGAATCTGCAGCATAGATGACCAGCAAAAACAAAAGTTCCCAAAAATATTGGAAGGGCAGATTTAATAAATGGCACTTCTAAGGAAGATATTCTGGATATGTGCAAATAAAACACCAATGAAAATACCCCAAACAATAAATCGAAACCATTTCCTGCAAGCCCCGATTTCGCAACCTCAAATAGGCTCTTTTCAACGATCAGAAACCAACTCAATATAAATAAGACAACGGATACGTTGTAGGGGCCACCATAGAGGACCTTGAGGACTTCTATTAAAGTGTTGGAGGCCCGATGCTTTTCGCTTATTGGCATGACCTGTTAAAGCTAGTTTCTGCGCTATGATCTTTTGCGTTCCCAAAACCAATAATACAAAGGTGGAACAATTAAAAATACAATTGATGAGTATATTGCAACTTTGGCAGTCAAACTTGAAAGACCAAGAACCTTGACTACAAAATTCAAACACGGGCAAGAATCTGGAATCTTGAAAAACCAATGGATAGCATGATATCCAAATAAGACTAGACCTGTCAGAAGGAATTGAAACACGACGTTTTCGAATCTCTTCGAAAACATGCCATTCAAACCTACAGTCATAAAAACGGTGCCGGCGACCAAGACCAATTGCCTATTTTCGATCTGAAACAATAGATTTTTGCCGGCGAGAACCTGTGCATCAAACACCAGATTCATAAATTCAACAACCGCAAAAAATATAAGCATGGTCGATGCCGAGACGATGTATTTTCTCCTCATAAAAAAATCGCCGATCCGCTCAGGGAAATAATCTTTGAGCGGTATCGGCGAATCCTTCCGGTGTAATTTTTATTATGTTTGATCGGGGTTAGGGAGGACAAGCAACCGCAGCAGCGAGTCTCCTAGAACCCACAACTGCACCGGTCGTTACGGTATTAGAACATTGGCCGCTTTGACAAGTTCCCTTTTTGTACACGATTGAAACGGACTGGAAGCTACCTTCGTCCTCAACACAATGAGTGCCACCACACGAACAGTATATTTCTACACCATTAATTTCATATTCGTAGCTACAGCTTTGACTCCCATTGATTGGCAAATTGTTGCTACAGTCTGTACACTGCGGAACCTTGGTTGACGAGGCTGGACCTTTGTTGTTACAGGCAGCATCTAGGCGAAGCCCCATAAGGGACGTCACAGTGAGTAGGATTGAGTGCTTTTTAATTGTGTTCATTGTTGTTTTCTACCGGAGGTTCGTTTAAGCGCAAAAGCAATCACTCCACTTATTGCCACGAGCGCGAGAAAGATATAAAAAGTTCGTCTTGCTGAACTGTTAACTCCACCAATTTCATATTCATCAGGAGCCGGCTTAGCATTTTTGTACACAGCAGAATTCAACAATTCAACGTTTGACATAAATCTAGACGTTGAAACGTAAAGCATGGGCCTAACCCCCCCAGGGCTTTCAATAAACCTGCAATCATTTATCAGCGCCACACCTTGAAATGCATGGGGAAGAATCTCCGCGTCTTGAAGACTTTCCACTCTTGTCGTATTCACGCGAATCTCTTGAACAATATACAAATCGTTAGATGAAGCTGCGGATTCAAGCTTTGGAAGATATGTTTGGTAAACCGATGACCTCGGCAATTTAATTCCATGTTCAAAAGTTTCAAACGTTGCGTTATAGGCCGAGTTTGTAAAACCATTTTCAAACGGCTTAGGGTATTTTGTTTCAAGAAAACCGCCGTCCCCCTGAAATCTGCCACGGCGCCTTCCTGCCTCAAGAATTGTTAGCTGGACTGGCAGGCCAGTTGAACCCATCGTTTTCCATATAGCGGGACGGAGAATAGACCTCAATTCAATCGGCTCCCCACCATTGCCGAACTCCCCTGCCGGAACATCGACTTCGTTGTAACGAGAATCGGAGCCCGTAAATTTTGAAAAATACTTCGATGAACAGTACGTCAACCAAATTACACCCATTGGCGAATATGTGTGATAATTGGGAACCATTCTGCCAAGCACTAGCGCTCCAACTTCATTTCTTGAAACTCCGTCTTGGCTCCGAATACTCTCGAGCGTTGAATCGGAATATCTAATTTGATAATAGCAATTCGTACCATCTCCGGAAACACGACTAAAACTATGTAACGGAGTTGGCTTTTCTATGGTCACCGACCAATCAGAAGGACCACACTTTGCTGAAAAATTGAACCTGCTCTCTTCCAAAGTTTGCCCTGATGCGGCAAACTGACGAACTTCGACATCTCCCTCGACTAGAAATCCAAATGCAAAAATTTTGATTCCAAGAAGATATAAAATGGATGCAGTTACAAAAAAGTTTTTCATCTTGAAAATTTTTGAGATTAAAAGAGTCATTTTTCGGAGTTTTCCTGTCCACCGAGACTACATATTGTCCAAGTCGCGAGCACCAAGCCAGCGCCATTCCGCTGGGACAGGAGC
>Ga0255139_1000371_pt1 | contig 14744 bp, 16 predicted proteins | sample Law_Colum_RepB_8_FD_188549 | JGI IMG/M metagenome (GOLD analysis project Ga0255139, IMG submission 188549) | Freshwater microbial communities from St. Lawrence River, New York, United States - Law_Colum_RepB_8d | ecosystem: Environmental > Aquatic > Freshwater > River | place: USA: New York...
GATATGACTAACCAAGGAGATAGCTCGCCCACTGCGCTTCGATCCATTCGTGATGGCTTCTGGGTCGGTGCACTCAACCCCAAAGCAATAGTTTTTTATGCCGCAGTGCTTCCTCAGTTTATTGATCGCGACAAAGGACAAGTCACCTCGCAGCTGATTTTGCTAGGAGCGATCTTTTCAATCCTTGCCTTTTTCTCCGATGGCACGTGGGGCTTATTAGCCGGAACTGCACGGGCATGGCTAGCCACAGATTCAACCCGCCTAGAAAAACTACGGGCAGGCGGTGGAACCATCATGATTTTGCTGGGCCTCTCGGTTTTGTACTTAGCAATTGTCGGTGGCTAGAGCCACAATAGGCATATGAAAAAACCTATAAAGCCAGCGCGTGAAAACATCTCTCCTTCAGATTTAACTTTTGGTCTTTCAACATGCAAACGCTGTTTATGGGTTAAGTATTGGTACAAAGTTACCGCTCCAATGACCATGCCACTTGTTGGCACATTATCTTCACTGCAAGAAGAGTTCTTTCAAAGAGCTGATATGCCAACTATTGACTCTTCCCTTCGCCCAGGAACTGTTACTAAATGGGGCGAATTTGTGAAAAGCAAGCCAATACAAATCAATGGCCAGGACACTCGCTGGCGTATTTTGGGAAAATATGACCTTCTTTCAGCTAATGATGATGGCACTGTGGGATTAATTGATTGCAAAGTATCTGATTCAGAGCGAGATAGCGGTGCTTTTTATTCGCCTCAATTAGAGGCTTACGCTTTTGCACTTGAAAACCCAGCAGCAGGTAAAGCTGTGGAAGTTGCATCTATGGGTCTGCTTGTGTGGAAACCTACTCACACCGTTGGTGATAACCCTGAAAATAGTGGCTTCGGTGTCTATCAAAAGTATGTGGCAGTAGAGCGGAATCACGATAACTTCATGCGCGTGATTGGTGATTTCATTAAAGTTCTAGAAGGTGAAATCCCAGAATCTGGGCCAACCTGCACCACCTGCCAATTTCTTAACGTAAGAAATGGGCTAGATCTTCTTTAGTCTTCCTCGCCGGCAACGTTAATATCATCGGGCTTTGACTTCTTTGGTGCATATGTATCAACATATTCCTGGCCAGACATAGCTTGAATAACATTCATGATCTGATCTGTGACATCGCGCAGATATAACAGATCTGTGGAATCTCCATCAAAATACATAGGCTTTCCAAATTGCATTTGCACGCGGTGAAGATTAGGAATTACTTTTCCTGTCGGTTGGATCTTGTCAGTATTAGCCATTGCAACTGGAATTACAGGTGCTCCTGATTCAATTGCTAGGCGGGCAATTCCCGTGCGACCTTTATAGAGGCGACCATCAGGTGAGCGTGTTCCTTCTGGGTAAATACCTAGGCAAGCACCTTGGGCCAAAACTTTTAACCCAGTAATCAAGGCAGCTTCACTTCGGCGCCCGCCTGAGCGATCAACTGGAACCTGTCCTAGTGCGATGAAGGTGAGTTTTTTAAGTAAGCCTTTAGCTCCAGGTGATGTGAAGTACTCACTTTTAGCTAAGAAAGTAACTTTACGTGGAACAACTAAAGGCATAAAGATTGAATCACTAAAAGATAAATGGTTAGACGCGATGATGACTGGGCCTTTTGCCGGAACATTGCGCAGGCCTCGAACCTTGGGACGAAAGCCAGCCATCAAAAATGGCGTCAGGAACGCACGCAAAGTTCCATACGGCAGGTTGTTGAGCATGGCTCTAATTTAGTGGCTATTGCCAGATATGACACTATCTGAGGGTGAGTAATCCCCGCCCAGGCCCTGATGAGTTCGATGAAGAGGAACTGATTCGTAGCGAATTTGATTCCATCGTTTCTGGCCTGTCACTTGATGAATCTGAACCAACAACCTATCTTGATGAGTTAGATGCGATCCAAGATACGAATCATTTTATTCCACCTAATCCCCCACGAAAATCACCACGTGCGATGTGGCGTGTGATGAAGAGCGCAGTCAATCGTTGGTTTCATCGCGGTCATCACGAAGATGATGGAGCTGCGCTGTGAGTACATTTAAATGGGGAATCATTGGCACGGGTGGAATTACACGGGCTTTTGCAACCGATATTGCGCATTTAGGTGATCACGTTGATAGTTAACTTCTAGCTAAGTCAGCCACTCCAACAAGACCAGCTTCATTACCTAACTGCGCCGCAATAATCTCTGGATATGGATGTTTGCCCGCAAAAGACATATTGCGCTCAAGTGATTCACGCGTTGGCTTCAAAAGAATCTCACCTGCGCTAATTACTCCCCCACCAATAACTACACAAGCAGGATCAAGGAGAACGGCAAGTGATGCGATTCCAGCGCCCAACCATTGACCGGTTGTATTAAAAGCTGCCAATGCCACTGGATCGCCATCTCGCGCTGCTTCTGTAATGGCTTGACCTGTTAAGCCGGCAACAGTGCCATCGCCACGAGAGAGCAAGTTACGTGCAACTTCAGGGCTGGCATTTATTGCCTCGCGTGCATGGCGAAGAAGTGCATTCCCCGATGCATACTGCTCAAAGCAACCTCTGGCACCACAACCGCAGATATGTCCCTCAGGAACAACTCGCATGTGTCCAAACTCTGCAGCGATTCCGTAGGCGCCACGATAGAGCGCACCATTAACAACAATGCCTCCACCAATTCCAGTGCCAACTGTCAGCATCATCATGTGATTTTGGTTTTTGCCTGCGCCAAACTTTGCTTCACCCCATGCCGCAGCATTTGCATCGTTTTCAATAACAACAGGAAGCCCAATGAGTTGAGTGAGGTGATGATCTAAATCAACGCCATTCCAATCGGCAATGTTGGGAGTTGCCAGCATTGTTTTTCTATCCGATGAAACAAATCCTGCAGCTGATACTCCAACCGATGCCACTGAGTGTTGTTGCAATAATTCTTTGGCAACATCGGCAATCGTTTTTGTTAGCGCGCTTCCACCTTGTCGTGGCGTGTCTTTTCTGGCGGTTGTAAGAACTTTCCCAGATTCATCAACAACGCCACCAAGCACCTTTGTTCCACCAACATCGATACCGATTGTTAAGGACATGGGTGTGAAATTACGCTTCTAGCGCAGCTTTGAGTTGAGAGAGTGCTTGATCAATAGTTGCCTTCTCCGCCTTTTGGCGCATCATTGCTGGAATTGGCATTGAAAGAGAGACACCTAACTCGTAGGTAACTTCAGTCGTATCTTCATCGATTGCCTTAATGGAATAAGAACCATCCATGCCGGTGAGAAGATCTGCATCATCGAGTGAGAATGAAAGTTGGGCCGGAGCTTGGCTCCAGTCGTAATCTAAAATCACTCGATCCTTCATCATGCCTGCATCAATAGTCATCTTGACCTTTGTGGCGCGCCCCTGGTCATCCTTTTCAACGACCTCACTGGCTTTAATCGCGCTAGACCAGGTTGGGTACTGCTCGAGGGCAAAGAGGGCGCCTTGGACATCGGCTATAGGGGCATCGATCGTGATTGTAGAACTGCTTAATTCGCTCATGGGTAAAGGTTACCCTCTTCCGTAATCTACATTTCTCACGCTAGCGTTAGCCCCATGAATGAAATCACAACACCCGCCCTTGTCCCTGCAGCTACTGCTGGCAATCTGACAAATCTGATTGCAGAACGCGCTTGGTTTGAGCCTGAGCGCATCACTATGTCTCGCCCCCTCGGCGATGGATGGCAGAGTGTTACTGCCAAAGAAGTTGATGAGGAGGTTCGAGCAACTGCCAAGGGATTAATCGCAGCCGGCATCCAAATAGGTGATCGCGTGGCAATCATGGCCCGCACACGGTATGAGTGGACGATTCTTGATTTCGCAATTTGGTATGCAGGAGCTGTCGTAGTTCCAATCTATGACACATCATCTGCAGAACAGATTGATTGGATTCTCAACGACTCTTCAACTGTCGGAATCATTGTTGAGACTCCAGCCCTTCGTGAATTAGTACAAACAGTTTTGCCTTCACATACCAAGCACATCTGGACAATGACTGAAGATGTTCTTGCAGTGCTCCGCAATGCTGGTGCTCAGGTTTCAGATGATGAAATTGAACGTCGCCGCGCAGCACTTCTTCCAGATACTTTGGCAACACTTATTTACACGTCAGGAACAACTGGAAAACCTAAGGGTGTTTCACTGACTCATGGCAACTTCTTAGCTGAGTGCGGCAATGTTGTGCAGGGTGCCAGTGATCTATTCCTCAAGCCTGGTGGTTCAACTCTGTTGTTCTTACCTGTTGCTCACGTTTTTGGTCGCATGGTTCAAATCGGTGCTATCAACTCAGGCTTACACCTAGCTCACTGCAGTGATCCTTTGGGACGCCTTCCAATTGATTTAGCATCATTTAAGCCAACATTTGTTTTGGCAGTTCCTCGTATTTTCGAAAAGATTTACAACGGTGCAGAAGCTCGTGCTGAAGCTGCTGGTAAGGGAAAGATATTTAGAAAAGCAGCCGAAACTGCCATTGCGTATTCAGAAGCTATGGATAAGAAGAGAATCTCTCCACTTCTTACACTCAAGCACGGTCTCTTTGACAAGTTGGTCTACTCAAAAATCCGCGCAGGAATGGGTGGACGTGTTGAAGCTGCTATCTCAGGTGGTGCACCACTTGGCGTGCGCTTGGGCCATTTCTATCGTGGTGCTGGTGTAACAATTTTAGAAGGCTACGGTTTAACTGAAACAACTGCTGGTGCAACCTTGAATTTAACTGGTGCTCATCGTGTTGGTTCAGTTGGTCGTCCTATCCCAGGAACATCAATCAAGATTGCCGAAGATGGCGAAGTGCTTATCCGCGGAGGAATTGTTATGGGCGGATACTGGCAAAACGATGCTGCTAATGCTGAGGCTTTTGATTCCCAGGGTTGGTTTCAGTCAGGAGACTTAGGAAAGCTCGATGATGAGGGCTTCCTCTATATCGTGGGCCGTAAAAAGGAACTCATTGTTACTGCAGGTGGAAAGAACGTTGCGCCAGCGGTACTAGAAGATCGTTTGCGCGCACATCCACTAGTGAGCCAGTGCTTAGTCGTTGGCGATAATCAACCATTCATTGCAGCTCTTGTGACTATTGATCAAGACTCACTTAAGGGTTGGGTTACAAACAATAAGAAGGAGGGTGCTTCTATGGCCGACCTTGCTAATGATCCTGATCTCATTGCTGTTATTCAAACCGCAGTTGATGACGCCAACAAGGCAGTGAGCAAGGCGGAATCAATCCGTAAGTTCACTATTTTGACAACAGATTTCACAATTGCTGGTGGACACTTAACACAGAAGCTCTCAATTAAGCGACACGTCGTTGCGAAGGAATTCGCAAAGGAGATTGACCAGCTCTTTACAAAGTAACTATGTGAGCCTCACGCAGCGGGTAAAACTCGCACAAGAGCTCCACGATGGCATAGCCCAAGATCTCGTGGGGTTGGGCTATGGCTTAGATGCTTTGTTGTTCCAAGAGTCTAATGAAGTTAAACGAGCTGCCCTGCGCTCTGTGCGCTTTGATATCAATATATTGATAGAGAAAGTGCGTAGTGAGATTCTGGAACTTCGCACGCAGCATGGTGAATATGAATCACTGAGCTCTCAACCAGAACTCGCTATTGAACTCACCAGAGTATTCAACGAAATAATTAGTAATGTGACCGAGCATTCTCAAGCAACGCGTCTCAATATCTCTTTTGAAGACAATGGGATTGGCGGAGCCAAAGAGAAAGAGAATCACTACGGTCTGCAAGGAATTTCCGAACGCGTTGCCGCACTCGGGGGCCATCTAGCAGTCCAATCAGATTTCACAGGAACTAACGTCGCAATTTCACTAGATTTGCTCTCACCATGAGCAAATTACTCATTGTCGATGACCACGCACTTGTTCGAGAAGGTTTAAAGCGCGCGCTTACCAATGAAGGTTTCAACGAAATCACAGAAGCTTCTTCTGTCGCAGAAGCCCGTGCACAGATTTCCGCATCAAAGCCAGATGTTGTAACAATTGATATCAACCTGCCCGATGGAAGCGGCTTTGAACTAGTGAGTTGGATGAGGAGTATTTCACGCGAGATTGGAATTATTGTATTAACTCTCAACGATCACGAAAACTACATCCGCGCTGCAATGAAAGCTGGAGCGAGTGCTTTTGTTTCAAAATCCGAACCCATTCCTTCGCTAGTTGCAGCGATTAAACATAGCCTCATCTCCCCCTTAAGCTTTAGCGCTCAAGGTTTAGAGAAAGTATTCGCTCACTCCCACAACACGTTAACTGCTCGTGAATTTGATTTGCTGGTGCAATTAGAACAAGGCCAAAGCACTGCCCAGATATCTAAAACTCTTTTTATAAGTCCTGCCACAGTTAAAACACATTTAGCATCAATCTATAGAAAGTTAGAAGTAACTAATCGAACTGCGGCAATTCATGCGATGCATGAGCAAGGATTATCTGGCAAGTAGGTCGGAAAACTTGCCAGCCCAAATCTGCCAGCGCCATTCCTTTTCAATCCATGCACGTCCTGCACTGCCCATAGAAATACGTAGCTTTTCATCCAAAAGAAGTTGGATAGCTCTCTTTGCTATTTGTTCTGTGTTAGTGCCATCAACAACAAATCCTGTTGCACCTTCTACTACTGCATCAGGTGCGCCACCAGATGCACCAGCAATAACCGGTAATCCACACGCACTTGCCTCCAAATAGACAATTCCTAAACCTTCAACTTCTAATCCAGCAAAGCGGGACCTAGATGGCATCGCAAAGATGTCGCCCACACAGATATAGCCAGGCAGATCTTTGTATTTAATGCGTCCAATAAAGGTGACGTCTTTTTCTATTGAATGCTTTCTTACGAGTTTTTCTAGGTGCTCTCTATAGGGACCCTGGCCCACAAGTAAGAGATGGGCATTTGGAACTTGCTTAAGAACCCGCGGCATAGATTCGATAAGGAAATCCTGACCTTTGCGATGTACTAGTCGGCCCACGCTAACAATGACTTTCTTCTCAGTTAACCCCAACGAATGACGCAAGGCAGATGCATCCACTGCCTTGAAGTGTTCAATATCAATTCCCGGGGCAATTTTTTGCATGGCGGCAGCGCTCTTAGTCGTCAGTGCCTTTGAGATTGCAGTTCGAGTAAATTCACCAAGGTATGTAAGGCAATCTATAGTTGATCCAATGCGTCGCATCATCAGATTAAATGGAAAAACCTTTGCCCACCAGACTTCATGGCCATGGGTAAGTGCAACTATGCGCTCTGCACCAGCCTTGCGTAAGGTTGAAGACATCCAACCCAAAGGTGCAGCAGCACCAAAAGCAATAGTTTTGATGGTGCGCTCTTTAACAATTCTGGCCACTGCGCGATTCACTCGTGGCGTGGGAAGCAATATTTTTGCTTTATCTCTAATCACTTCAACACCATAATCGCGCAGCCAATCAGCATCATAAGCAGATGTATCTTCTTGAGCTGATGTGTAAACAATGATGCTCGATTTTGGTAATCGTTCAATCAAACCAATGATGAAGGTTTCGATGCCTCCGGCCCGAGGGCCAAAATCGTTGGTTACAAATAAAGTTTTATCAGAAACGGCCAGCTCCAACTAAAGGCTCTCTTCCAAAAGATCCGCTCGTTGTGATTTTCACGTATGAATCTAAAAGAGGTGCGTGCACCATCTTTCCACCACCGATATGCATTCCAATGCATGAAACTGGACGACCATAAAATAGTAAGTCACCTGGCTTGAGAGCTTTCACAGATGCTTGCCTTCAGCTGCAGTTGTCGCTGCTTCTTCTTCTAGAAATCGCACCTGCGTCTGAATCTCGGCCAAGGAAGGCGCTGCTAACCCAACCGTCAGGGCTCGAGCCACTGCGGCCAAAGGAAGAATTCGCCTATACATGGTTAGAGGCTAACGAGGTTTAATGCGACATCTCAACTCATGAGCGTGATTTACGCCTGAGAATTCTCGCAGAATCTGCGATAGTAGGACAAATGAGCACAGTTGCATCGCTGGTGGTTGGGCGAGATGGGTCTACATCAAAAGATAAGAGCTCTAACGGAGTTTCCTCAGATGCAGATCGCAAAGCCTTTCTTGCACGGCGTCGTAAAGTCGATTGCATTTTAATTGGCGGCAACACTGCTCGCCGTGAGCCCTATAAACAAAGCCCGGTTCCTTTAGTAATCGTTTCACGATCAACTATTAATCCAGTCGTAGGAAATGATTTATCGCATTTGTGGAATATGCCTGCCGCAGAGGCGTTAGCAAAGGCTAAGTCACGATTTGGAGAAAGAGTTCTCGTTGAGGCAGGAACATCAATCATTTTTGAACTCATTGATCAAGGTTTAATTGATCAACTAGAACTCAGTGTTACACCCGTGACCGGCGGAGACGACCCCATTGATTGGCAGGCATTACTCAATAGATTTGCCCACCATGCACACACTCATGTTGATGGAACTGATTTCTATGTTGCCCACAATTAGAAGGCGGAAATAAGAGCAACGCCTGCAACTGCTAAAGCAATCCCTACGTACTGCACTTTTTGTAAACGCTCACGTAAGAACTTAAACGCCAATAGCGCTGTTGCAATTGGAAAGAGTGAACCTAAGACCATTGCAATTGAAACTAAGCCCTTGGTGCAAGCAACTCCGAGCAAGACGTTTGCTAAGAAATCTGCAACACCGATGAAAATTAACGATGGATATTCCTTTTTAGAAAACCCACCCATGGTGTGGAATTTGATTGCAAGGCCAACAGTGACAAAGAAGGTGGCCCCGCGCATTGAAACCATGGTCATAAGCGCACTTGATTGAGAACCGATCGATATTAATGTTAATGCTATGCCAAAACCAATCGCTGCACCTAATGCAAGAAGCAAAGGTTTAAGCGGAAGGCCTTGTGAAAGCTCTGGCCCACTGGCACAAAAAACTCCCACTAGCGCTAGAACAACTCCAATGGAAACAATTGTTGAGAGCTTGTCGCCATTTACCAAGGCATATGTCAGCGGAACAACTGCGCCCATAGAACTAATGGGTGAGACAACACCCATGCGTCCAGTTGATAATCCTGCATAAAGACAGAACAAACCGAAGTAACCAAATAAACCTGCAAAGATTCCAGGGATTAAATATCCTTCAGATCCCAATGCCTGTGCATCCCAAGCTCCAGAAACAAGCATCAAAAAAATTCCGAAAATTAAACCGAGAACTTGTGAGAAACCAAGCACAGCCAACGGTGCATGCTTTTTACTCAGACGCCCGCCTTCAAAATCTGAAGTTCCCCATAAAATGCTTGAGAGAATTGCAAGGAGTGAGGCCATATGCGCAAGGATACCGCCCCGCCTCCCATGAAAAGGAGTTCTCACTGTTTATTCTTAATCAGTGGATGCCAACGGATTTGAAGAATTAGTCAACTCCTTACGTGCTTTTACGCCACGTGCTGAAATCGTGTTAGAAGAGGTTCCAGCCCCACAAAAATTAGCAACATATTCCTTCGCCTTCTCTGCCGATGTGAGTAACGGATTACTGGGCGATGATGAAGATGAGATAGCTTCTGGTCGCTTTGTCTTATTGCACGAACCTGGCGGACAAGACACATGGGAAGGTGAATTTCGCTGCGTTACTTTCGTTCGCGCAGATGTGGATCCTGTCATGCAACAAGATCCCCTACTGCCAGAAGTTGGCTGGAGTTGGTTCCTTGAAGCCCTCGAACGTGAAGAGTGCGCCCTTGCCGCCCCCAGCGGAACTGTTACTCGTGTGTCCAGTGCGTCTTTCGGAAAACTCTCTCCTCGAAATGATGAATCAGAGATTGAAATCCGTGCTTCATGGACACCTGCGATTACTGATCCCATTGAAGTAATGAAACACATCGCTGGCTGGTGTCGCTTAATTTCAGATGTTGCAGGACTTGAACCGATTCCTGATGGCGTCTCAACTATTTCATCTGCCAGACGTCGTTAAGCCAGTTTATGTCTGAAGAATTAGTTGCAACACCGCTACTCACTCCCGTCGGAGGTACGCCCGCTGTAATCGATAGTGAGACTGCTTTCAAAACTGCATTAGATCAACTCACAAAAGGCGTTGGCCCTTTTGCTGTTGATGCTGAACGTGCTTCAGGCTTTCGATACAGCGCGCGTGCCTACTTGATTCAAATTAAGCGCACCAATGGTGGATTACACCTTATTGATCCAATCCCTTTTGGGCCGGGCCATCCACTGATGTTAGAACTTAACGAGTTACTGAATACCGATGAAGTCATTTTGCATGCCAGCACACAGGATTTGCCCTGCCTAAGAGAATTAGGAATCAACCCACAGCGCTTATTTGATACTGAATTAGGTGGGCGAATTGCAGGTCTAGCCCGAGTAGGACTTGGTCCGCTTTTGGAATCGTTGATGGGTGTTTCACTTGCTAAGGAACACAGTGCTGCTGACTGGTCTGTGCGTCCATTGCCCCAGGAGTGGCTCACTTATGCGGCTTTAGATGTTGAATTACTCGTTGAACTGCGCGATAAAGTTGAATCGCTTTTAGTTGATGCTAAAAAAGATTCCTGGGCCAAAGAAGAGTTTGCTTCAATCCTCTTGGCCCCTCCTCCTACGCCTCGAGTAGATCCTTGGCGCAGAACATCTGGAATGCACAAAATTAAGCGTCGTGATCAACTAGCAATTATTCGCGAACTCTGGATTACTCGTGATGAGATTGCTCAGTCGCAAGATATTGCTGGTGGAAAACTCCTCAATGATTCAGCCATTGTTGAAATTGCACTCAATCCTGTTGCAACCAAAAAAGAGTTTGAGAAGGTATTGCGCCCGCTGGGAGTTCGAGCTCGATGGTTAGAAAATTTGAAAGCCTGGCTTGATGCCGTGGCACGCGCTGTTGCTCTCGAAGAATCAGAGTGGCCAGCACTTCGCACTAACGCCGATACATTGCCACCAATTAAGTTATGGCGAGATAAGTTTCCCGAAAAATACGCACCTCTTTCTCATGCCCGCGCTCGTATAGAAATAATCGCTGAAGAAAATAACATTCCGATAGAAAACCTCATTACCCCCGAAATTGTTCGCCGCATCTGTTGGGCTCCCCCAGCCCCTTCAACCTCTCAAGCGTCCCCGCAGATCGTTAGGGAGCATTTGCTCTCGCTGGGAGCTAGAAAATGGCAGGTGGAGCTGGTGGCAGAGGCCATTACGGCCTCCCTGCTGGAGAAAGAGGCTGTGCCCGCACCTGAACCTGTGCCGGAAACCACAGCAGAAGAGGCCTGATTTACGCAACATAAGAGTTGCGTAAATACCCCCAACCCTCTAGATTTTCTCTTATGTTGAGCACTTTCATTATCGCCCTACGCGAGGGCCTAGAAGCAGCCTTAATCGTTGGCATCCTGGTCGCCTATATCTTAAAGAGCAACCGCAGGCATTTATTGCTTCCACTATGGAGCGGTGTTGGCGCTGCAATAGTTGGAAGTATTGGAATTGGCTTCATTCTCTCTAGAACCTCTGAGGAACTCACTGAGCGCGCTGAGAAATTATTTGTGGGAACAACTTCATTTCTAGCTGTTGCACTTGTTACTTGGATGGTTTTTTGGATGAAGAGAACTGCTCGTACTTTGAAGGCAGATCTTCATGGAAAAGTTGATACAGCTTTGCGCACAGGGCCACTAGCCCTTGCTGGAGCAGCGTTTTTCGCTGTTATTCGCGAAGGCCTAGAAACCGCGCTCTTTGTTTATTCAAACTTTAATACAGTTACAAATACAGGCAGCTCAGCATTGGGATTGATTCTTGGCTTTGCAGTTGCCATCTCTCTTGGCTATTTAATTTTCAAATCTGCCATCAGACTCGACTTGAGCAAGTTCTTCCGCTTCACTGGAGTTGCTCTAGTAATTATTGCAGCAGGAGTTCTCTCATATGGAGTCCATGAATTCCAAGAGCTGGGTTGGCTTCCTGGTGGAGAGTCATATGCCTGGGATGTTTCAAGCCTAATTCCTAAGGACTCATTGCTTGGAGCAACACTGGGTGGCCTTGTGGGCTTTGATAACACGACTTCGTGGCTACAACTAGGCATCTGGGCGATCTATATCACCACTGTCCTTAGCGCCTATCTCGCAAAGCCTCGCACGCGTGTGCTAACACCAGCCTAAGCGGCTGTTACAAATCCTTACTGACGGGTAACATAACCGCTATATCCACCCCTAATAAAGGATCACCATGTCTCGCACAGTTGTCTTAGTTGATGCCGTTCGCACCCCCTTCGGAAAAGCGGGAGGAATGTATGCCGGTACACGCGCCGATGATTTGATGGTGCGCGCAATTCGCGGGCTCCTTGATAGAAATCCAAAAGTGGAACAGAGTGCAATTGATGATGTTGCTATTGCTGCTGCAACACAAACTGGCGATCAAGGAATGAACATTGGCCGTAGTGCAACACTGCTAGCAGGTCTACCAAATACTGTTCCAGGCTACTCAATTGATCGCTGGTGCGCCGGTGCACTCACTGCAGTGACAACAATTGCTGGCGCTATTTCTTTTGGTTCAAATGACATTGCAATCGCAGGTGGCGTTGAACATATGGGAAACCATCCGATGGGCGAACTCATGGATCCTAACCCCCGCTATCTAGCTGAAAAGATTGTGGAACAAGATGCACTTGCAATGGGTTCAACAGCCGAGCGACTCCATGATCGCTTCCCAACAATTACAAAAGAGCGCGCAGATAAATACGCACTTTACTCACAACTTAAAACCGCTAAAGCATATGAAGCAGGACTCATCCAACGAGATCTCATTCCAATGGCAGCGCGAAGTGCTGAGTTGGGTTGGACAATTGCAACAGTTGATGAGGGACCCCGTCCAACGACAACCATGGAAGGTCTGGCTGGATTAAAAACTCCATTTCGACCAGCTGGCCGAGTAACTGCAGGAAATTCATCTGGTCTCAACGATGGCGCAACTGCAGCACTTCTTGCTAGTGAAGATAAGGCAAAAGAGCTAGGCCTGACTATTAAGGCCCGCTTAGTTTCTTATGCATTTGCCGGAGTGGAACCTGAAGTAATGGGCTTTGGTCCAGTTCCTTCAACGATTAAAGCGCTCAAGCAAGCCGGCCTTAGCATTGAAGATATTGGACTCTTTGAAATCAATGAGGCTTTTGCCGTGCAGGTATTGGCTTTCCTTGAGCATTTTGGAATTGCAGATGATGACGCCCGAGTTAATCCATTTGGCGGAGCAATTGCTGTTGGACACCCACTTGCATCTTCTGGTGTTCGCCTCATGCTCAACTTGGCACGATCTTTTGAAGACCACCCAGAGGTGCGCTATGGCTTAACAACTATGTGCATCGGCCTTGGAATGGGTGGATCTGTTATTTGGGAAAACCCACACTTTAATGGTCAGGTGAAATAAGTGAGCGTTGACATCAAACTTCCAGAAGGTGCACCTGAAGAGGTAGTCACACAAGCCTTAGTCAGAGAAGTAAATTTAAGCGCCTTTGGCGCTCAAGGTGTTTTGGCGTTGATTACTCTCGATAACACTCTTGATCACAACCGACCTAATACTTTTGGGCCACAGTCACTTCTTGCATTAGATGGCGCGATAACTACAGCTATTGCTATTAAGCCAGCGGCAATTGCAATAACAGGTAAGCCATTTATTTTTGCCGCCGGTGCAGATCTATCGGCTCTCTCATTTATAACGGCTCGTGAGCAATCACTGGGCATAGGAAAATTGGGTCATGATGTCTTTCGCCGTTTAGGTGAATCAAGCATTCCAACCTTTGCTTTCATCAACGGCCTTGCATTGGGTGGTGGCCTTGAGGTTGGTTTGCACTGTCATTACCGCACCCTTGCCTCCACAGCATTCACAGCTCTACCTGAAGTCTTCCTTGGATTAGTTCCAGGTTGGGGCGGTGCAACTATTTTACCTAAGTTGATTGGCCCAGAGCGTGCTGTGCAAGTAATAATGTTGAACGCTCTTAATAACAACACCATGATGAAAGCCAAAGATGCTCTCAAACTTGGCGTTGTAGATGTTGTCTATGAGCCTTCTGATTTCTTAGAGCGCTCCATTGCATTTGCAGCTAGCGTTCTCAATGGCGCAACAAAAATTGAGCGCAAGGACTACAGCCAAGATCCTGCATGGGAAAGTGCTCTTGCAACTGGAAAAGCTGCGGCTCTTAAGAAATATGGCGGTGCTGAATTAGCATCACCTATGAAAGCACTTGAACTTATTGCGGCAGCAAAGAGCAACACTTTAGGTCAAGGCTTTGATGCTGAAGATCTAGTCCTTGCTGATTTAACTATGAGTGATCCCCTACGTGCATCCCTCTACGCATTTAACGTTATTCAAAAGAAGCGCAAGAAAGTAGAAGGTGCTCCAAAGCCAGCTCTTGCTCGCAAGGTGGGCAAAGTAGGTGTTGTTGGCGCGGGACTTATGGCTTCGCAGTTAGCACTTCTGCTACTTCGTAACCTGAAGTGCCCAATTGTGATGACAGATATCGATCAGGAGCGCGCTGATAAGGGTGTTGCTTGGGTTAAGAATGAATTAGCCAAACTAGTTGAGAAGAAGCGTATGAGCCCAGAATCTGCAGCTCGCTTGGCTCTACTCATTTCAGGATCATCTGATCAAAATACTTTTGCTGGCTGTGATTTCATCATTGAAGCGATTTTTGAGGAACTCTCTCTCAAGCAAGAACTCTTTAAGAAATTGGAAACAATCGTCTCACCCGAGTGTGTTCTAGCTACAAATACTTCATCTC
>Ga0255139_1000373_pt1 | contig 14715 bp, 13 predicted proteins | sample Law_Colum_RepB_8_FD_188549 | JGI IMG/M metagenome (GOLD analysis project Ga0255139, IMG submission 188549) | Freshwater microbial communities from St. Lawrence River, New York, United States - Law_Colum_RepB_8d | ecosystem: Environmental > Aquatic > Freshwater > River | place: USA: New York...
CAATAGCAATTCAACTTCTTTATACCTGGCCTCAATGGCGTCAAATTTTTCAATCATCTTGTCTATTTACTCGATGGGGTATTCCCTTTATTCAAGCGTCGCAAAATTAAACAATCGCTGCTTAAAATGTACACATTTTCTTCGGTCTTATAAGCCATTTGGGCGTTTTTAGGCAAGTCCAATGCATACTTTTGAATTTGCCAATTGAGGGGATTGTACTGCATCCATTCGCCTTGCTTTTGATAGCAAATATGTGGGCTTTGCCAATACATTTGAGAGAGGGTATCAACTAATACCAATTTGTTGTAGTTGGCGTATACATCAAAACTCAATATTTGTTGTTGATTCAATACAAAAATTTCTGTGTTAACGTCTAAAATTTGTTTTGGCTGAATGGTTTCAGCGATTTGTAAGGTGTTGAAGGCAGGGCTTTCAAGTAATAGTTCAAGTGCTTTGTTGTATTTCTTTAATTTGAAATCACTCATGTCATAAAGCCAAATTTGATTATCAGAACTTCTAGCTAAGCAAGCAATTTGCAAAATACCGGTTGGGTCAAGATCAATTTGCGATTGAATATTGAGCATATTGTCAAGTATCAATAATTGATTCTGATCTCTATAAAACACAAAAATTTCAAAGGGATTGCTAACATCTATTGACGCGATATTGCCTAATAATTTAACATTGTTACTGGCCGTTTTTTGACCTTGAACATTGTACTTAATGATGTCGTTTTGTGGGGTTACAATGAAGCAATTGCCCAAATTGTCAACGCTCATTTTGCAATTCGCCTGCATAGGTATGGTATCAGCACTTTGCATGGCATGCGTTTGGCCAAAGCCAAGTAAGCACAGGGTCAAAAAACAAAGCTTAAAGGGCATCTAAAAGTGTTTTAGCTCAAGGGTTTCACCATTGAATTCTGCATAGGTAAAATCATTTACCCATTCGCCTAAATTGATATAGCTTGATTGTTCATTCAAAGCCAAGGTAATAGGAAAGTGTCTGTGCCCACATACAAAGTAATCATAGTGGGTATGGGTAAGTATCTGTTTGCAATGTTGAACGATGAACTCATTCTCATCACCTTTGTATTGCTTGTCGTTTTGCCCTTGACTGATTCTGCTTTTTCGAGATAAGTATTGCGCTAAACCTACACCAATTCTTGGGTGTAAAAATCCAAATAGTTTAATGCTTAAAGGATGTCTGAAAATGCGTTTTATGAATTTGTAACCCTTGTCTCCGGGGCCAACGCCGTCACCATGATGCACATAAAAGGTTTTTTGACCTGCAGTAAAAGTGTGTTCTGCATCTATGACTTTTAATCCAATTTCTTGTTCTAGATACCCAAAGGTCCACATGTCGTGGTTGCCCTTAAAAAAATAGATTTCAAGCCCTTGGTCACTTAAGTGGGCCAATTTGCCTAATAATCTGGTAAAGCCTTTAGGAACTACTTGTTTGTATTCGTACCAAAAATCAAAAATATCACCTACTAAATACAGCGCTTTAGCATTTGGTGCAATGGCATCGAGCCAAGCACAAATCTTTTTTTCTCTTTCAAGAGAAGCTTCAAAACTTGGTACACCCAAATGGAAATCAGAAGCGAAATAGATATGTGTTTTGTTGTTGTTCAAGGCTTTAGCTCACTTCAAAGATTGATAAAAAATCTTGAAAATACAAGTTTTGCAAATGCCACATCTGCTGATTATCTTTGAAATACCTTATGATTCGTTTAATCTTACTCGCCCTTGTGTTTGGGTTTTCAATGGTATTGGGCATGCCATCTGCCGCAGCCAATACATCAGATTCCCTCAAAAAATCAATTGCTGGTGACTTGTCAACCGCACAGCTTGATACAGTAAAAACGCAAGCCCCATTAGTTGTTGCTGAGGTGATGCCTAATTTCAAAGGGGGTATGTCTGCCTTAAGTCAGTTCATTACCAATCAAATCAAGTATCCACCTAAGGCTTTGGATAAAGGCATTAGCGGAAAAGTGTTGATCGATTTTGTAGTTGACACTGCTGGAAAAGTATCTAACATATCATGCCCCAATGCGGACAAACAACATCCCGATTTAATTGACGAAGCCATTCGGGTCGTCAAATTAACAAACGGACAATGGACTCCTGCCTCCAATAATGGCAAACCCGTTAAAGCCAAAATGCGCTTGCCTATTGTGTTTGAGATAGAATAGTAGGGTATAGGGTTTAGGGGATAGTGAAAGCGACAGGATTTGTCTTCGTACTATAAACCCCGGAGGGGTGACACAATAGGGAGGGTTTAAATGTGTTTGGTGTGTTCTTCACACCAAACGAGAATGGTGATACAATCTGGTTGGTGACAACACTAACCAGATTAATCGCGGTTAAATGATTTTAAAAAATACTCGAGGGTGAAGAACACCCTCGAGACGTATACTGAAGCGAGCTTGACGAGGGGGCGGATTGAATATCCTGGTGTGGTGTAGCCTTCCCTCAAAAAACAATCGACTATCGTCGCTTGCTTTTTATTTTGTAACATCCTCTTACAAGCGAGCTTGACATAAGGCGGATTGAATATCCTGGTGGGAGGTTGCCTTCCCTCAAAAAACCTTCTGCTGTCGCAGAATTTTTTATGCCCCAACGCCATTTACAAGCGAGCTTGACATGGGGGCGGATTGGATATCCTGGTGTGGTGTAGCCTTCCCTCAAAAAACAATCGACTATCGTCGCTTGCTTTTTATTTTGTAACATCCTCTTACAAGCGAGCTTGACGAGGACTTATACAAAATAAAAAACCATGAACAAGTTCATGGTTTTTTGAGGGAGGTCGGAAGCGGATTCGAACCGCTGTAAAAGGTTTTGCAGACCCGTGCCTAGCCTCTCGGCCATCCGACCCTTTATTTAAGGAGGTGCAAATCTAATTGATTTTGGACAAATCCCAAAAACAAATTGGCTTAGGCCATTTTTCTGATGGTGCCAACAGATTTACCTTTGCTCTTAGTGTCGCCTTTAGGGGCTACATTTTTAACAGGCTTCTCTACTTTGGCTTTGGCTTCAGCTTTAGCTTTCACTTCAGCTTTACCATCTTCGTCAGTGGCATCTTCTTCTTGCAATGATTTTTCAAGCGCATCAAAATCCAATTTATCTGCTAAAATATTGAACCAAGCGGCCAATTTCTTCATGTCAGATAAGTAAATGCGTTCGTTATCGTAATTAGGTAAAATTTTACCTAAGAATTGAGGAAATGCATCGTCATTTGCTTTTTTATCAGGTACAGTAAGACCTGCTTTGCTTTGTTTGTGAATGTTTAATAAGATGCTGGCTAAACGCTCTTCACCTTCCATGGTAAACATGGCGATATCGGCTAAAATGGAAACTTTAGTGTTGGCTGCAGTAGGTATTTTTTTACCTGAACCATCTAAAGCTTCTACTATTAAACCATTTTTTCTTTGACCGATCACATGGTATAAACCAGGCATGCCTGCAATTGCTACTATATCTTTCAATTCCATAGGGTTGCAAATTTTCTATAATTAATTGACAAAACAAAGCGTTCACATGAATTTTTTAATTTAGTTTTGCAAAACATTTATGAGCAAAAAATTATTGATCTATGGTTTAGCCTTCGGAAGTGCTGCCGCTGCTATGAGTTACATTTACATGCTTTATGTAGCCAACAGCCCAGATATTAAATGGCATATCATTTCAGTTTTGGGTGAATTTGTAGTGATTCCATTTGTTGCCATGACTTTATTTCTGAGAACTGTAAAGCAAGAAAATGCTGAAGAATTTTTAATTGGTAAAGCGATTTTCTTAGGCTTTTTCTTAAGCATAATCATTTCTTCTTCTGTGTCATTGTTTTATTCTTATATGGCTCAATTCAATCCTGAAGTCATTACCCAGTTTGTGGATCTTAAAATGAAGCAATTTCATGAAAGTAAATACATCGGTAAGCTAAATGCTAAAGAAATTGCAGAAAACGAACAAGCCATCAGAGATTCTTATGCGGTGAGCGGCCAATTCAAATACCAATTGTATTTAGGTGCAGCAAGAGGTTTATTTTTCAGTGCCATCATCGCCTTTTTCTTAAGAGCAAAAACCAAAAAACCTTGAAAAAAATGCTTGGCAAAATAGGGTTTCTGTGGTTCGCCATTGTATTTGCCGGGCAGTTTTTGTTGTATTACCCTCTGTTCCTGATTTTTTTGAGTCATGAATCAATGTATCCATTGGCCAATGCTTTGCGAAAGTTTTGGGCTTGGACAACTGTACTCTTAACTGCTTCATGGCCCATAATCAAGTATTCGAAAGACCAGTTTTCAACGCCTTGTGTTTTTGTGGCCAATCATACTTCCTACTTAGACATTGTTGTTTTGGGCTTATTTGCGCCTTTAAAAGTATGTTTTATTGGCAAACATGAATTGGCTAAAATCCCTTTGTTTGGCATCTTCTTCAGAACGGTTGATATTGCCGTTAAAAGAGAATCCATTAAAGATGCTCACAGAGCTTTTGAAGAAGCCAAAGCGCGTTTAGCTAAAGGTTACAGTGTTTTGATTTTTCCTGAAGGCACCATTTGGAACAGAACCCCAGAAATTAAACCCTTTAAAAATGGGGCATTTAAAATGGCCATTGAAGCCAAGGTACCCATTGTGCCCATTAGTTTCTTGAATAATTTCAAACGTTTGCCCGATGAAAAATTTGAATTCTATCCGGGCAGTATCAGATGTACGATTCATCGGCCAATCCTAACCAATCATCTAAATGATGCTGATGCGGACCAATTAAAAGATGAAATTTACCAAACCATCAAACAAGATTTAATCCATAACCATATACTTCATGAAGATCACAGATGAAAAAATCGATCAACTAGCACATTTGGCTAGACTTGAATTTGACGATACGACCAAACAAAGTATTCGCCAGGATTTAGAAAACATGTTAAATTTTGCTGAGTCTTTGAATCAAGTTGATACCACAGGGGTTGAGCCATTGATATACATGACCAATACCCAGAACAATGTTAGGACAGATGAAGTGGTTCAATCTTTTACCAAAGATGAATTGTTAAAGAACGCGCCTAAAAAAGATTCTGATTATTTTAGGGTGCCAAAAGTGATAGACCAAAACAAATAATTTGCAAAAACTCATTGACATAAAAGGTGTTCAGAAGGTCTACACAGTAGGCCATGAAAAAGTATACGCCTTAAAGCAAATTGACTTAGAAATTTACAAAGGAGAGTATGTGGCTTTAATGGGCCCATCGGGTTCAGGTAAGTCAACACTCATGAATATCATTGGCTGTTTAGATGTGTTTTCTGAAGGCCAATACATCTTAAATGACACCAATGTCAGCAGCATGACAGAAAACGCCTTGGCTGAAGTCAGGAATAAAGAAATTGGTTTCGTGTTTCAGACGTTTAATTTATTGCCAAGAATGTCTGCACTGGAGAATGTAGCCTTGCCTTTAGTTTATGCTGGATGGAATAAAAAAGACCGCTTAGCCAAAGCACAAGAAGTGCTTACAAGTGTAGGCCTTCAAGACAGAATGTTGCACAAACCCAATGAATTATCAGGCGGTCAAAGACAACGTGTGGCAGTGGCTCGCGCCTTGGTGAATAACCCAAGTATTTTATTAGCAGACGAACCGACAGGTAATTTGGACACTAAAACGTCCATTGAGATCATGCAATTGTTCAAAGATATTCATGCCAAGGGCAATACCATCATTCTTGTTACGCACGAAGAAGACATTGCACAACATGCCAAACGAATAGTGAGAATTCGCGACGGAAAAGTGGAATCAGATCAAATTAACGCGCAATTCGAACAAAAGTAAGATTCGATTGTTTCTAATTCATACGTATGAAAATTTACACCAAAAACGGCGACAAAGGTCAAACCTCTTTAATCGGAGGCGATAGAGTATCAAAGCATCATGTGCGCATAGAAGCTTATGGCACAATTGATGAATTAAACTCCCATATCGGTTTGTTGAGGTCTTTTGTGTCTGATGATTTGAACAAACATTTGCTCTCTGAAATTCAAGACCGTTTATTCACCTTAGGCAGTTTATTGGCTTCAGCACCTGGTAGTAAAATGGTAGTACCTGATTTAAAAACCAGCGATATTGAAATGCTCGAAACAGCCATCGATACCATGAATGAAGCTTTGCCTGAATTAAGAGCGTTTATCTTACCAGCTGGTAGTGCAGAGATTGCACATACCCATGTGGCCAGATGCGTTTGCCGCAGAGCAGAACGTTTAATTGTTCAGTTGGATGAATTGCAACATGTTGACCCTAATATTCTCAAATACGTCAACAGATTGTCTGATTACTTATTTGTATTGGCCAGAAAAGTTGCCCAAGTACAAGGCATTCCAGAAGTGAACTGGAAACCTCGTGTTTAACGCGGCGCTTGATTGCCAGTAAATTGGTTTTTATAATACAAAGCTTCTTGATAATTCGGTTCCAAAAGCAAAGCCGAATCTAAATACGTTAAGACCATAGCAGGGCTTTTAGCAATTTTGGCTTTGTCTAAGTAACACAAAGCTTTTAATTCTATCATCTGAGAATTGTTGTCATCGATTGACACTTCAACCTTTTCAGGTTTAGCGGCGTTGTTGTACAAAATGCCATTCACGATTTTGCTGTATTCATCCATTTTCTTTTCGTTGGCAAAAGTGGTTGCATACATATACAAATGCTTGTTTAATTTAGACAATTCATAAGCCTTGCTCAATAAATTTCTTGACGCCTCAATTTGCCCTTCAGCACTTAAAAAGATGCTCTTATACTCTAATAAATTAAAGTTGTTAGGGTCTAATTTTAAACCTTTGTCAACATACAATTGGCCGGCTTGATAGTTGTGTTGTTTTTTGATGTAATAGAAAGCCATTGAATCATAGTACACTTTGTTGTTGCTACTATCGCTGATGACCAATTGGTTTAAAGCCACTAAAGCAGTTGTGTAATCATGGGCTTTATAGGCCTGCTCATAAACAGATTTCCAATTGTCTGAAGTTTGCGGCTTGTTGCAAGCAGAAAATCCTAATACGATGATCACGATTGCAACTAAGAGTTGTAAGGCGGCTAAGTAGGTACGTTTCATGGTAAGGCAAAAGTACTATATTTTACTAACTTCTCGCGAATTTGTTGTATTTTTGAGTCACCAAACCCATGTCTTGCAACAGATTGATCATATGGTTCTGTTTGCTGTTTTGTTTTCAACAGACTGCTTATTCACAATGTGGTAAGGTGTATGTAACGTCTGATGATACGGTGGTTTGTGTGCCTAAAATTATTAAGTTCAAAGTGCATCAATTTCCAGCAGGCACTACTTTTGAATGGGATTTTGGATCGGGCTATATTTCTGCAGATAGCACTTTTACTAAACTGTACACGGTTGCAGGCAATTATCAGGTAAAACTAAAACTGACTTACCCAAATGGCAGTAATTGTTTTTTAACCGCCAAGAATATTGTACAAGCCAAACCTATACCCAACCCTCAATTCAGTCTTGATAAACAAGTTAAGTGCAAGGCCAATGATAGTTTTCTACTGAAAGATCTCACCAATAAAACGGTATACAGAGATTGGCTCATTCAGAACCAATTGTACAGCAATGCGGCCAATGCCATGTATGTGAAATTCGCCGGGCCACAGGGTTATAAAGCCATTACCTTGTTTATGAAAGATAGTTTTGGTTGTGAAGGTAAGGCCACTTTTGACAGCGCTGTTTATGTGTCTGATTCAATGGCAGTCCATTTTACTGTGAATAAAACCTCAGGCTGTATCCCTCAAACACTGCAGTTTACTAATCTTACCGATTCTACTCAATTTCAAATAGCGCAATGGAAATGGATGTTTCCAGGCGCAACGCCCAATCAAAAGATAGCTTGTCATGCAAATGGTATTCAATACAATAGTTCCGATAGTTTCAACGTCAGTTTGATTACAACCACTTTGCAAGGCTGTCAGTTCGTACATCAGAAAAAACAGTATTTACAATTCGCAGATACCTTACCCTTAAGCATAGCGCTCAATCAAAACAGCATATGTGGTAATCAGTCTTTGCTATTGCAAGTTAAAAATGTTAGGTCAAAAGGGGTAAAGTGTGTTTGGCAACCGAATCAGGTGCTAAGTCAATCATTAGGCCCTGCAAGTTTTAAAGTTAAATTCAATCAAATTGGCGCTTATCAGTTAGTTTTAACAGATAGCTTTAATGGCTGTATATCGACTAAAAATTACGCACCATTGTTAACCGTAACAGGGCCTTTAGCCCGTGTTCAAATACCGATTAAGTGGTCCTGTTTGGCGGCAGATACTTTTGCCTTAATAGACTCTAGTAAAATGGCCGCACCCAATACCTATACTTGTCAATGGAATGTGTTTAAATCCTCTGCACCCAATTTGTCAATCTTCAATAGCAATCAAAACAATGCCGTTTTTTTATCTAATCAATTAGGACAATACGATGTCAGATTGATCTGCAAAGGCAATAATGGCTGTTCAGATACTGTTTGGCAAAAGCAGGCCATCAGCAGTCAAGCAATTCAACCAACTTTTACTTGGCAGCCTTTGACGCCTTGCAAAGGCGAAACCATACAGTTTGCCAACCAAACTAAAGCGGGAAGTCCCAAGGCGCCTAATCGCTATCAATGGACATTTTACGGCCACAATAATACTGTAATCAAACGCGACACCAATGCCCAAGCCAATGTGGTTTTAAATGATACAGGTTTTCACGCAGTCAAATTATTAGCCTACAATGCCATTGCTTGTAAAGATTCCATCACCATTCCTAAAGCTATTTGGGTAGGCTCACCAACACCTAAATTCAAAGTCTATGATTCCTTGGTTTGTACCAAACAATTAGTGCGCATGCGTGCGCAATACAAAGACTCACAATACTACAAAACCTTTAATCACCATTGGGTATTCAAGCACCGCGATAGCTCATTTATACAATACGCATTTACTGGAGATTCCATAACTGCTGCTCTTTTGCCAGGGGCATACAGTGTTCAATACAGTCGCTCCTCTAACAGAGGGACTTGTTACGACACTTTCACAGTCAATACTCTGATTAAAGTCAGTGGTGTACAAGTTGCTGCAGCATTCAGTGCGCTTAAAGGTTGCAATCCATTTAGCAGTCAAGCTTCAGCTCGTTTGACGTTTAATTACAACTTCAAAAACAACAATGGATTGGGCGTCAATTACCTCTATAAAAATCCATACGATACCAATTGGGTGGTCAACAGAAATCCAACCCTCAACCCAAGTACCTATCGCTTTAAAAAATCTGGCGCATTTGATTTTAGTGTTGTGTATGCGCATGCATCTACTTGCAAAGATTCAATTGGTTTGCCAAGAGTGATTGCAGGTGTGTATGCGGATTTTCAACCTGGTAATTATGCCTGTGTCAATAAAGCTTTGGCCCTTGTCAATCGTTCTGATAAAGCAGCGATTGCCTATAAATGGTTTTTAAAAGATTCCATTTCAGTGGCACAATTTCTGCCCAATGATACTGCTCAACAAGCCAAGATTGTTTTTAAACGTCCTGGGGTATTCAAAGTGGGATTGATTGCTTTTGGCAATGGCGCTTGTACCGATACGGTATTTCAAACCTTGTATGTGAATCAGATTTCAGCCCAATTCAATAGCCCTGATACCTTAAGCTATTGCGCCCCTGTTATTGCACGCATTTCAGCTATTAAGCATCCTGCCATTTTGCAATACAAATGGTTGATCAATCAAAAAGATACTCTAGCAGATAACCTCAACAACTTTGCCTATTTAATGACCAAAAATACTGGCCCTATAGGGTTCGATGTGCGTTTGGTGGTGCAGGCTTATGGGTGTAATGATACAGTGCTTAAAAAGAACTATTTGCGCATCATGGGTCCTATTCCAAAATTTGATGTCAGCATCAAACAAGGTTGTGAACCTTTGCAAGTGCGCTTCAATAATCAAAGTTTGTATTATAAAAAGTTCTTTATGGAATATGGTGATGGTTCTGTTTTAGACTCTGTCAACCTCAAGCAACATGCCTATAAAGTGTATGACAGAGCCTTGCCCAAAGTGACCTATGTGCCTGTTCTTTCTATATTGGATTCTACGGGCTGTTTTGCTCAGTTCATTGGCGATACTATACAAGTTTTTAGAGGTCCTCAATCCAAATTTACCGTTAACAACGATACTGGTTGCTCAAATTTGCAAGTGACATTTAGAAATAACAGTGTTGGTGCGGTCAAGAGTGAATGGGATTACGAAGGCGATCAAACCATTGACTATGTAGGGTTTTCAAACAAACATACTTATGCTGCCGGAAGCTTTGCGCCAATGCTGATAACCACTGCCAGCAATGCCTGTACAGATACCCTTAAACAATCTGTTAAGATCCGTTCTTATGAACACCCCTTAATCGATTTTACCCAAACAGGAGATAGTATTTGCTATCAAACCACTTTGCAATTTTTTGCGCAATCCAAAGGCTTATCAACGGTTAAAAAATGGCTTTGGGACTTTGGTCAAAATTATAGCTATACAGATACCTCAACCCAGGCCAATCCAAAGTATACCTTTACCCAATCCTTAAACAGTGTAGTCACTTTATTGGCTTTTGACCAAAACAATTGCAGCGATACCGCTCAACACCTAGTGCATGTGCATGATACTGCTGGCATTCCATCAAAGCCTATTCATTATGTAAGTGTAGACAACAATAACAACATTAGAGTTCAATGGACCCAAAATCAAATGCGTTATTTTAAGGCTTATCAGCTCATGCGCGATAATTCAGGGCAATATGGTTTAGTCTACAGTAGTCAGTTGAGAAATGATACACAAACCACTTTGTTAAAATCAACTGGTATCAATGTTAATGCTTCGCGTTATTGTTACGTTATGAAAACAAAAGATGTCTGTAACAAATTAGGCAGCCCAGCCTATCCGCATTGTACCATCTTATTAAACATCAATAACGATTCAAGTAATTTATTGGAATTAAATTGGCTGCCATACGATGGTTGGGGCCTCAATAATGTGGCGAGGTATCGCATATACAGAAGCGTGAATGCTTCCAGTTTTCAGTTGATTGATTCTGTTTCGGGTAACAGCACTCAATATAAAAATGATTTGCTTTGTCCTAATAGCTATTGCTACTATGTGCAAGCCGTTCAACGCAATGGCCGCTTTACCTCTAATAGTAATCAAGTGTGTAAATCACCTGCCTATACTGCGCCCTCTAAGTTGGTTGAATTACTCAGGACCACTGTGTTGCCTAATGGCAGTACCTATACCCAGTGGCTGCCATACAAAACAGTCAAACAAGTGAATCATTATGTTGTAAGTAAAACCTATCCTAGTGGCAGTACCAATTCGTATTATGCCCAAGTGGATAGCCAAGGATTCATTGACGTCAAATCTGTAGACACTAAAAACAACAGCTATCAATACAGTGTTAGAGCGGTAGATCATTGTGGTGCAGAGTCGCCCAGTGCCTTGCCCCACAATACGATTTTATTAAAAGGGAAAGCTCAAGAATACACCGCTCAGTTAAATTGGAACCAATACTTAAAATGGTCTTCAGGGGTTAAGCAATACGAGGTTCAGGTGCGCAGAACAGATAGTTTTAAAACCATCGCTTATCTGCCCAAAAATCAAAACACCTTGACCTATGATTTTTCAAAAGAGAACCTTGAAGATTCAGTTTGTTTTTTGGTGAAAGCCATTAAAGACAGTAGTACCTATCTAGAAAGCGTATCCAATTGTTTTTGTGTTTTAGCCAATGCTAAAATCACTGTTCCCAATGTTTTCACACCTAACAAAGATGGCCACAACGAGGTCTTTTTACCTAAAGCCATTTTTATATTTAACCAACCGGGTCATCCTGTAAAGTCTTATCATTTGACCATCTTCAACCGTTGGGGCGAACAAGTATTTGCCTCTGATGATTTAGGCATAGGCTGGGATGGGTATTACAAGGGTCAATTGTGCCCTGATGGCCACTATGTATACCGCATTCAGGCCTTAGCACTCGATGGGGTTACAACTTTTGATATTCACGGGGTCTTTTCCCTTTTGAGATAAAGGGTTTTTTAGCTTACTTTTGCAAAGCTTTTAAAACACGATACAAGCATGTTTGAGAATTTAAGTTTAAAGATTGAAAAGGCCATTAAAAATTTAAAAGGCCAAGGAAGAATATCTGAAATCAACGTGGCGGAAACCACCAAAGAAATCAGAAGAGCATTGGTTGATGCAGACGTGCACTTCAAAATCGCCAAAGAATTTACTGATTTGGTGAAGACCAAAGCCCTGGGTCAAAATGTTTTGACTAGTGTGTCTCCGGGTCAATTGTTTACCAAAATTGTAAACGATGAATTGGTTCAGCTTTTAGGCGGTGAGCAAAAAGACATCGTAATTAACGGTAGCCCTGCCATCATTATGATTGCCGGTTTGCAAGGTTCTGGTAAAACCACTTTCTCAGGAAAGTTGGCTAAATATATTCGCTCTAAAGGTCGCCAACCTTTGTTGGTAGCTTGTGATGTATACAGACCGGCAGCCATCGAACAGTTAAAGGTTTTAGGGGCTTCTATTCAAACAGATGTTTACACGGAACCTGAGAATAAAAACCCAATTGAAATTGCTCAAAATGCATTGAAATATGCTAAAGAGCACAATAACAATGTTGTGATCATTGACACCGCTGGTCGTTTAAGTATTGACGAGCAAATGATGCAAGAGATATACAACATCAAGCAAACCATTAAACCTAGTGAAATCTTGTTTGTGGTGGACGCTATGACTGGTCAAGATGCTGTCAATACAGCTAAAAATTTCAATGACCGCTTAGATTTTGATGGTGTTGTATTAAGTAAGATGGATGGCGATACCAGAGGTGGTGCAGCCTTGTCTATCAAATCTGTAGTCAATAAACCCATTAAGTTTGTTAGTAATGGCGAAAAATTAGAAGCCTTAGATCTATTCTACCCTGATCGTATGGCCAGTAGAATTTTGGGCATGGGTGACGTGGTGAGTTTGGTTGAAAGAGCTCAATCCGTTTATGATGTGGAAGAAGCTAAAAGATTGAATAAAAAGATCAGCAAAAACAATTTTGATTTTGAGGATTTTATTCAACAGCTACAACAGATCAAGAAAATGGGTAACATCAAAGATTTGATGGCCATGATTCCTGGAGTTGGCAATAAAATTAAAGACTTAGACATAGACGAAGGCGCTTTTAAAGGCATTGAATCGTTGATCCAATCAATGACTCCTGCTGAGCGTCAAGATCCAGACTTGTTAAATGCTTCTAGAAAAACCAGAATAGCCAAAGGCAGTGGTAGAAGTATTCAAGATTTAAATAAGTTGTTGACTCAGTTCAACGACATGAAGAAAATGATGAAAAACATGAACAATATGAAAGCCCGTCGTTAAGCGATTGACTTGAGTAAGTGCGCAAATTGTTTTCTTAAAGTATTCATTTTCGGATCAATCACAACCATGCAGTAACTGTTTTTGCTGCGGTTGTCATTGTAATAATTTTGATGGTAGTTTTCCGCTGAATAGAAGGTTGTAGCTTCAGTTACTTCAGTCACTATTGGTGCATCAAATAGCCCTTCAGTTGTTAACGAATTGATCATGGTTTGAGCAGCTTTTGCTTGTGCTTCATTATGGTAAAAGATAGCAGAACGGTACTGCGTGCCAATATCTGCGCCTTGTCGGTTCAAAGTACATGGATTATGCGTTGTGAAAAATACTTTTAAAAGGGTAGTATAATCAATTTGATTAGAATCAAAAGTAATTTGAACAGCTTCTGCATGACCTGTATTGCCTTTACATATATCATCATAGCTCGGATTGATAGTTTGACCACCAATATAACCACTTATAACCTTCTCAACGCCTATTAAACGTTGGAATACAGCTTCAGTGCACCAAAAACATCCCGAAGCAAAGGTGGCTATTTCCAATTTAGCTTGTTCATTCATAAGGGCAAAGTTAATTCATGTGAATGAAATACGAGGCGCATTTATTATTTTTGTATATATGAAACATCTGCGTTACACTTTGCTTGCTTCTGTATTGATTTTATTTTCATGCAATGTTATAAAGCGTTCTCCGAAGTCTAATCAAACCTTGCCAGGCTACTACGGTCAGTGGTTATACATTAAAACCAATGGAAGTAATGTATTGCCTGACATGACTAAATACGATTGGGGGTTTTCTTCAAATAAACGCGGCATGTCTGCGGCACTAAAAAATGTATATGAATATGGTCCTAGCAATGTGGCTGGTAGAATCAGAGGGATTGTAATAGATTACTCCAATACCAATCGCATATTAATTGGAAGTGCAAGTGGGGGTGTTTTCCTGACTGAAGACGCAGGTATTTCATGGCGACCAATCAATGATCAAGCCTTGTCTCCAAGTGTAATGTATATGCACCAAAATCCCTTTAATCCAAAAATCATATACTATTGTACCGGAGAAGCTTCTGGTAACAGTGCAGATTTAATTGGCGCAGGTGTATTCAAATCTACTGATGGTGGTCTAACGTTTTCACAGTTAGCTTCTACTAATAACAATAATTTTTCAATGACTTGGACTGTGAAATGTTCGCCAGTTGATACCAATACTTTGTATGTTGGAACACACAGCACAGGCTTATGGCGCAGTACAGATGCTGGTGCTACATTTACCCGTGTTTACAATTCAGGTAGCCAAGTGAATGAT
>Ga0255139_1000374_pt1 | contig 14669 bp, 15 predicted proteins | sample Law_Colum_RepB_8_FD_188549 | JGI IMG/M metagenome (GOLD analysis project Ga0255139, IMG submission 188549) | Freshwater microbial communities from St. Lawrence River, New York, United States - Law_Colum_RepB_8d | ecosystem: Environmental > Aquatic > Freshwater > River | place: USA: New York...
GCCATAGAGCAAGGTAGCAGGGCCCTTCAGTACTTCAATTTGACGTGCAATTAAGGGGTTAATGGCGACGGCATGATCGGGGCTCAGGTTAGACACATCCATCGCGCCCACAGCATTGCTCAGTACGTCGACGCGTGGGCCTGCTTGACCGCGAATCACCGGTCGGCCTGCGCCTTGGCCAAAATCTGAGTTAGCCACGCCGAGCTCCTGGCTCAGGGTTTGGCCAATGGTTGCTTGGCGTTTGTTGTCTAGCGCTTCGCCACTGAGCAGCAAGGTGGGTTGCACCATTTCATCGGAGGTGCGACCAAAAGGGCTGGCGGTAATGGTGATTTCCATAAGCTGATGACTTTCGCTCAGTGCGGCCTCGTTCGCGTGTGCAGACAGGCTGATCGCGAGTGCAGTGGCGATAGGGAAAGCGGTCATGATGGGCTTTAGCGAGGAGGGAAAACGTGTCATGGCGTGGCTCAGTGGGCTGAATCGAATTGTTATAATATAACTTATTTGCGTTGACCAGCAAGCTGCGTTTCAGTCGGCACGTGACCACGCTATGATGGCGCTCACTGAAAGGGGATAGAGATGGGTGTGATTGCGGATAATCGAGCGCTAAACGAGTTAAAAGCCATTCGTGCGGAGTGCCAGCGTCGCGTCAAAAAAACGGCCTGGACGTCTGCGGGCGCAGCGGTGATTCCCGTGCCCTTGTTGGACGTGGTGGTGGATGTTGGCTTATTAATGAAGCTGATCCCTGAGATTAATCGGGCGTTTGGTTTGGAGCCTGAGCAAATTCAGGCCATGTCAGACGAGAGTCGTTTAAAGGTGTGGAAACGCCGCGCCGAACGGGGCAGCGAGCTCATTGGCATGGTGGTGACGCGTGAGCTGATTAAGCGCAGCGTGCAGGGCTTGGGGACACGCTTAGTGGCCAAGCAAATTACTAAATTTATTCCCTTGGGCGGCCAGATTGTTGCAGCAACCATTGGTTATTGGGTGATGCGCCGCATGGCCATGACGCATGTGGATGACTGCTTTGAAGTAGCGTGCGCGGCACGGGGTATTAGCGACCGTTAAGGCTGCTTTTGATTATTGTTGAGGAGTGCGGAAGGCATGAAAGGCGCGGAAACCCTGTTGAAAGCAAGCAGCTCGGTGTCGGGACGTCGCTACCGTGGGGTTAGCGAAGAGGTTCGGCGTTCAGAGCGTCGGCAACGCTTTATTGAAGCGGGTCTCGATGTGTTTGGTGGCCGCGGCTATCACAGCTCTACGGTGCGCAGCATTTGTGCGTCGGCGGGTTTGACCGAGCGTTACTTCTACGAGTCCTTTGAGAACAGTGAAGACCTGCTCTGTGCGGTCTATAACGCCTGCGTTCAGCGTCTACGTGAGCATATGTTGGCGGCGCTAGTGGAAGCGCCTGAGGAGCCAGAAGTCATGGCTCGAATTGCCCTTCATCAAGTCTTTGAATGTGTGCGTGAGGATCCGCGTCTGGCACGCATCCTGTTTATTGAAGTATTGGGCGTCAGTGAGCGAGTGGACATGATGTATCGCCTCACCGTGGAGAATTTCACAGCCTTAATGGTGCGACTGATGAAGTCCTTATTTGGTGATGGCAAATTGCCGCCGCCGCTCGAAGCCGAAATTATGGCGAATGCATTAATTGGCTCGATTGTGGCCACGGCTGGGCGTTGGTTGTTGCTGGGCTTCTCAACACCCGTGGATGCCGTAGTAGAAAACTTGCATACGATTTTCAAGGGCGTGATTCGTCAGCTCACTAGCGTGGCGGCCGAACATAATTCATCCGTCGCTGAATGATGCGCGTTCGCCTTTCGAGGTAACGCGTACTGCGGTGTTTGTCGTAATAACGCGGGTTTGGCACCATGGCCGCCAATCTCGCTGCTTCGTTGGGCGTGAGCGCAGAGGCGGGCTTGCGATAGTAATGACGGGCCGCGGCTTCCGCTCCAAACACGCCATCGCCCCATTCAATGACGTTTAGATAGATTTCAAAAATTCGGCGTTTCGTCATCATCTGCTCCAGCATGAAGGTGATGATGGCTTCTTCGCCTTTGCGCCACGGCGTGCGTTTGCCGGATAAAAATAGATTCTTAGCCAGTTGCTGAGAGATCGTCGAGCCGCCAGCGACAATGCGACCTTTCTTCAGGTTTTTCTCCCAAGCGGTTTGCATGCCTTCCCAGTCAAAGCCTTCGTGCTGAAGAAACTTCGCATCTTCAGAAGCCATTACCGCGCGCTTTAAGTTGCGCGAGATCCGCTCATAGGGAACCCAGCGATGATGCAGCTCAGCCTCGGGGTCATCATCCCGCATGTCAGCTAGGCGCGCACTCATAAAGGCCGAGCGCGATGGGTTGTGTTCTATCCACCAGCACACATGCGCAAACAGCCAGCCTTGGTAGAGCAGCACCAAGGCAAGGGTCAGAAGTGTGAGGCGCTTAGCCAGCTTCATCATGGCGGATTTAAGCGTGATAACCGGTGGCGCGCTCGACTTCGGCGCGGGCGCCGAGAATGACCGGAACGCGTTGGTGCAGGCCGGTGGGGGCGATATCCATGATGCGAACACGACCCGTGGTGGCTGCGCCGCCCGCTTGCTCTACCAGCCAGGCCATGGGGTTGGCTTCATACATAAGGCGCAGCTTGCCGCCCTTGCTAGCGGTTTTGCTGTCGAGCGGATATAGAAACACGCCGCCACGGGTCAGGATGCGATGCACATCAGCGACCATGGCCGCGATCCAGCGCATATTGAAGTCCTTGCCGCGCACGCCGGTCTTACCCTCGAGCAGCTCGCCCACATAGCGTTGCACGGGAGCTTCCCAGTGACGCTGATTAGACATGTTGATGGCGAACTCTTGTGTTTCCTCGGGGATCATCATGCCCGACGTGGTGAGCAGAAATTCGCCGCTGTCTGGATCGAGCGTGAAGGCGTCCACGCCATGGCCCACGGTGATAATGAGCTGAGTCGCCGGGCCATAGATGGCATAGCCGGCGGCGACTTGAGCGGTGCCTGGCTGGAGAAACGGCGTGACTTCCGCGGTGTTGCTGCGTGGTGTCGTTTCTAATACCGAAAAAATTGTGCCGACGGGCGCATTGATGTCGATATTGGAGGACCCATCGAGTGGGTCAAACAGCAGTAGGTAGCGGCTGTTTGCGTGTGTGGTCACCGGGAAAGGATCGTCCATTTCCTCAGAGGCCATGCCAGCCAGGTGGCCGCCCTGAGCGTGCGCGGCCAAGAGCATGTCGTTAGAAATAACGTCGAGTTTTTTCTGGTCTTCGCCTTGAATATTCTCACTGCCAGCTTGGCCGAGCATGCCAGTCAGTGCGCCACGGGCAATGGCCGCACTAATGTCGCGGCAGCAGTCGGCTGTGATCTGCAAGGTCTGAATTAAGTCTTGGGGAAGTGGCACAGGGGATTGCTGCAACCAGCGAGTAAACGTCAGGCGGGACATAGGGGCTCCGGCAATAGGCAGTGGCGGTATTAGCGCCTGATTTGCCGCAAAGTATAACAGTGCCTTGCGCTTAACAATGGCTAGACAGTTCGCCAACGGCTGCTCAGAATCTGACGCGGTAGTTTCGTGATGACTTAATGGAGTAAGACGATGAGCCTAGTAAAAGAATTTCGCGAGTTTGCCATGCGTGGCAATGTCATTGATCTCGCGGTGGGTGTGATTATCGGCGCTGCCTTTGGCAAAATTGTTTCATCCTTTGTGGGCGATATTGTGATGCCGCCTTTGGGTGTCTTGGTCGGTGGCGTGAACTTCTCTGATCTCGCGGTAACGCTGCAAGCGGCGGCGGGTGACAAGCCTGCGGTCATGCTGGCCTACGGTAAATTTATTCAAACCATTTTTGATTTCGTCATTATTGCCTTCGCCGTGATGATGGGCGTGAAGGCCATTAACAGTCTAAAACGACCTGAGCCCGCAGCGGCGCCAGCGGAGCCTGTCACCCCAGCACCCAGTGCTGAGCAAGCACTTCTGGCTGAAATTCGCGACCTTCTTAAACAGCAGTCGACGTAAACATCATGGCGCTGAGTCATGAGCGGGCGTTGCTGCGTCTGAAGCGAATGGAGGCTGCACTTATCCGCAGCCACCTCGCGCAGCCCGATGTGTTGTCGCAAGCTGACTATGAGTTGCTGCGTTATGCCCTCGTGCTGGCTCGGCTTCAGGCGTTTGTGCCGGGTGTCGCGGGCCTCGCGCAGGGCACAGCGTCTGTGACGCGCGCGGAGGTGGTGGTTAGCCCCGAGCCAATTCAGGCCTTACGAGAACTGTTGTTAGCGCAGTTGTATGAGCCCCTGCGCGAACAGCGGAGTGTCGTCCTACGACTCACACAGCTGCGACAGCGCGTGAGTGCAGTCAAACAGGCCTGCAAAATCGCGCGTGAACAGGTTCTCGCGGATCACGCCAGTGACTTTTCCGCCGCTGAATTGGACGCTGAGCTTTGCCATAAGGTCTTGGTGTTGGCGCCGGGCGGTGGCGGTGGTTCGGGTTTTGTCTATATCGGTCTGGTCGCTCGTTTTCAGGCGGCGGGTATTCGGCCCAGTTATATCGTCGGGGCATCCATTGGTGCCTTGCTGGGTGGCTTAATGGCACGTGATCAGTCGCCGGATGTCGATGCCCTGATGGCGTGGGGTAAAGGCCTGAAGGTTCGACATATTTTTTCCCGACCGAAACTGGGCGCTGCCTTGAGCTTGCCGGGCTTGGTGCGTCTGCATCTGCGTGGCATGGATAAGATGTTACGCAATCCGGATGGGTCGCCCTTGCGTATCAAGGATCTGGCCATCCCATACGACGCCATGATTGCTGGCGTGCGTATGTCTGCTTATAAAAGCTTGCCGCAAATCCCTGAGCGTCGGCCCCATTTACTCGGTATTCCGATGTTGATTGCCGAGCGCATGCTGCAGCTCATTAGCTATTTTAGTCCGCAAGTCGCTAAGGAAATTGTCTTGGGGCGTGATGAGCGTACGCGGGAATTGCGGGTGGTAGACGCGATTGGCCTGTCTTCAGCCATTCCCGGAGTTCTGCAGTATGCGCCGTACCAAGAGGACGCCGAAAGTTTGGCAATTTTGCGCGAACTGCGCGAACAGCATGGCTTGATGGCCTTTATGGATGGCGGCACGGTGGCTAATGTGCCGGCTCGTGCTGCTTGGGAGGGTGTGGAGGCTGGCCGTATTGGTACGCGTAATGCCTATTATTTGGCGCTGGACTGCTTTCATCCCCAGTGGAGTGCGGGCCATGCCTGGCTCATCCCTGTCACGCAGGCGATTCAGGCGCAATTGCCGGCCCAGCGGCCTTACTACGATTGGCTAGTGCGCTTCCAGCCCACGCCGTCGCCAGTGAACTTGTTGCCTTCGGATGAGGTATTCGACAAAGCGTTCCAGTGGGGATGGAAGCAGGCCGATGCCATTTTGCCGCAAATCCAAGAGGCTTTGAGGCCGTTGGCCGTGCCTAACTTCCAGTGATTCCGTGCGGAAACGACGATCTTCATGACTTGCCGGTCGTCGTTTCCTGGGGATTTTAGTGAACGAGTGTTGACTTAAAAAAGTTACATGCGTACTCTGAGTGTGTAGTCGTTCACTTGGAGACGCAAAATGTCGTCACAGTTCAAATTACCTTCTTTTATCAGCCGCACTGTACAAGCGGTTGTTACGCCCGCCGTCCTCGATTTCTGGGCCGCCGAACTCGGCTTTGATGCCCGTATCGAGCGTACCATGAGCCGCGTCGTGGCACGCTGGATGGAAACACCCGACACCGTCACGCTGGTGCTCAAGCCCAACAAGAATTTTCGCGGCTTCAGTGCCGGTCAACACGTCAACCTCACCGTTGAGATTGATGGCGTTCGCCACACCCGCTCTTACAGCTTCAGCGAAGCCCCGGCCGCTACTGGTCTCGTCGCCATCACCATCAAGAAAGTGCCGAACGGCCGCGTCAGCAGCCATCTGGTCGATAAGGTCGTGGTTGGTGACACGATTGAGCTGGGTCAGGCCTTTGGCGACATGACCTTCAGCGCCGGTGCACCTGAGAAGATGCTTTTCCTCGCCGCCGGCAGTGGCGTCACGCCGCTGATGAGCTTGCTGCGTCAGCTTGTAGCCGAGGGCATGAACCGCGATGTCGTGTTCATGTACTGGGTGCGTACGCGTCAGGACCTGATCTTCGGCAAAGAGCTGAAGGCGCTGGCTGAACAGTACCCGAACTTCCGCCTGCAGCCGGTTTACGAGCTGGAGCCTGAGCTGGAAGCCGGCGAATTGTCCGGTCGCCCGAGCCGCGAACAGCTCGGCAGCGTGGTCCAGGATCTGTGCAAACGCTCGGTGTATGTCTGTGGCCCGACCGGCTTCATGAATGCCGTGCAAGCACTGGTAGCCGATGATGCGCTGGCCTTTCACGCCGAAGCGTTCTCGCCGCCCGTGTTTGTGCCTAGCACCAGCACCGGCATTGCCAAACTGTTCCTGAGCAAATCCAACCGCACGCTGGAAGTACCAGAAGGCATGCCGCTGCTCGACGCGCTGGAAGCCCAGGGCATCAAGCCACAGTCTGGCTGCCGCATGGGCATCTGCAATACCTGTGCGTGTGGCAAGGCCAGCGGTGTGACCCGCAACCTGCTGAACAACGAATTGTCTGTGGATGCCAACGCCAGTTTGCGCATCTGCGTGAATGCCGCCATCGGCGACATCACCCTCGATCTGTAAGACCTCTTAAAAAGAGTCTGGAGAAATATCATGAGCAAGAGCCGTACCCTGACCGCCGCTGAAATCGAAGCTTTCGGTGCCGAAGTCGATGCCATCAAGAAGCGCCATCTCGCCGATGTCGGTGAGAAAGATGCGAACTACATCCGCAAGGTCGAGAAGGCTGTGCGTTACACCGAGATCGCCGGTCGTGGCCTGCTGATGGCCGGCATTTTCCCGCCCGCGTTTATTGCCGGTACTGCACTGCTCGGCGTGTCGAAAATTCTCGACAACATGGAGCTTGGCCACAACGTCATGCACGGTCAGTACGACTTCATGCAGGACCCGCGCTTCAGCGGCCAGACCTTCGAGTGGGACACCTGGTGTACTGCCGACAACTGGCGCTACAGCCATAACTTCATGCATCACACCTACACCAATGTGCTGGGCAAGGACCACGACATCGGTTACGGCGTGCTGCGCATCTTCCCGGAACAGAAGTGGGAGCCGCGCTTCCTCGCCAACCCGGTGCTGGCCGTGCTGCTCGCTGTGTTCTTCGAGAACCTGCTGGCCCTGCAGACGCTGGAGCTGGAAAAGCTGGTCTCCGGTGAGAAAACCTGGAAGCAGATTCGCGAACAGGCCAAGCCGACCGTGAAGAAAGGTTTCCGTCAGGTGGCTAAGGACTATGTGTTTTTCCCACTGCTGGCGGGCCCGTTCTTCCTGCCGGTGCTGGCGGGTAACTTCATCGCCAACATCATGCGTAACCTGTGGACCTTCACCATCATTTTCTGCGGTCACTTCACCGAAGATTCGGAAGTGTTCGCGCTGGAAACGCTGGATAACGAAACGCGCGGCCAGTGGTACCTGCGTCAGATGCGCGGCTCCGCCAACCTCACCGGCGGCAAGCTGTTCCACATCATGAGCGGCAACCTCAGCCACCAGATCGAGCATCACCTGTTCCCGGAAGTGCCAGCGCATCGCTACGCTGAAATGTCGGTAGAGATGCAGGAAATTGCGCAGCGCTACGGCCAGAACTACAACAAGGCTTCCTTGTTCAAGCAGTTCGGCACCGTGGTCGGTCGCATCCTGCGTCACTCCTTACCGAGCTCGCCAAAGAAAGCACCGGTGGTACTGGCTAAATTAGATTCAGCTACGCTGGCCAAAGCGGCCTAAGTGTTTGCGTGCAGGAGATGACCATGAGTCTGCATCCCGTGGTGATTGATCGTGGTCGTCAGCTTCAGCAAGTTTTGAAGCAGACCGATTGGCGTGCGGTGGTTTGGGGTGTTCATGGGGTGAGTCATCTTGCCCTGCACAGTGCTGCCGAGCTCACCGATTTGGTGACCGAGATGGATGGCACCATTCGCCAAGCCCCGATGCCACTGGGTCGTTTGAATGAGTCCCCGCGTGAGCGTGCGCCGTGGCCCTATCGGCTGGTTGCGCATGTCTTTCGCACCGCAGCAGGTCTTTTGCAGCGCTTGCCCTTGCAGGCCGATATCCGTCAGTCGCATGCCTTGGCGCTGCCCTTGCTCAGTGCCGTTAATGGCGTGCTCGGCGATAAGCTAGAGCGCTGGGACAGTCCGTTGGCACTGGGTATGACCCTGCGTGCCGAAGACAGTGAGGTGTTGGCGTGGTCGCAACTGGCCACCTCTTCAAAGGCCCGCGTCGCGTTGTTCATTCACGGCCTGTGCTGGAGTGAGCGGGAGTGGCAGACGCCGGCTCAAAAACAGTTCCAAGCCTTGCTGGAAAACAAGGGTTGGACCTCCGGCTGGCTGCGTTACAACAGTGGTCGCCCTATCTGGCGCAATGGCGCGGACTTGTCGGAGTGGCTGGAAGCCGCGCTGGAAGCTCATCCTGTAAAAGAGCTGGTGCTGGTTGGGCATAGTCAGGGCGGGTTATTGATTCGCAGTGCCTTTGCTCACGCTCAGGCGGCTGGCTATGACTGGCCGCAACGTGTGACCCGAGCAGCCTATCTGGCCACGCCACATCAGGGCGCTCCGCTCGAGCGTGCGGGTCGCTGGGCCAACGCCTTGCTACTGCATTCCCCCTACACGCAACCGTTAATGCGCCTTGGCAATATTCGTAGTGCCGCCATTAAAGACCTGCGCTATGGCGTGATTACTGAGGCTGAAGCACAGGGCTTGCGTGACGACTTGAAAGAAGATCCGCGCCAACAGGCAGTGCCTTTGCCTGACCATGTGCGCCATCTGCTGCTGGCTGGCAGCCTCAGTCCAGAAGCCGCTGAGAATTGGCTGGGTGATGGTTTGGTGCCAGTACACAGCGGTCTTGGGCGACATCGTCGAGAGGCCTTAACGCTGACGGCGTCAGACCTCAGTCGCGTCGAGCTGGATCGCATGGATCACATGAATATGCTCGGCGATGTACGGGTGTGGGACGCGCTGGCTGATTGGTGGTGGAAACGCTAAGACTTTTGCTTAATGTCAGTTACTAAAGGGGCTGTGAGCCAGCCAATAAGGCTCACAGCCGCTAACGCCCCCACGAACTGCGCCACAACAAAGCCCGCAACATCGGCGGGATGAATGCCGGCAAAGGTATCGCTGGCGGCTCGCGCCAGGGTGACGGCTGGATTAGCAAACGATGTCGACGCCGTAAACCAATAGGCTGCGGTGATGAACGCGGCCACAGCAAATGGTGTGATCGTCGGTCGGCTACGTTGGCAGCTGATGATGACCGCAATTAAGCCAAAACTCGCCACACACTCACTCAGCTGTTGAGCTGCGCCAGCACGCTCATGCGTTGAGGCGGTAAAGCCCGTTTGCGTTAACAGTTCTTGCGGCAGCAAGGCGCCGCTAAACATGGCGTGTGCCAACGCAACACCGGCAAATCCCCCCAGAATTTGAGCGACGCTGTAACTTAGACCATCGCGCCAATTCAGCTTGCCCAACAAGACCTCGCTGAGGCTCACAATCGGATTGAAGTGTGCGCCCGAAATCGGCCCAAACGTCAGAATCAATGCGACTAACCCAGCACCCGTGGCGATGGTGTTAGCGAGCAGCGCCAACGCGGTTAGTTCGCCACTTAGCCGTTCCGCCATGATGCCTGAGCCAACAACCGTCGCTAACAGCAACGCAGTGCCCAACGCTTCGGCGGTGAGTCGTCGTGATAGCGAGAGCATGTTTCAGGCCCCAATGCAGGCGATGCGATCCATCTCGGCTTTCAGCGCGGCACGATCATGTTTCAGTGTGTTCAGAGGCAATGCCAAGAACGCTTCAATGCGAGCACGCAAAATACGATACGCAGTCATGAACTCCGCATCGATTTCTGCGTCTGTGCCGGTGGCATGCGCGGGGTCTTCCACGCCCCAATGCGAACGCAAGACGGGGCCAAGGTACGCTGGACAAACTTCGTTGGCGGCATTGCCGCAGACCGAAATCACAATATCGGGCGTGACCGGCAGATCATCCCAAGATTTGCTGAAGTAGCCATCGGTGGCGATACCTTCGCGCTTCAGCAACGCCAGTGAGCGCGGATGCACATAACCGGCTGGTTTGCTGCCGGCACTGAGTGCTCGCCAGCCAGCAGGAGCGAGGTGGTTAAAGGTCGCCTCGGCGAGAATCGAGCGGCAGGAATTACCGGTACAGAGCATCAACACATTCATTTCAACATTCCATCAGAGTGGGTTACATGAGGTTGGCGTGCAATCTGGCGTGAGCGCCACTGCGCCACAAAGCTCCGGGTGGCCAGCACAGCAGTCATCGGTGAGATACGCGATGAGCTCGACCATGACGCCAACCTTGGCGCGATAACGCAGAAATCGACCTTCCGCTTCGGCCGCAATGAGCCCTGCTTGCGTCAGTGCCTTCAAATGAAACGAGGCATTATTCGGCGCTAGACCCTGCTCGCTGGCAATATGGCCGGCCACGAGGCCGCTGGGCCCCGCCTTGACCAACAGGCGATAGATGGCCAGTCTCACGGGTGAAGACAAGGATTCAAAGACGAGTACGGCGGTTTCTGAGTTCATGTTTTGACATTACAAGAACTATTGAAATAAAGGAAGTGGCCATGAGTTGGGACCTCACGCGATGTGATGATGGCGTGCTGCGTTGTGGCTGGTGTACTGCCACGCCGATGTATCAGCAGTATCACGATCAGGAGTGGGGCAGGCCGGTCGCAGATGATCGCCGTCTGTTCGAAAAGCTCTGTTTGGAGAGCTTCCAAGCGGGTTTAAGCTGGCGCACGATTTTGGAAAAACGCAGCAACTTCCGAGCAGCGTTTCATCAATTCGATTGGGTCCTCATGGCGGCCTTGGGGCCACAGGATGTTGAGCGCCTGTTGCAGAATGCAGGCATTATTCGGCATCGCGGCAAGATCGAAGCCGTGATTAATAATGCGCAACGCATGCCGGAATTGCTGGCTGAGTTTGGTTCCTTGGCGGCCTTTGTATGGTCGTTTGAAGGGCTGATGCCGGCACAGCCAGAGTTGATTACACTGGAGCATATTCGCAGGCACACGACCAGCCCGGCATCTGATGCCATGGCCAAAGCCCTAAAAAAACGCGGCTGGAAGTTTCTTGGTAGCACCACCTTGCATGCGTTTATGCAGTCGATGGGCCTGATTAATGATCATCTCAGCGGCTGCGCATCGCGGGATGCTGTGTTGCAAATGCGTGACGATTTCATCATTCCGTCATAAGCACGCTTGAAAATAGTATGTCTAAAAATAGATTTCGTTTGTGGGAGAGTTTGCCGTGAGTGTGATGTTGCCAGTGGATCGTCGCGCTTTTTTGCGCCAGTTATTTTTGCTGGCTGGCGCGGCCAGCATGCCTGCGCTGCTGACGGCGTGCGGCAGTGACAGCGGCACATCGACGCCCGCCAGTCGCTTACAAGGGCCGCGTCCTGCGGGGCGCTTCGCCAATCTCGGTCCACTCGGCGAACCTAATGCTTTTGGCGTGCGCCTGCCTGCTGGGTATGACATGCGCGTCGTCGCGGAAGCGTTGAAGCCCGTAGGTGACAGTGGCTATCCCTGGCATATCTTCCCCGATGGCGGTGGCGTGATGGCGAAGCCCGATGGCGGCTGGTTCTACATCTCCAATAGCGAAGTACCAGGCTTCGGCACACTGGGCTTCACGGTGCCGCCACTGGCGCCACTGGCGAATCCGTTAGAGCGACTGGTGCCCGGTTTAGGTGGCGCCAGCGCCATCGAGTTTGATCGGGAGGGCAATATTGTGGATGCCTTCCAGATTCTCTCTGGCACCACCTTCAATTGCGCGGGTTGTGTCACGCCCTGGCAGACCTGGCTGTCATGTGAGGAGATCCCTGAAGGACTCGTCTGGGAGTGTGATCCAGTCGGTCGCAGTGCCGCAATTTCGCGTCCAACGCTGGGCTTGTTTTCGCATGAAGCGGTGGCTATTGATAACAATCGTCGCGTGATCTACATGACGGAAGATATGCCCGATGGCCGCCTTTATCGCTGGTTGCCAGCCGCGGGAGATTGGCCATCCGGTAGCCGTCCAGCGCTCGCCAATGGCCGCCTACAAGTTATGGATGTACCCACCGGTGTTGAAAAGGCGTTATTGGAGCCGCAGCGAGTCGTTTGGCGTGATGCCCTAGAGCCAACCAAGGCTCAGAATGAGCACCGTCGGGCGGACTCAGCCGCCTTCAATGGTGGTGAAGGTATTTGGCTCTTTGATGACTTCATCTTCTTTGCGACCAAGGGCGACAACCGTATTTGGGTCTATGACATTCGGGGCGAAACCTTGGAAGTGCTTTATGACCTAGCGACCGACAGCAATCCCATTCTCTCCGGCGTCGATAACATCACCGTCACCGATCGTGGCGACGTGCTGGTGGCCGAGGATGGAGGCGATATGCAGGTTGTGGTGATTTTGCCTGATGGCCAGCTCAAGCCCTTGCTGCAGATTGTGGGTCAGGACCAGTCGGAAGTTGCTGGTATTGCCTTCTCGCCCGATGGCCGTCGTCTCTATTTCACCAGTGATCGCGGCAGCAATCAGAGCGTGGGAGGCCAGCGGGTGGGGCTGGGCGTCACCTATGAATTGATGCTGCCCAACTGACTCGCCGTCCATCCGATGCTGCCGAGTTACACCACGGCAGCATCGTGAAAACCCGCTATGCTCCGCAAAAATAAGCCTATTCGGAGTGTTTCATGTCGGTCTTGCCATCGGTTGCATCCAGTTACCAAGAGGCCTTACGAGTAGCGCTGACGCGACAGGATTACCCCAGTGTCATTACGTTGATTCGACAGGCGGTGCAGGCCGATCGACGCGCCCTGACCGACCCACTCATCAAGTCTTGGCTGGCCCTGCGCTGGCAGAACCTATTCCTGCAATTGGCGGCACAAGATCGTGCGGCCGTGAAAGTGGCGCGGGGTGTGCGCGGTTATCTTGGCGATAAACGTGAGGCCATGCAGGTATTGGCTGAACGCTTCTTAGTCAAGGCGGACCCGGCGAGCTGGCAGCCCAACTTACCCCCTGTCGTCTTGCCGCAAAAACTCAATGCCACGCTGATTTTCTGTCCGGGTTTTATTAATGGTCTGCTGCCAGTCCATGCGTTCGAGCACGAGTTTGACGCGCTAGAACAGCAGCTCGGCCTGCGTGCCTTTTGTGCCGATGCACATCCCGTTCGCAGCTGCGAGGCCAATGTCAGCGACCTGCTGGCGGCCATCGAAGCGGGGGAGGGTTTCAAGGCGCTGAAAGGCGGCGCAAGTGAGCCCGTTAAGGGGCCCGATCCGGGTGATGTGGTGCTGATGGGCTACAGTAAGGGCAGTGCAGATATTCTCGCGCTGTTAGCTCAGCATCCGGGACTAAAGGACCGTATCAAGGCGGTCTATACCTGGGCAGGGGCTATTGGCGGATCGCATACGGCAGACACGATTTACCAACTGATTGCTGACCTGCCGCTGGATGCTGCCGCTCAACGCTTACATGACTTTCTTGCCATGCTGATGCCGGGCGTGACACGCCAGGGAACGTTGCGGCGCTTGGATGAGTACGACATTCTGGGTGCGGTACGCAGCCTAACCACGACCGAGCGCGAGGCCTTCCTTGCGCATCACGGCGCAGCGATTGATGCACTCAATGTGCCGTTTTTTAACGTTACTGGTTCGACCAAATTGCTTGAAGTGCCGACGTTTCAAATGCTGGATTATCAGAAGCTAAGCAAGTTTGATCCCGACAACGATATGCAGGTGACGCAGGCGCAGGCCACGTTGGCATTGCCCATGAGCACGCATGTGGCGACCCTGCATGGGCATCACTGGGACATCGCTTATCCGCCCTTTCCGCGCAAAATGCGCATGACCACGCCGAATCTGGACCATCCTTTCCCACGTAAGGCCGGCATCATGGCTAATCTGATGCTGGTGGCCGAGCTGGGGCTTATTGGCTCTGGCTCTGGCTCTGGCCCGGCCTGCTAGGCGACACCGGCATCACCGTCACCGACACATCTAAGGTGTGCTCTCCGCCGCCGATGATGACCCCGCGCAGAGGAGACACATCGCTGAAGTCACGCCCCCAGGCCAGCGTGATGTGCTGCTGATCGGGCAACACACCGTTGGTAGGGTCGAAATCGACCCAACCAAAATGCGGGCACCACACCGATACCCAAGCATGTGAGGCATCGGCCCCAATGAGGCGCGGTTGACCTTCAGGCGGCTCGGTTAATAGGTAGCCACTGACGTAGCGTGCGGGCAGGCCCAGCGAGCGTAAGCAGGCAATCATGAGATGGGCAAAGTCTTGGCAAACGCCACGCCGCTGTTCCAGCACGGTGAGCAAGGGCGTGCCGACATCGGTGGCCTCGCTGTCGAACTCAAACTCGTTATACATCTTCAGCGTCAGTGCATAAACGCCGGTCAGCAGCGTGTCATCCGCGCCGAAGCAGGGCAAAGCAAAGCGGGCAAAGTCGTGTTTGATGCGCACATACGGTGACTCCTGACGATACGCCAGCGCGTCCAGTTGTTCTGGGTGCGAAAGTGCCACGCCACGGAATCGGCAGCGTTCCACCACATCCTGCCAAGGTGGGCTGAGCAAGAAGTTCGGCATGGCTCG
>Ga0255139_1000377_pt1 | contig 14620 bp, 11 predicted proteins | sample Law_Colum_RepB_8_FD_188549 | JGI IMG/M metagenome (GOLD analysis project Ga0255139, IMG submission 188549) | Freshwater microbial communities from St. Lawrence River, New York, United States - Law_Colum_RepB_8d | ecosystem: Environmental > Aquatic > Freshwater > River | place: USA: New York...
GCTTACTAAAGATTCCATCGCCCAAACAAGGTGGGGTAGGTCAATTCGATTCATGGTTGAGCAATAACACACAGCTTTATCTAAGAAAACTATCTGCTTATCCGGATTCTCATTGGCAAGGCGCTGAACTAAATTTAATTCAGTTCCGATAGCCCATTTAGAGCCGGCAGGGGAGTCAGAAACTGTTTTGATAATCATCTCCGTACTTCCCACCACATCAGCATTTGAAACCACATCATGTTGGCACTCAGGATGAACTAATACCTTTACCCCGCTTAGTTTCACTCGCACATCATCAATATTTTTAACTGTAAATCTGCCATGAACTGAGCAGTGACCTCGCCAAAGAATTACTTTGGCATTCTTGATTTGCTCATCAGTTAAGCCACCATTTGGTTTCCATGGGTTGTAGATAACGCAATCGGCAAGTGTTAGACCTAAAGATAAAACTGCAGTATTTCTTCCTAAATGTTGATCTGGTAAAAACAATATTTTCTCACCCTTTTCAAATGCCCACTTCATTGCTCTGGCAGCATTTGATGAGGTGCATACCGCTCCATGATTTTTACCGGTGAAAGCTTTAATTGCAGCTGATGAGTTCATGTAGGTAATAGGAATAGTTTTCTTTGCAACGCCTAGTTTTTCTAAAACCTGCCAGCAATCGGCCACTTGGGATGCAGTTGCCATATCTGCCATAGAACAGCCTGCGGCAAGATCAGGCAAAATAACTTTTTGATTTTTGGTAGTTAAAATATCGGCGCTTTCGGCCATAAAATGAACACCGCAGAAGAAAATAAATTCAGCGGCAGAATTATCAGCAGCAGCTTGTGCCAATTTAAATGAGTCGCCTCTGATATCAGCAAAGGCAATAACTTCATCGCGCTGGTAATGATGGCCCAGCACCATCGCTTTAGCGCCTAATGCTTTTCGGGCCACTTGGGCTCGATCGACTAATTGCGGATCACTTGCAGCAGGCAGTTGGCCATCGCATGAGACGCCCCGCTCGCTATTTAGATCAGATTCACTACCTAGTAGCAGTAGGTCACTTATTCCCATGTGAGCAAGTGTAAACGCTCACAGGTTTTGGTGCAGAAATCCTTGGCTAGAACTAGTAGCCTATGAGCCTAAGTTAGGTATTGGAGAGTAAGTGAGTATGAGCACAGAGACAACAACAACGACAACTACTGCTGGCATTGCACTATCTGATGTTGCAGCACAAAAGGTTTCATCACTGCTAAAACAAGAAGGCCGAGATGATTTAAGTCTTCGCGTTGCAGTACAACCTGGTGGTTGCTCTGGACTTCGCTACCAACTTTATTTTGATGATCGCGCCCTTGATGGTGACACCATTACTGAATTCGGTGCAGAAAAAGTTAAGGTTGTAACTGACAAAATGAGCACGCCATATTTGATGGGTGCCACAATTGATTTTGTTGACACGATTGAGAAGCAAGGCTTCACAATTGATAATCCAAATGCCCAAGGCTCTTGTGCTTGTGGCGATTCATTTAACTAATCTAAGTTAAACAAAAAATATGAAGGTGGCAGTTGCCGGCTCAGTCGGTGGCGACCACATCATGAGTTTTGGTGGCAAGTTCACCGATTCACTAGTCGCTGGCTCATTAGCCAAAGTTTCACTCTCATTTTTAGTTGATACTCTTCAAATCAGGCGTGGTGGATGCGGTGCGAATATTTCATTTGGCATGGGCGCCCTTGGTTTAGATCCAATTTTAATTGCAGCAGTTGGTCGCGATTGGGTTGATTATGAAGCTTGGCTAAAACGCCATGGTGTGGATACCTCACATGTTTTAGTTTCAGACAAATTACACACCGCTACATTTATGGTGACAACTGATACTGAGTTAAATCAAATTGCTTCATTTTTTCCAGGGGCTATGAGTGAGGCGCGAAATATTGAGTTAGAACCAATAATTGCAAAGACTGGAAAATTTGATCTCCTAGTTATTTCACCCGATGATCCTGAAGCAATGATGCGCTACTCAGAGATGGCGCGAGCTTTAAAGATTCCAGTTGCCGCAGATCCATCACAGCAAATGGCCCGAATGGATGGAAAAGAGATTGCGCAGTTAATTGAAGGTGCTAAATATTTATTCTTAAATGAGTATGAGTTGGCGCTAGCAATTCAAAAAACTGGCTGGACTGACCGCCAATTATTTGATCGAGTGCAGGTTCGGGTTGTAACACTTGGTTCAAAAGGCGCGCAGATAGAAGAGCATGGCAAGGAAACTATTTATGTGGGAGTGCCAAAAGAAAAAGAGAAATTAGATCCAACTGGAGTAGGCGATAATTTCAGATCTGGATTTATCGCAGGGCTTTCTTGGGGGTTAGGTCATGAAAGATGTGGCCAACTTGGCTCATTACTTGCTACCTACTGCATCGAAACAACTGGCACACAGGAGTATCGATTCACAAAGGATGAGTTCTTAAGCAGATTTGAAGTTGCTTATGGCAAGGCTGCAGCCGATGAGGTTAGACCTCATCTAAATGTGCGATTAGCTGGCTAATTACTTTCGTAATTTTTCGACGCAACTCTTTAACGCTTGGCAAAACTCTTTAACCATCTGCTCGGTAATATCTTTATGAAGCGTTAATCGAATATTTCCAGCAATCGGCCTACCCATCGCTGCCAGCACATGACTTGGCTGCATATCTGCTGATTTACATGCCGAACCAGAATCAACGGCGAATCCTAAATCTTCAAGGGCTAGTAATAATCGATCTGCCTCCACACCAGAGACTGAAAATGATAAGAACTTTGATAATCCATCAAGGGAGGATGCAATATCAACATTGGGAATTTCAGAGTTTATATAGTTAATAATCTGCTCTTTTAACTTAGCCCTGATATCCCTATCTGCTAAATAACCCTCTAGGGCAACTGAGCTTGCAATCGCAAGTGGAATTGAAAATCCACCAGGCACTCTGGTGTGATCATTATGTGGCAGAGGATTTCGCCAATCCTTAGCCTGTTTAATTATAAAAATGCCAAAGCCAGCAGGTCCTTGCCAGCTGGCGCTATCGAATAGAGCGGTTTGATAATCAAAGTTAGGTAGAAAATCGATACCACTTGCAGTGCAGTCAGCAAAGATCACCCCTTGTGTTACAGGCTTTGTTTGAATATTTCCACTTTCACCATTGGCCACTTGCCAAACAACTACATCTTTTGCAGATGCTGAAAAGGAACTTACCTGGCCAACATTATTAACTGGCAAACAAGTTACCTGCCTACCTTTGTTTTCTTCACCAGATGCAACGGCAAAAACTCGTTGACGATCAATACTTGAATAAAATAATTTACTCTCAGGTTTTAACAATCCAGAAATTCCTAATTGAAAACCTAGATCACTCTCACCTAAAAATTCCAACTCATCTGGGCGAACTTTTAGTAGCTCGGCAAATTTTTCTCGAACCTGTTGGAGCAAAATTGCACTTTGCCTTGAATTATTGTTTAACTTATTTGGGTCAGCCCATCCTTTTGAGAAGAACTGATTTAACAAGGCCATTGCTGCAGGGTGTAGCACTCTTTCCTGCTGAAAATCGGCTGTGATGCGAACCACCTTCTACCCCCAACTGCCTGCATGCGACATTGCTATGGCAGAAGGTTATCCTTAAGCCCATGCGTATGCCTTACCGAAAATCTCTGATTCCTTTACTGGCATTAAGCCCACTATTGGCAGGTTGCGCGAAAGAAGATGTGCCTGGACTTGGGTTTGAAGAGGGAATTTCAAGCGTTAATGATGCATCACTCTCACTTTGGCAAGGTGCTTGGATTGCAGCAGCTGTGGTCGGTGTATTCACTTTAATTTTAATTTTATGGCCAGCAATTTTCCATCGTAAAAAAGATGAAAGTTTTCCAAAGCAAACTCAGTACAACATTCCAGTCGAGGTTGCATACACCGTAATACCTTTCATCATCGTTGCAGTGCTTTTCTATTTCACAGTCCAAAGGGAATCAAAGATCGTGAAGATTTCCCCAGACGCCCAAGTTTCACACTTTATTGATGTAGTTGGATTTCAGTGGTCTTGGCAGTTTAAACACAAAAGTGCTGGTGAATTTAAGAGCGCAATTATTACTGGCTCTCCAGCCCAACCGCCAACCTTAGTTTTGCCACAAGGGGAGAAGGTTAGATTTACCCTGGATGCAAATGATGTGGTCCATGGTTTTTGGATTCCAGCTTTTATGATTCAAATGCAAAACCTGCCAGGAGTAACTAATCAGTTGGAGTTCACTGCCAACAAGTTGGGTACATATCCTGGAAGATGCAACATTCTTTGTGGACGTAACCACGCTCAGATGCTATTTACGGTAAAAGTTGTAACAGCAAGTGAGTATCAAATATATCTTGATAATCTAGTCGCCGAAGAGAAAGCAGCAACTGCATGACCACCTACGCCCAACGCCCGGTAATTTCATCTTCATCTGCTGCGCCCGCGCCAACTTCGAAGGGCAGATTATTAGTTAAGTGGTTGACCTCAACTGATCACAAGACAATCGGCTACCTTTATTTAATTACATCTTTTGCTTGGTTTTTAATTGGCGGACTTTTAGCACTACTTCTTAGAGGTGAGCTTGCTCGTCCAGGTATGCAATTTTTAAGCAATGAGCAGTACAACCAAATCTTTACTATGCACGGAACGATCATGTTATTGATGTTTGCAACCCCATTATTTGTTGGTTTTGCAAATGTAATTATGCCGCTACAAATTGGCGCAGCAGATGTTGCCTTCCCAAGATTAAATATGCTTTCTTATTGGTTGTATTTATTTGGTGGCACTATGGCATTTATTGGTTTTATTACTCCAGGGGGAGCAGCATCCTTTGGTTGGACGGCATATGCACCTTTATCTAGTTCTCAATACTCACCTGGAATTGGCGCAGATCTTTGGTTGGTTGGACTTGCAATTGGTGGTCTTGGCACAATCCTTGGCGGCGTTAACTTTGTAACCACTATTTTGACTATGCGCGCTCCAGGTATGACGATGTTTAGAATGTCGATCTTTTCTTGGAACGTACTTCTAACTTCAATACTAGTTTTGATTGCATTCCCACCACTAGCAGCAGCTTTCTTAGCCCTTGAATCTGATCGATTATTTGGTTCTCATATTTTTGATCCAGCAAATGGTGGCGCGATGCTTTGGCAACATCTTTTCTGGTTCTTTGGTCACCCAGAGGTTTATATCTTGGCGCTGCCATTCTTTGGAATCGCAACAGAGATCTTGCCAGTATTTAGTCGCAAACCAATCTTTGGTTACAAGGGATTAATTGCAGCAACGATTGCAATCGCAGCATTATCTGTGGCGGTATGGGCTCACCATATGTATGCAAGCGGTCAGGTGTTATTGCCCTTCTTCTCCTTTATGACATTCCTAATTGGCGTGCCAACTGGAGTTAAGTTCTTTAACTGGATCGGCACTATGTGGCGCGGCTCAGTGACATTTGAAACACCGATGTTATTTGTAATGGGCTTTTTAATTACCTTCCTTTTCGGTGGCTTAACTGGAATTATCTTGGCTAGCCCACCACTTGATTTTGCTGTTTCTGCCTCTTATTTCGTAGTCGCACACTTCCACTACGTTCTGTTTGGCACAGTTGTATTTTCAATGTTTGCTGGTTTTTACTTCTGGTGGCCAAAAATGACTGGCAAAATGCTAGATGAAACTCTTGGAAAGATTCATTTCTGGACTTTATTCTTTGGCTTCCATCTAACATTTTTAATTCAGCACTGGTTGGGCATTAAAGGATTCCCACGCCGATATGCAGATTACTTAGCCTCTGATGGATTTACCTTTATGAATATGGTTTCAACTGTTGGTTCTGGTTTGCTAGCACTTTCGATGATTCCATTCTTTATGGCCGTTTGGAAATCTAGAACTGCGCCAAAGGTAACTAGTAATGATCCTTGGGGATATGGCTCTTCCCTTGAATGGGTAACTTCATGTCCACCGCCACGACATAACTTCACTTCAATTCCTAGAATTCGATCTGAGCGTCCGGCATTTGACCTTCACTATCCACACATGGCTCAGAAAGATAATCACTAATGAAAACCAGTTGGCTGCTCTTTATTGGTTTATCAATCTTCTATGCAATTATGACGGTGATTTATTGGCAGCTAGGTGGAGAGCCAGTAGGGATTACTGCTATTGCATTAAGTGGTGGCTTGGCATTAATTGTTGGTTTTTATCTTTGGTTCACAGCCCGCAGGTTAGGAAATGTATTACCTGAAGATAATTTGCAAGGTGAGATCGCAGATTCTGCGGGCGAGTTAGGTTTTTATTCACCACACTCATGGTGGCCACTGCCGGTAGCACTTTCTGCTTGCACACTTGGATTAGGTTTGATTATTGGTTGGTGGCTAGTCCTTATTGGAGTCGGAAGTTTATTGATTTCAGTTCTTGGCTTAGTTTTGCAATACGAGCGCCCCTCAAATACTGCTCACTAATTATGGAAGAAAGAGCGCAAATACTAGAAACTGGTATTCCGCTTTTCTTTAAAGCACAGATTGAAATAAAGGCGCCAGTAAAAAAGATATTTGATTTCATCGCAAATCCTGCAAACCACTCACTCATGGATGGCTCTGGCATGGTCAAGGGAGTTTTAAAGGGGCCAGATAACTTATATCTGGGCGCAAAATTTGGCATGAAAATGAGACTTGGCATTCCATATGTAATAAAAAACCAAGTGATCGAGTTTCAAGAAAACAAAGTAATTGCCTGGCAGCACCTGTTACACAATGTTTGGCGGTATGAGTTAACGCAAATTGATGCCGACACGACTTTGGTTACCGAGAGTTGGGATGGGCGCAAAGCTCGCTCAAAATGGTGGGTTGATGATTCAGGTACTTGGGTGCCAAAAGCAATGGCTAAAACATTGGTTAAGTTAAAAGAGTTGATGAGCGCGTGAGTACGTTAATTTCAACTGATCCTGCTATTGATCAATTAGCTCAAATTGCGGTGAAAACCGCTAAAGAGTTAATAGATGAATCAACCCCAAATTTAAAAAGGTATGACAAGGCTAGTAGAAAAAGATTTACCAGGTTATTTGTTGACCCTAAGGCGATTAGTGTCACTGTTTCATTAACAGATGAGGTTATGCGAATCGCATCGGCGAAGGATGCTGTTCGTATATTAAGAAAATCGGCCAAGGATGCAACTGTTGCTGGATTTGGATTATTTAATACCGCTGGCCTGAAATTAATCGCACTTTTATCAAAGCTGCTCCCTAAGCCAGTTATTTTTGCAGTTAATACCCAGGTTAAGTTGTTATCTAAGGGAATTATTTTGCCAGCGGAGAGTAAGCAACTTTCCCGTCAGATAAAGCGTCGGGCAAAAAAGGGAATCAAGTTAAATATAAATGTTTTAGGCGAAGCCGTTTTAGGTGATCATGAGGCGAGTGAGAGATTTGATCGGGTAATGCAGATGATGGCCCGTCCTGAGGTTGATTATGTTTCAGTGAAATTATCCTCCGTTGCAAGTCAAATTATTGCCTTAGATCGAGAGGGAACCTTAGATCGGGTAAGTGAAAAATTACGGCAGATCTACCGCCAATCGATTGCTACTGGCACCTTTGTTAATTTAGACATGGAAGAGTTCAGGGATCTTCGGTTAACTGTTGATGCCTTTAAGATGGTTTTAAGTGAGGGTGAGTTTAAAAATCTTTACGCAGGGTTAGTTCTACAGGCATATCTTCCAGAATCACATGAGGTGTTTGCAGAGTTAGTTGATTGGTCAATTAACCGCAATAACCAATCTGGTGGAGTAATAAAAATTAGGTTGGTAAAGGGTGCAAACCTGGCAATGGAAAAGGCTGAGGCTGAATTACATGGCTGGGTGGCAGCGCCTTATCAATCAAAAGCAGATGTGGATGCTAGTTACTCACGGTTATTAGATACCGCACTACGCCAAGAAAATGCTAAAGCAGTGCGAATTGGTGTGGCAAGCCATAATCTCTTTCATATCGCCTTCGCACTTGAGATCGCTAAAACACGAAAAGTGATGGAGCAGTTAGATCTTGAGATGTTGGAGGGAATGGCAAATCCTGAGGCACTAGCAATTGCAAAGCGAGAGCTACCTATCCTTTTATATGCACCGGTAACTCGAGGTGATGATTTTGCTTCAGCAGTTGCTTATTTAGTTAGAAGATTAGATGAGAACACAGCGGTTGAAAACTACTTAAGATCCTCATTTGAGATTGGCACTAATCCAGCTAAATTTACTGAACAATCCCAAAGGTTTTTAACTAGCGCAACTTATCGTCATGAAATATCAACTAAGAGTATTCGTCATAAAAACCTAAAGTTTGAGGTAAAAGATAGATTTGAGAATGCACCAAATGCAGATTTAACTAGTGATCTATTTGTTACAAAGCTTGCCAGGCAAATTGATACGGTCCTAAATCAAAAGGTGATGGAGATACCAATTGTCATTGATGGCAAGCAGATCTTTGATCGCACTCAAATAGAGGGAAATGATCCTTCCGATAATGCAAAGGTTTGGTATGAATACTCAGTTGCAAAAGAGGGTGATATTGAAGCTGCAGTTAAAGTAGCAAAAAATTCTTATTCTGATTGGAATCTAAAGGGATCCGCAGCTCGGGCTGAAGTTTTAAAAGAGTTTGGCCAAATTGCCCATGATGAGATGGAAGAGACAATTGCAATTATGGCTCGAGATGCTGGAAAAACGGTAGCTGAGGCAGATCCTGAAGTATCTGAGGCAATTGATTTTGCTAACTACTACGCGCTCTCGGCAATTTCATTAGATCTAGAAACACAATCCTCACCAGTTGGTGTGGTTGTGGTTGTGCCACCATGGAATTTTCCGTATGCAATTCCAACAGGTGGAATATGCGCAGCATTAGCTGCTGGAAACTCGGTAATTTTTAAATCAGCACCTGAAACTGTTGCCACCTCATGGCAATTAGTTAATCAATTATGGCGAGCTGGTGTGCCAAAGGATGTTTTGCAATTTGTCTCTACTGAGGATAACGAGATTGGTGAATCCTTAATTACCCACCAAGATGTTAATGCAGTAATTCTTACCGGCGGCTATAACACTGCCCTTTTATTCTCTTCTTGGAAAAATGAGTTAAATCTCTTGGCTGAGACCAGTGGCAAAAATGCGATGATATTAACTGCCTGCTGTGATATTGATGTTGCTGTTAAAGATCTTGTTCAATCAGCCTTTGGTCATGCTGGGCAGAAATGTTCAGCAGCATCCTTGGCGATAGTTGAGAAAAGTATTTATGAGAACCCAAACTTTAAAAAGCAGTTAATTGATGCAGTTACCTCACTACAAGTTGGCGCTGGCTATAACCTCTCCACCACAGTAGGCCCAATAATTAAGACTGCTGAGAGTAATCTGCAACAAGCCTTAACTAGATTAGATGAGGGAGAGGAGTGGTTGATTGAACCAAAGCAATTAGATGATGCTGGATTGCTGTGGGCACCAGGAGTTAAAACTGGTGTTAAAGCTGGCTCCTGGTCACATCTAAATGAGTGGTTTGGACCAGTACTTGCCATCATGGTTGCACCAGATTTAAAAACCGCAATCAGCTGGCAAAATGCCACTGATTTTGGATTAACCGCTGGAATTCAATCATTAGATCCAGATGAGTGCCAAGAGTGGATTGAAAATGTTGAGGCGGGAAATTTATATGTAAATCGTGGGGTAACTGGAGCAATTGTTAATCGCCAACCATTTGGTGGCTGGAAAAAGAGCTCAGTCGGGGCAACTGCAAAGGCTGGCGGCGCTAATTATGTTGCAACATTGCGTAATTGGAATCAGATGAAGCATTTTCTGCCTATGAAAGAGGCAGCAAATAAGATGCTTAAATCTACAATCTCTCAAGCAATTGATCGATCTGGATTAGAAGTAGAGCAGAATATTCAAAGATATCGAAGATATAAAAAAGGATTTTTAGTTCGAATTGAAAGTGGCACAAGTAAAGATGAACTAGATTTCCTAAGCTGGCTTAAGAAGGAATTAGGTGTAATTACTAGGTTAAGTAGTGACACATTAATTCCTGGTTTATCAAATTTAGTTGTAGAGAGCAGCGAAGAGTTTGCAGGGCACGCCATGGAGTTTGATCGGGTTAGATGGTTATCAGCTGAGGTGCCGCCAGTTTATGAGTTAATGAAAAATGGCATCACCTGTGATCGTCGGCCAATAACCTCTCGTGGTGATATCGAGATCTCAAGATGGTTTTTAGAACAATCAGTTTCAATTACCCAACATAGATATGGAAATACCAACGCTGGACCAAAGCCGAAATGTGTTGGTTTAAAGTTTTAGTTAGCGATTAATTAATGGGTCAACCATTAAAGCAATCAAGCTTGGTCTGCCGGTTAATCTCTCTTCATAATCTGCTGCCACAGTTGCTTTAAAGCCAGCATTTACAGCTAGGTATCTAATTGGCTCAACCTCCCAATTACCAATTCTTTGATTAACAAATGGCAGATTGGGGATCTTTTGATTACTAATTGTCATTGCAAGAGTTTTAGCCACTAGGTAGGAGAGGGTGACGCCATCGCCAACATATCCACCGATTTGAGCTTGTCCAGAGGTTTTCTCATAATGCATAAATGATTGCCACCTTCTAGTTAATGCCACCGCACCACCCCAACGGTACTCAAACTCAATATCTTTTAATTGCGGAAACCAAGATTTCACTTTGCGCTCTAATGCTTTGTGCATCCGATTATCAAGCTCACTGCGCTCTGAAAGACGGGAGAATAATTTATATCTAACTCCGCGCCCACCCAATGCTATTCGATTATCAGCTGTGAATTGGGCGTAGGTGATTAGATGACAGGCCTCCTGCAGAGTTGCGCGATTAGAGTTTTTGATCTCCTTCATCACAGAATCTGTAAGTGGCTTGGTGGCAACCATAAGTGAGTAGATAGGAATTTGCTTATTTCCCATCCATTTTCTTGGGGTAAAGGCCTCAGTTGCTCTAATAGATATTTGGCACGTAACTTCAAAACCATTTACAACTAACCTCTTATCTAAAATCTCATCCACTCTAGATTGCTCAAAGATTTTAACTCCCAGCTTTTCAAGTTGTTCAGCTAGTGATCTAGCTAATTTAAAGGGATTAAGTGCTGCGCAGTGGGGGGTGAAGAGTGATCCAATGGCGGAAGGGATATTTACTACCTCTTGAGTTTGCTCCTTGCCTAAAAACTTATGCTCATCATCTTGTACAGATGAAATTCGCTTTAATTGAGCCAGATTTCTTGCAAAGAGAAGTGAGCCACCCTTTGCGTAATCAATCTGCCAATTATGTTGCTTTGCAATTTGCCCAATCTCATCAATGGCTGAGGTGATCGCACCTCTTAAATCATGATAACTTTCAATTCCATTCTCTCTAATTACTCTTTGGCTTGAGGTTGGATACTCAGCGGAGGCCCAGCCACCATTTCTGCCACTTGCGCCAAAGCCCACATACTCTGCCTCAAAGATTGCAATCTTAAGTTCAGGTTGAATTTGTTTGAGATGGTACGCACTCCACAAACCACTAAAGCCTGCGCCAATTATCGCCACATCAAAGGAATCATTACTACTAATTGATTTGCGGTAGGTAATCTTTTGATTACCCTGCCAAAGAGAGGTATTCACGACCCTAAGTATAGGTTTGGGATGAAAATATAAATCAAATAAATAATCCCCGCCCAATTCAGGCGGGGATAAAAGAAGGATAAGAAAACTTTAGTGATGTCCGCTTTCAAGCTCTTTAACCTCTGCAGCTGTTGGCTTTGCAATGTTTTCAGCATTTGCCGCACTAAAGCGAGCTTGTAGTTTTGCCCGGATTCCCTTTGGATTTAAAACCCCACGAGCATCCTCTGTTACTAATGCAATCGCCTTTGGTTGCTCATGTTGAGTAAGTGTGAACTTCTTAGCATCAGGTAGCTCCTCATGAATCTCAATGAACTCTCCATGCGGCAGCATTACAAGGCGTCCGGTTTCTTTTCCATGTAGTACCAATTCACGATCTGCTCGTTGCAAAGATAGACAGATTCGCTTTGTTATTACGAAGGCAAGTGGTGGCAAGATGATGATGCCAATGCGGGAGAACCACATAATCTGATTAATTGTTAAATCAAAGTGGGTAGCAATAATGTCATTTCCACCGTTAATCAGTGCTACCAACATAAATGTTAATGACATAACACCTAAAGCGGTTCGATTTGGCACATTACGTGGACGATCCAAGAGGTGGTGCTCTCGCTTATCACCAGTTATCCAGCTTTCAATAAATGGGTAGAGCGCCATTCCAGTGAAGATAATTCCGGGAAGTATTAATCCAGGAAGTAAAATATTCCAAGAAACTGTGTATCCAAATAGATACGTTTCTATTGGGGGAGCCATACGCACTAATCCATCGAGCCAACCCATATACCAATCAGGTTGTGAGCCAGCTGAAATCTGACCTGGCGTGTAAGGACCGTAAAGCCAAATTGGGTTAATAGAAGCTACAGCGCCAAGGAATGCGGTGATTCCAAATACGATAAAGAAAAATCCGCCAGCCTTTGCCATGTAAACAGGCATTAAAGGATAACCAACAACATTTTTCTCAGTTCTTCCTGGACCTGGATACTGAGTGTGCTTCTGGTACCAAACCAACATTAAGTGCACAGTAATTAAGGCAAGGAAGATTCCTGGTAATAACAATACGTGCACAATATAAATACGTGGAATAAATACTTCACCTGGGAATGCACCACCAAAGGCGAAGAATGAAAGATAAGTACCAACTACCGGAATGGATTGAATGATTGCATGAGCGATTCTTACACCTGTTCCAGAGAGTAAATCATCCGGTAGTGAGTAACCAAGGAAGCCTTCAACAATTCCAAGAGTTAGAAGTGCGATTCCTAAAATCCAGTTGAACTCTCGTGGCTTGCGGAATGCACCGGTAAAGAAGACTCGAAGTAGGTGAACCACAATCGCTGCCATAAAGATTAAGGCTGCCCAGTGGTGAATTTGGCGCATCAATAAGCCACCACGAACATCAAATGAAATGTGAAGAGTTGAGGCATAAGCCGCGCTCATCTCAACATCTTTTAATGGTTGATAACTGCCTTCATAGACCACATGACGCATCGATGGATCAAACCAGAAAGTTAAAAAAGTGCCTGAAAGCAAAAGAATTAAGAATGAGTAAAGAGCAATCTCACCTAACATAAATGACCAGTGATCTGGGAAAACCTTTTGCAGGTTTTTCTTCATCCAAGCAGCAGCGCCAGTTCGCTCATCAACGTAGTTAGCTACATTGCCAGCAATTCTCTCCCGTGCACTCATGATTTTCTCTCCCAGAAGCTAGGTCCAACTGCTTCAGTAAATGGTTGTTTAGCAATTAAGTAACCATCAGCGTCGACGGTGATGGCCAATTGTGGCAGAGGTCTTGCTGATGGACCAAAAATAACCTTTGCGGCACGCGTCACATCAAAGGTTGATTGATGACATGGGCAAAGTAAATGTTTAGTTGTTTGTTCATAAAGTGCTACCGCACACCCCATGTGAGAGCAGATCTTTGAGAAAGCGATAATGCCTTCATGAGTCCAGGAAAGTCGTTCTGGATCTAATTGAAACTCAGCCGGGCGTAATCTAATTAAAAGCACAGCATCCTTTGCAATATTTTCTAAGGTGCGCTTCTTGCCAGCAGGCAGCTCTGGCATTACTTGGGCAACACCGCCCACCTCTAAATCACTTGCCTTTATTGGGCGATCACCCGGATCGGTAACTAAACGAGTACCAGTTTTCCAACTAGTTTCATTTAAAGCGTTCCCTGGCAGTGGACCCAAATCACGGAGTAAAAGAATTGCAGGTAAGCCAGCAAGACCAGCCGCTGCAGCCAATGTTCGTTTAATTAATGGACGTCTGCCAAGACCTGCTATTTCTGCTCCCTCTTTAGCAGCTTTAACAAACTCACCACGATCTGAATCATCAGATCGCATCTCATGACGATATGCAATTACCTCTTGATCTGGCATCAAAGTTTTTGCCCAATGCACTGCGCCAAAGCCAATAAATAAAAGACTCATCGCCATGCCCATGCCAATACCTAATTGCTGGGCGTTATTACTTCCCATAATTGGAATGAATATAAATTGATCTTCTTTGATGAAAAAGTAGGAATAAATAAATAACAATGTGCCAAAGGCTGATAGTGAGAATAGGACTGCAACCTGACGCTCAGCTCGCTTGGCTGCAATTGGATCAGTATCAGCTTTGCGATGAATATGTTCAGGCAATCCTGGATCTGCTAATGGTTCTAACTCTTTAGACATTTACCCCTACCTTGCCTTCGCAGTTAACCAGACAGCAATTCCAATTAAAAGACCAAGACCAAAAGTCCAAACTAATAAACCTTCAGTTACCGGTCCTACTCGACCAAGGGCAGCTCCACCTAAGTTTGGCTCACTTTCAGCTGCTTTAATCCACTTAATAATTGAAAGCTTTTCCTCTGGTGTAATAATTTTGTCAGAAAATACTGGCATCGCTTGTGGCCCAGTAATTAGCGCTTCATAAATATGTTTTGGTTCAACTCCCATAACAGTTGGCGCGTACTTACCTTGGGTTAGCGCGCCTCCTTGGCCAGCAA
>Ga0255139_1000382_pt1 | contig 14477 bp, 15 predicted proteins | sample Law_Colum_RepB_8_FD_188549 | JGI IMG/M metagenome (GOLD analysis project Ga0255139, IMG submission 188549) | Freshwater microbial communities from St. Lawrence River, New York, United States - Law_Colum_RepB_8d | ecosystem: Environmental > Aquatic > Freshwater > River | place: USA: New York...
GGCGCGGCGTACATGGTTTCCAGCATATCTTTAGCCAGTTGCGCCAGCGCGTCATCAAATACGGTGACAGGCTTTGCCACGGTGCGTAAGCGTGTATCGGGAAATTCTAAGATGGGGAGCAGTGCCATTATTTTCCTCCGGCTGCTAGCGAAAACCGCAAACCGGTACTAGACCTATAGCAGGGCCATTTTGGCCGTTGACCACATTATAGCCATGGATGCCTCTGCCCGCTAACGCAGCGCAAGGGTTTCGTTGTGTCACAGGAGGTGACGGGTATGGAAGCTGCGGATGAAATCGCGCTGTATTTGTTGGTAGAGCAGCAGCCTGGCGCGTATCGAAAACTTGTGTCGGAGTTCGGATCAGCGGCCTTGGCATTGGCAGCCAGTGCACGGGCTTGGCGAGCGCTGGGCATAAACCCGAAGCACTGTGATGCTCGTGCTGCCTGGCCTGAGGGCACGGCTTGCGAAGATATACGCCATCAGTGGCGCAAGAGTTTGAGCTGGTTAGAAGGTGAGCATCGCGGTGTGTGGCTGGATTCCGAGCGCAATCAGTTGCCTGAAGTCGCTTGGCCAAGGGCTTTTGCCGAAGTGCCTAAACGTCCTCCCCTGTTGTTCTGGCAGGGTGATGAAACAGTAATGGGCCTGCCACAAATTGCCGTGGTCGGCAGCCGCGCAGCCACGCGCACAGGATTGGCGACCGCACAGGCTATTGCCGCTGAGCTCGCACAAACAGGCTTGGTGGTGACCAGTGGTCTAGCCAGCGGCATTGATGGTGCCGCCCACGCTGGGGCACTGTCGGTACAAGGAAAAACCATCGCCGTGTTGGGCTGCGGGTTGGATCGCGTGTATCCAGCACGACATCAATCGCTTGCCGAGCGCATCACGGAAAGTGGCTTATTGGTGTCTGAGTTTGCGCCCGGCAGTGCGCCCGAGCCTTGGTGCTTCCCACGGCGAAATGAAGTGATTGCGCTCTTGAGTATGGGTGTTGCAGTGATTGAGGCGGGACCGGTGAGTGGGTCCATCATTACGGCGCAGGCAGCGAATCAGCTCAGTCGCTGTGTATGGGCAGTCCCAGGCCCTATCACCAGTTTGCAGTCGCGCGGTTGTCATCGGCTCATTCGTGACGAGCAGGCTCGTTTGGTCGAGTCTGCGCAAGACATCTTGCAAGATGCCCTGCCCGTTCTGCGCGACTGGTATGGGCATGCGCCAGAGCAGATTCAGCCTAAGTCACTAACGGGCAGCGTCAAACCGCCTGCGCCCAGTACCTTTGGCCAGCAAATACTGGCGGCAATGGAGTGGCAGGTCATGACGGTCGATAGCTTAATGGCTGAATCCGCTCAGCCTGCCGATCACGTCCTAATGGCACTCGGGGAATTAGAGATGATGGGTTGGATTGCGGCTGTACCCGGGGGATATCAGCGTTTGGCCTCCTGACCATCTTTACACTGCGTGATAGACTGAAAACGTCCTTATTAAGCGGTGAATTATGGTCAGCTCGCCTTCAGCTATTCATCTTCAACAAGCCGTTAATGCCGTCCGCGCAGGCGGTGTTATTGCGTATGCCACGGAAGCCGTCTGGGGTTTGGGGTGTGACCCGTGGAGCGCCGAGGCGGTCGCGAAAATATGGCAAATTAAACGTCGTGACCCGGGCAAGGGCCTCATTTTAATTGCTTCTCAATGGCAGCACGTAGCGCCGTGGCTCTCTCAACTCAGTGCTGAACAGCTAAAGCACTTGCAGGCCAGTTGGCCGGGCCCAGTGACCTGGTTGGTGCCGGTTTCGGATAGCTTTCCGGTCTGGCTGAGAGGTAAGCATGAATCAGTGGCTTTGCGGGTGAGTGCGCATCCGGGCGTGAAAGCCTTGTGTGATCAGTTTGGCGGCCCGCTGGTGTCCACCAGTGCCAATCGTGCAGGCGCGCCTGCTGCCCGCAGCTTGTTTGATGTGCGTCAAAGACTCGGCGCCGAACTGGATTATATTTTGCCGAGCACCACCGGCAAGTTGGCGCGCCCCACTGAAATTCGAGACTTAGCCACCCTGCGGGTTATTCGTGCAGGCTGAAGGAACGTAAATGAACGCCACACATATTGAGGCTGTAAAAAGCTACTTGATGGAATTGCAGGATCGTATTTGTGCTGCGTTAGCCGAGGTAGATGGCGGAGCTTTTCGTGAGGACACGTGGCTTCGTGCAGAAGGCGGTGGTGGCCGCAGTCGCGTGCTCGAAAACGGCGCAGTCATTGAGAAGGGTGGCGTAAATTTTTCACACGTCATGGGTGAAAAAATGCCCGCCTCTGCCACAGCGCATCGGCCGGAATTGGCGGGTCGTAGCTTTCAAGCGATGGGCGTGTCATTGGTGATTCATCCACGCAATCCGTTTGTGCCGACCTCGCATGCCAATGTGCGATTTTTTATTGCCGAAGCTGAGGGCCAGGAACCGGTCTGGTGGTTCGGTGGCGGTTTCGATTTAACGCCGTATTACGGTAATGACAGTGATTGCCAACACTGGCATGAAACCGCGGCCATGGCGTGTGAGCCGTTTGGCGAAGATGTTTACCCGCGCTTAAAGCAATGGTGCGATGAGTACTTCTACATCAAGCACCGGCAGGAGCCGCGCGGTGTGGGCGGACTCTTTTTTGATGATTGGCAGCGCGGCGGGTTCGACTCCGCGTTTGCTTTTATGCGTAGCATCGGCGACGCCTACGTGCCCGCTTACTTACCCATTTTGAAACGTCGCAAAGACCAGCCCTATGGTGAGCGCGAGCGCGAATTTCAGCTCATTCGTCGCGGTCGCTATGTGGAGTTCAATTTGGTGTATGACCGTGGCACCTTATTCGGCCTGCAAACTGGTGGTCGTACAGAGTCTATTTTGATGTCGTTGCCGTCGGCAGTGAGCTGGCGTTATGACTGGCAGCCTGAGCCGGGCTCGGCGGAAGCCATGCTGTATTCACGCTATTTGAAGCCGCGCCCGTGGTGGCCAGCCATTGGATTGGCATTGGATGGCTCAGAGGCCAATGCCCATGACTGATCGTTATGTCGTCATCGGTCACCCGATTGCCCACAGTAAATCGCCCGCGATCCATCAGGCCTTCGCTGCGCAAACGGGGCAGGATCTTCGTTATGACACTCTTTTGTCGCCGTTAGATGACTTCGCTGGCACATGGCAGGCCTTTCGTGCGGCAGGTGGTCGCGGTGCGAATGTCACGGTGCCATTTAAAGAAGAAGCGTGGGCGCTGTGTCATCAGTTGAGTCATCGCGCGAGGTTGGCGGGCGCGGTCAACACCCTGAGCGTGACGGCAACGGGCGAGCTGTTGGGTGATAACACCGATGGCCTGGGTTTAGTTCAAGATATCTGTGTCAATGCTGGCTGGCCCTTAGCGAATAAACGCGTCCTGCTGTTGGGTGCGGGCGGCGCGGCGCGTGGCGTTATTCAGCCATTACTGGCAGCGGGCGTTTCGATGTTGTGGGTCGCCAATCGCAGTGTGGAAAAGGCACAGACACTGGGCGCAATATTTACTCAAGAAGGCGCTGTGCAGGCCCTCGCCCTAACGGATTTATCGCAAGTACATGAGCCGGTGGATGTCATTATTAACGCCACGAGCGCCAGTTTGCACGGCGAGCGATTAGCGTTGCCCGGCTCGCTGGTTCATGCCGACACCGTGGCCTACGACATGATGTATGGTCGTGACACGGCATTTTTACAGTGGGCGCGAGAGCACGGTGTGCAGCACCGCCGCGATGGCCTCGGTATGTTGGTTGAGCAAGCGGCGGAAGCATTTTTTATTTGGCGAGGCGTAAGGCCTCATACCCAAGAAATTTTACGGGCGTTGCGTCTGGAGCTGAAATGAATATGTTGTTGAATCCGCCGCTGCTTCCGGTCTTTGCCGGACTCACGCCAGACTTGGTTGAGCCGGCATTAGATCAGCTATTAGCAGCGCATCGCGAGGCGATTGTGACGTTGGCAGATCAGGCCGCACCGACGTGGCAGTCGCTGGCGGTACCGCTCGAAGCCTTAGACGACAAACTCAATGCAGCGTGGTCGCCGGTATCGCAGATTAATGCGGTGATGAACAGCGAGGCCTGGCGCGAGGCTTACAATGCCTGCATCCCCAAGCTTTCAGCTTTTGCAACTGAAGTCGGTCAGAACGAAACCTTATTCCGGGCCTGGCAGGCCTTGCACGACGCTCCCGCGTTCGCTGAGCTCACAGTGGCCCAGCAGCGCGCAGTGAAGAATGCCCTGCGTGATTTCCGCATGAGTGGCATTGGTCTGCCAGCAGAGAAAAAACAGCGCTTTGCTGAGGTCACCGAAGCCCTATCGCGCCTGACCGCTAAGTTTGCCGATCAGGTATTGGATGCCACACAGGCGTGGTCACTGAATGTCACAGAGGCCGAGCAGTTAGCCGGTCTGCCCGACAATGCGATGGCCCTGCTGCAATCCTTGGCGGAAGCCGCCGGCGAATCCGGCTGGCGCGTGACCTTAGACATGCCTAGCTATATCGCTGTGATGACGCATGCCCGCAACCGCGAGCTGCGCGAACAGGTTTATACCGCCTATGCCACCCGAGCCTCCGAGCAAGGCCCGCATGCCGGACAGTTTGATAACGGCCCGTTGATCACAGAGATTCTGGCCTTGCGTCAGGAGCAGGCCGAACTGCTCGGTTTTGCCCATTACGCCGCGCTCTCGCTGGAGCCGAAAATGGCGGAATCGGTCGAGCAAGTGCTGGCCTTCCTTCACGATTTGGCTGTGAAGGCAAAGCCCGGCGCTGAGCGTGATCTCGCGCAGTTGCGTGAATTTGCCCGCAGCGAGCTGGGCATCGCCGATCTGCAACCCTGGGACATGACCTACGCCAGCGACCAGCTCAAGCAACAGCGCTACGCCCTATCGCAAGAAGATCTGAAACCCTATTTCCCCGCGCCAAAAGTGATAGACGGTCTGTTTGCTGTGGCGCAGCGCCTGTTTGGCATCAACATCGTGCCGGCACCGGAGCTGGAGAGCTATCACGCCGATGTCAGCACCTGGGCGCTGGTCGAGCATGGCGAAGTGCGTGCCTATTTCTATCTCGACCTTTATGCCCGTGCACACAAGCGTGGCGGTGCGTGGATGGCCGATGCCCGTGTCCGTCGCCGTCACGCCGATGGTACGCTGCAAAAGCCTATCGCCTTCCTCACCGGCAACTTCAATCCGCCCGTTGCCGGTCGCCCGGCCCTGCTCAGCCACGATGAAGTCACCACGCTGTTCCACGAATTCGGCCATGGCATCCATCACATGCTCACGGAAGTTGAAGTTGCGGCGGTGTCCGGCATCAACGGCGTGGCCTGGGATGCCGTGGAGCTGCCCAGCCAGTTCATGGAAAACTGGTGCTGGACGCCGGAAGGTCTGGCTCTGATCTCCAGCCATGTTGACACTGGCGAGCCCTTGCCGCAGCTCCTGCTCGACCGTCTGTTTGCTGCGCGCAACTTCCAGTCCGGTCTGATGACGCTGCGCCAGCTCGAATTCTCGATCTTCGATCTGGAGATTCATCGTCAGCCCGGCATTGATTTCAGCGGCATGCTGCGCGTGCTGGAGCAGGTACGCGATATCACCAGCGTGCTGCGTCCGCCGCAGTGGAATCGTTTCCCGTGCAGTTTCACGCACATTTTTGCCGGCGGTTATGCGGCGGGCTATTACAGCTATAAATGGGCTGAAGTGCTGTCGGCGGACGCCTTCTCTGCTTTTGAAGCAGAAGGCGTGTTTAATGCCGACACCGGTCGCCGTTTCCGTCAGGCCATCCTCGCGCAAGGCGGCAGCCGACCGGCGGCCGAGCTATTCCGCGAGTTCATGGGGCGTGATCCTTCCGCCGAGGCGCTGCTTCGTCACACCGGGCTGAGCGAAGCCGTGGAGGCCGCATGAGCATTCGCAAGCTCTTTATTGCCGGGGCTAAATGCCCTGGCTGCGAGCTCGAAGACAAACTTCAGCTCTGCACTGAGGACGGTCGCGAGTGGATTCAGTGCGTGCGCTGCGGTTATACCGACACGCGCCCGCTCACCGTCACCATGAAGGAGCCGGATGAGCCGGATACGAACGGGGTTGTGCGCTTTACGCCCTGAGCCGCTGCCAAATCATCAGTACTAACAAAGCGCACAGGGCGGCCAGTACGATGGATGGTGCTAAAGGCAGGTGCGCGGGCATGCCCAGCCCAATCCCTACGGCGACGCTGAACATGCCGATGGCGCTGGCACGCAGGGCCATGGCGCCGGGGCTGCGGGCAATAAAGCGCGCTGCCGCCGCCGGAATCACTAGTAGTGCGCTGATCAGCAACACACCCATAACCTTCGCCCCAGCGGCCACTACGCCCGCTAGCAGCAGCATGAGTAGAGGTCGCAGACGTTGCACCGGCCAGCCGTCGACTTGTGCCGTATCTTCATGGATGGCCAGTGCCACCAAGCCGGACCAATAGCGTGCCAAGATCAACATGACCAGCAGCAAGCCAGCAGCGATTACCAGCAGTTGGTTGCCGGTTAAGTTGAGCAAGTTGCCGAACAGATAATCTTCCAGACTGTGACCGTGGCCGTCGTCGCCGAGTGCGGCAGTGAGCACGAGTGCCAGGCTGAGGCCGGCATAGGCCATGATCGCCAGCCAGGTATCGGCACCGTGCTCGGGCAAGGTCATCAGTCGGCTTAGTAGCAACGCCACCAGCAAACATACCGCCGTCACAGCAAGACCGATCGGCAGATCCAGCATCAGCGCTATGGCCACACCGAGCAGCGAGGCATGCGCTAGGCTATCGCCAAAATAGGCCATACGACGCCAGAGCAGAAGTGAACCTAAGGGGCCCGCCGCCGCCGCCGTTAATAAGCCCCCAAGCAAGGGCCAGAGCCAATCAGTCATGTTGGCAGCTCTCGTTGCAGCGCGTGGCGTCGCCATGCAGGGTGTGATGGTGGTCGTGGTGGTGCGTATAAATCGCAAGGTCGCGACTTTCTCTCACGCCAAACAGGCGCTGGTATTCCGGATGACGGCTCACGGCTTCGGGGTGACCGGTACAGCAAACATGGCCATTCAGGCAAAGCACGCGATCGGTGGCGGCCATGACCACATGCAGGTCATGCGAAACCATGAGCACGCCGCAGTGATAGCGATCGCGCAGCGAGGCAATCAGCGCATAAAGCTCGGCCTGACCCGCCAGATCCACTCCTTGCACCGGCTCATCAAGCACCAGCAGATCGGGCTGACGCAACAGAGCTCGCGCCAGTAGCACGCGCTGCAACTCACCCCCGGACAGACTTTGCGCGGGCAGCCGCAGCAGATGCTCGGCGCCCACCTCGGCCAGAGCGGAGAGCATGAGTGGCTGGCTAAACGGCTTTCCTAGCGCTGCCGGCAACGCCAGAAAGTCGGCCACGGTCATGGGCAGATACGGATTTAACTTCAGCGTTTGTGGCAAATAACCCACGCGCAGATTCGGCGCTATCCAGCGTTGGCCGCCGCTGGGCTTGAGCAGGCCAAGCGCGATGCGGATCAGGCAGGATTTGCCAGCACCATTGGGCCCAATGATGGTGAGAATTTCGCCTCGGTGCAGCTTCAAATCAACGCCATCCAGCACCGTACGGCCTTCATGCTGCCAACGTATTTTGTTCAGGTCCAGCAGGAGGTTGCCTACACTCATGACGATTTAGCCTGGCAGTGATGGCAAATACCACTGAGCTCTAATGCGGATTGCAGCACAGTAAACCCTGCGGCCTCTGTAGAGACGTTGAGTGCCGACTGCAATGCGGGGTTATGTGTGATTTCTTCGGTATTGCCGCAGTGCTGGCAAATCAGAAAATAGCCGGCATGGGCATCGCCCGGATGGGAGCAGCCGAGAAAGGCATTGAGGCTGGCGAGGCGATGAATCAGGCGATTTTCCAGCAAGAAATCGAGCGCACGGTAGATCGTCGGCGGCGCCGGCTTATGGCCTTCCTGGGTAAGCTGATCAAGCAGCTCGTAAGCGCCTAATGGCTTGTGACTGACCCAGATCAGTTCCAGCACGCGTCGGCGTAGCGGTGTCAGGCGAGCCGCATTGGCTTCGCAGACGGCATCGGCCTGAGCCAGCGCGCTGCGGATGCATTGTGCATGGTCGTGGCCGAGCAAGGGCCGACGGCTGAGCGCCGCAGCATCGGGCGATAAGGGCGTAACACGCGTGAGGCGAGCCATAGCGACCTGGAAATGAGTGGCGGACCGCACCAGCGGGGCACCGAAAATGGATTGCAACAGTGTAACATAACGATTGAATTTCACGGCTTTGAGCATTACTCATGAGCGCGCGCGCCCCGTTAGTCCTCGTTGATGGTTCCTCCTACCTGTATCGCGCCTATCACGCCTTGCCGCCTTTAATGACGCGCACCGGCCAACCCACCGGCGCGATCAAGGGCGTGGTCAACATGCTGCGCAGTTTGCTCAAGCAAGTTCATCCTAGCCATGTCGCGGTCATTTTCGACGCGCCCGGCAAGACCTTTCGCGATGACATCTTTCCCGAATACAAGGCGCACCGCCCGCCCATGCCCGATGACATGCGCGCGCAGATCGCGCCGTTGCATGCGCTGGTGAAGGCGCTAGGCCTGCCGCTAATCTGCGAGTCCGGTGTTGAGGCCGACGATGTCATCGGCACGCTGGCGCAGCAGGGTGCGGCGGCCGGCTGGCCGGTGCTGGTGTCCACCGGCGACAAGGACATCGCGCAGCTGGTCAATAGTCAGATTACCTTGGTCAACACCATGACCAGCGTGGTCATGGATGAAGCCGGTGTGTTCAACAAGTTTGGCGTGCGTCCGGATCAGATTATTGACTACCTTATGTTGGTCGGCGACAGCTCCGACGGAATCCCCGGCGTGCCCGGTGTCGGCCCCAAGACGGCGGTGAAATGGCTGACGCAGTACGACTCACTGCCCAATATCGAGGCCCATGCCGACGAAATTAAAGGCAAGGTTGGTGAGAACTTCCGCGCGCACATGGCCATGCTGGAAATGACCCGTGCGTTGGTCACCATTAAATGTGATGTCACGCTTTCCGTTACACCTGAGCAACTGGCCTTGTCGGCACCGGATACCGTTGTCTTGCGTGAGCTCTATGAGCAGTTGGAGTTTAGAAGCTGGGCCAATGAATTAGCAGCATCGCCAATCGGTGCTGCCGCTCCGGGCGCAACGAGCTGGTCGCAACGTAGTTCAGATGAGCCTCAGCGCCCAGCCTATTCGCCAGCGTTTGCGTTAACGAGCGGCGCCAGTGCCGAACCTGAAAAGCCCGCCGCTTTACCGATGGCGGAAACCACGACGGTGGTGGTGAGCACGGAGTCGGAACTCGCAGCATTAATTGCCGCGCTGAGCAAGGTCGACAACTTTGCCTTCGATACCGAAACCACCAGCCTGGATTATATGCAGGCGCAAATTGTTGGCCTGTCGTTTGCGATTAAACCCGGTCACGCCTGGTATGTGCCGGTGGCTCACCGCTATGCCGATGCGCCCGCACAGCTGTCCCGCGAGCAGGTGCTGCAAGCGCTCAAGCCGCTGCTCGAAGCTGCCAAGCCGGGCAAGCTCATGCAGCACGCTAAATACGATATGCATGTGCTGGCAAATCATGGCATTGACCTTCAAGGCGTGGTTTTTGACACTATGCTGGCCTCGTATGTTCTGGATGCCACGGCCACCCGCCACAACCTCGGTGATCTTGCGAAGTACTACCTCGGGCGCGACTCCATTAGTTTTGAGGCCATCGCCGGTAAAGGTGTGAAGCAGGTTAGCTTTGATCAAATTCATATTGAGCAGGCTGCGCCCTATGCTGGCGAAGATGCTGACCTGACCCTGCAATTGGCGGCCCTGCTGGCGACTGAGCTGGCAAAAATCCCCGCGCTGGACACGTTGTTGCGAGAGCTGGAGTTGCCCACGCAGCGCGTATTGCAACAGATGGAGCGCTTCGGTACCCGCATTGATCCCGCCCCGCTAAAGCTACAATCACTCACGCTGGCTTCACGCCTTCATTGGCTCGAGCAACAGGCCTACGAAATAGCCGGTGAGGAATTTAATCTCGGCTCACCGAAACAGCTCGGTCTGATTTTATTTGAAAAATTAGGCATTCCCGGTGGCAAGAAAACCGCCACGGGCCAGTACTCCACGGCGGAGGATGTGCTGGAGCAGCTAGACCATGACTTGCCCCGACTCCTGCTCGAGCATCGCAGCCTGTCAAAGCTGAAATCGACCTATACCGACAAACTGCCCGAAATGATTCAGCCCAGCACGGGTCGGGTGCACACGTCCTACCATCAAGCCGTGGCATCGACCGGCCGGCTGTCTTCTTCCGACCCGAACTTACAAAATATTCCGATTCGCACGGAGGAAGGACGACGTATTCGTCAGGCCTTTGTAGCCAGCCCCGGCTATGTGCTGATGGCCGCTGACTATTCGCAGATTGAGCTACGCATCATGGCGCATTTGTCTGGCGACGAAGGCTTGCTACGAGCCTTCCGTGAGGGCATCGATGTGCATCGCGCTACGGCGGCGGAGGTCTTGGGCATTGCTGTCGAGGACGTGACTCACGAGCAGCGTCGAGCGGCCAAGGCAGTGAACTTTGGTTTGATCTATGGAATGTCCGCTTTTGGCTTGGCGAAGCAGCTCAATATTTCCCGAGCCGATGCACAGGACTATATCGGTCGATATTTTGCGCGTTACCCCGGCGTGCAGGACTACATGGAGCGCACACGCGAGCAGGCGGCCAAACACGGCTATGTAGAAACCCTTTATGGTCGTCGCCTGATGCTGAAGGAAATCAATTCGAGCAAGGCAGTCATGCGCCAAGCCGCTGAGCGCGCGGCCATTAACGCGCCCATGCAAGGAACCGCCGCCGATATTGTTAAGCGGGCGATGTTGCGTGTGCAGGCTGCTTTAGCCACAGAAGGCTGTGATGCCAAGCTCATCATGCAAGTGCACGATGAATTGGTGTTGGAAGTTCGTGAAGCGCAGGTGGCCAAGGTCACGGCCTTGTTACACCGAGAAATGCCTGCGGCCGGTGATCTGGCCGTGCCCCTAGAGGTGCAAATTGGCGTGGGCAAAAACTGGGATGAAGCGCACTAAGGCGCCCGTGGTTAATCTGCGGAAATGATCTCGTCGCCTTCCGATGGTGCAACGTCGGAGGGTAGTGGCATCTCTAGCCAGTCGGCCAGTTTCAAACCCGCCTCCTCAATACCCAATCGGCTGACTGAAGAAAACAGTTGGATGCTGGCATCAAAACCGAGTGCGGTCAGGCCACGGCGGACTTCCTGCAAGGCATTCATGGCCGGGCCTCGATTCAGTTTGTCGGCTTTCGTGAGCAGGATATGAACGGGCAGTGGCCGCTCCTGAGCCCATGTCAGCATGTGACGGTCAAACTCCATGAGCGGATGACGAATGTCCATCAGCAGAATGAGGCCGCGTAAACACAGCCGTTCGCGTAGGTAATGACTGAGATGGCGCTGCCACTCCAGTTTCATTTTCTCCGGCACTTTGGCGTAGCCATAACCAGGCAAATCCACTAAGCGGCGTTCTTCATCGAGTTCAAAAAAATTGATGAGCTGAGTTCTGCCCGGCGTTTTAGACGCGCGAGCCAGTTGGCGCTGTCGAGTCAGGCAGTTAATCGCACTGGACTTACCGGCATTTGAGCGACCGGCGAAGGCGACTTCGTGACCGATATTGGGCGGGCACAAGGCGAGTGTGGGCGCACTGATCTGAAATTGCGCTTGCGCAAGTTTGCCTAGAATGTGTTCAGCGTCCGTCATGGTTCGCGCTCAGCCGTAAAAGCGGATAGTTTATAGGGCTACACCGCGTATGGGCACTGCGTTATACTGCCAACATGAACTCTTTGCACCTGAGTACAGCGAATTAGCGTACTGAGATGCCTCTGTTGCATCCCTGTGGAGCGGCTATGTGGAGCTTGTCATGAAAAAGTTTCTGCTGATGTGTTGCGTTTCGTTTGTCGCGCTGACGGCTCAAGCAGCCACGACGGAACAGCGTTATGTGCAAGCCTGTGCCAGTTGCCACAATGCGGGAGTTATGGGCGCACCGAAGAAAGGTGATGCCAATGCTTGGGGTGTGCGCTTGAAACAAGGTGATGCTGTGCTCTTGGCGCGCGTGAAAAATGGTTACAAAATGATGCCGCCTAAAGGTCTGTGCAATGACTGCACCGATGCTGAGTTCAAAGCGCTCATCAAATTCATGTCTAAGTAAGTTTGATCGGAACAGTTCTTATGAAGAAGTTTCTTGCAACGGTTGTACTGTCATTTAGCGCTGCATCAGTAGCACAAGCTGCCGTAGTAATGCCCAAGGGCGATGCGGCTGCCGGTCAAGGCAAGGCCGCGGTCTGTGCCGCTTGCCACGGTGCCGATGGCAACAGTGCTGCTCCGACCTTCCCAAAGCTGGCTGGGCAAAACGCCAAATACATCTACAAGCAGCTACAAGACTTTAAAACCATGCGTCGCAATAACGCCATGATGTTGGGCTTTGCCAGCGCACTCAGCGATCAAGATATGGCTGACTTGGCCGTTTATTTCTCTGAGCAAAAGCCTACTGGTGGTGCCGCTAAGCCAGAGTTAGTTGCGCTCGGTCAAAAGCTCTACCGCGGTGGTAATAAGAATGTGGGTCTGGCCCCTTGCTCTGGCTGCCATGGTCCAGCCGGCTTGGGTAACACCTATGCCGCCTTCCCGCGTATTAGTGGTCAGCATGCTGATTACACGAAGGCCCAGTTAATGGCGTTCCGCGCTGCTGGTCGTGATGACAACACCGACATGAAGCGCGGTAACGATGGCGCCAAAGCAGGTGAAATGGGTCCGATGCAAATGATTGCAGCGAAGCTCTCAGATAAAGACATTGACGCGTTAGCATCCTATATTCAGGGTCTGCGCTGATTGTTTAGGTCATGAATAAGCCCCGCGAATGCGGGGTTTTTTCTGTCAGAAATATACTTACGATTGATCGCGTCATCCACACGAACAGTGTGGCGTTAAATAGCAGCATCTATGAACTGTTTAAGGAATAGAAAAATGAAGAAATGGTTGTTAGTGGCGTGTTTGGCGTTTTTACCGGCATGGGCCGTTGCTTCTACCTTGGTGGAAGGTAAAGATTACAAAGTGCTTTCGAATCCCGGCGTTGCCCCTGCAAAAGGCCAATTCGAGGTTGTCGAGTTTTTTTGGTACGGCTGCCCACATTGCTATTCGTTAGAGCCTCACGTGGCGTCATGGGTTAAAACCAAGCCAGCCAATGTGAAGTTTTCGCGCGTTCCTGCGGCGTTGAACCCCATTTGGGAAGCGAATGCCCGTGGCTACTATGTGGCTGAAGCATCGGGAGTTTTAGAGGCTAGCCACATGGCCTTGTTTGAAGCTATCCAAGTGCGCAAAGAGCGTTTGTTTGATCAGGCCAGCCTGGCAGCATTCTACGCGCGCTATGGCGTTAAGCCGGCGAACTTCAATAGCCTGTATCAATCCTTTGCGGTGAGTGCGCGTGTTGCACAGTCTCGTAATCTGGCGATCCGTTACCAGCTCAGTGGCGTTCCCGCCATGGTGGTGAACGGCAAATACCTCGTTAGCGGTGATTCAGCGCGTGTGATTGAGGTGGTGAAAGCCTTGATCGAGCGCGAGCGCAAAGCCAAATAATTAGGCTTCACTCTTCTCGGGGCGCCACTCCAGCGCCCCGAGCATGATTAAACGCAACTGTTTAGTTGTTCGTTGAATCAACACGTCTTCCGCTTCCTCGTTGGGCATGGCCAGTAAGTCCAACGCTAAGTGGATCACGGTATTCACAACCAGGTCTGCCAGCATCGCTAAGTCTTCGACCGGAAAGCGATGGAATGCGGGCCAGTTCCTCAAGTCGGCTGCTAGCTCCGCAACAAATAGACGAATTTCAGCATGAATGGCTTGGCGAACCGCCGGTGGTCCGCCCGCACGCTCGCGCGCTAAGAATTCAAAATAAAGCGGCTGTTCGCGAATAAAAACGACTAATGCTTGGACGGACTCTAAGATCGCGGCGCCGCCTTGGGCACTGAGGCGAACCTTGCGCATCATACGGCGTAAGGTTTGACATGACTCGGCAGCGATATTCAGGCCCAGCGCTTCCATATCGGGGAAGTGTCGATAAAACCCAGTGGGTACCAGCCCGGCCTGACGAGCCACTTCACGTAAGCTCAGCCCGGAAAAGCCTGCACCTTCGTGCATCAGGGTGAGCGCAGCCTCAATCAGCGCGTGGCGCGTTTGTAGTTTTTTTTCTTCGCGTAATGCCATGAGCCACAGTCCAAAAAGCGAGAGTGCATTCTAGCACCAGAGCGAAATGGCACCGAAGGTTTGCCTGAAGGGCGCCAGCTAAGTGAACGATTGTATATTTAATGCGGAGTTTCGCCATCCGCCTAGCGCGGATATTCGATCTGCGATAGCTGTACCGCGCTAATAAACACGGTAAAGTCATGCACTACGCTATTCAGGAGTCATCTCATGTCCTTATTAACCCGCATCGAAGCCCTTAAAGAC
>Ga0255139_1000394_pt1 | contig 14207 bp, 13 predicted proteins | sample Law_Colum_RepB_8_FD_188549 | JGI IMG/M metagenome (GOLD analysis project Ga0255139, IMG submission 188549) | Freshwater microbial communities from St. Lawrence River, New York, United States - Law_Colum_RepB_8d | ecosystem: Environmental > Aquatic > Freshwater > River | place: USA: New York...
TGCATCCCGCGCTGTGGGTGTTGTCACCACGCTACTCAGCAAGGACATGAAGCCAGCGTACATTGCTGAGCGCCGAACGGAGTACGCGGAAGTACGCGAACGCATCAACAACCGCCAACCCCGTGGCGAGCGCGTACCCTACGCCAAAGCCGTGGCCCAAGGTGTGATTACCGAATGGGCAAATGCGAAGCCCGTTGCGCCTATCGCCCCCGGCATCACAGTATTTGACCACTATCCGCTTGAGGAATTGGTGTCATATTTTGACTGGACGCCTTTCTTTATTTCCTGGGACCTGCACGGCAAGTACCCCAAAATCTTGCAAGATGAGGTCGTGGGCGAAGCAGCGCGCAGCCTCTTTGCCGATGCACAGAAAATGTTGCAGGAGCTCATCGCCAATAAAACACTGCGGGCTCGCGGCGTGATTGGGCTCTGGCCTGCCAACCGCACCGGCAGTGACGACATTCAACTGTGGCAGGATGCCGACCGAACGGATGTGCTCGGACAGATTCATTGCTTACGTCAGCAGAGCGAAAAAGTCAGTGGCAAGCCCAATTACTCCTTAGCTGACTTCGTCGCACCACTCGACAGTGGCATTGCCGATTATGTGGGCGGGTTTGCGGTGTCGGTTCACGGAGCCGATGAGTTAGCGGAACAGTATGAACGCGCCGGCGATATGTATAACGGCATTCTGGTGAAAGCCTTGGCCGATCGCTTTGCAGAAGCGCTGGCTGAGTGCTTGCACCGTCGTGTCCGTAAGGAGTTCTGGGGTTATGCGCCGGATGAGACCCTAGATAACGCCGATCTCATCGCCGAAAAATATGTGGGTATTCGCCCAGCGCCGGGTTACCCCGCTTGCCCGGAGCATAGTGAAAAAGCTGAGCTGTTCCGCTGGCTAGATGCACCGAAAAATGCCGGCATGCAGCTTACCGAGCATTTCGCCATGCTGCCCGCCTCGGCTGTCTCTGGTTGGTATTTTGCCCACCCACAAGCCACCTACTTTAACGTGGGCAAAATCGACCGTGATCAGGTTGAAAACTACGCGGCTCGCAAGGGTTGGGACATGGCGACCGCTGAACGTTGGCTATCGCCAAATTTGGGGTATGATCCGGACAGAAATTAACCACCCGGCGCGACTCTGTCGTGACCGGCCGCCAGTAAGAGCGGGTCATCAGACGGAGTTTCGTGTGCAAAAGGGTTATAGCCATCCGCTGCCGCCAGGCGGTCCGAAAGAAAAGCCACGTTGGCGTCAGGCCATCAGTCGCTTCCTGCGCTCAGGCTTTAACGTCGCTGGTTTGAAGCACGTGGATTTAGATGAAAACGCTGAGAGCGCCGAAATTTTCGTACTCTCAGGCATTTTTCTAGCCGGCATTATTGTCGGGGTGATTTGGATCTTACTGCAGGACTATTTCGAGCCAACGCTTTAGGTCAGCTCGAACACCCCTTAATGCCAGCGCGCTTGCGTGGCGCGCTGCCACCAACGCGTTAGCACGCGATCCGCGCTCTCCTCAGCAGCCAATCCCATTTTCTGCGCCAAGGTCTTGCGCTGACGCCAATGCAAGGCAAATAGGTCTGCCGAATTCGCCCGTTGGCGCAAATAGTCATCACTGGTTTGCAGCGCATCGACTAAGTTCAACGCGATGGCTTGCGTGGCAAACCAATGCTCCCCTGTGGCCACGACTTCAATTTCCACTTGCGGACGCCATTGCTGCACAAATTGCTTAAACAACTGATGGGTTTCATCAATATCATGCTGAAACTTTTCACGCCCAGCGTCGGTATTTTCGCCCAGTAAGGTCAACGTACGTTTGTATTCACCGGCGGTCATCAACTCAACGTCAATATCGTTTTTCTTAAGCAGGCGATGGAAGTTTGGGATTTGCGCCACCACTCCAATGGAGCCCACGATGGCAAACGGCGCGGCCAGCAAGCGATTAGCCAGACAAGCCATCATGTAGCCGCCACTGGCCGCCACTTTATCGACACAAATAGTCAACGACACTCCCGCATCACGGATGCGCGCTAACTGAGAAGCCGCTAAACCATAGCCGTGAACGACCCCGCCCGGGCTTTCCAACAACAGCACTACTTCATCGCGACCAGCGACTGCCACGGCGAGCAGAGCCGACACTTCCTGACGCAAATGCGCGACAGCCGAGGCCGCCATATCGCCGGAAAATTGCAGCACAAACACCCGTGCACGAAGTTGAGCGGCATCCGCAGGCTGGGCAGCAGCGGCTTTTAATGCCGCTTTTTCCGCTTTCGCTTTCGCTTTGCGCTGCTTGCGCTCGACCTTCCAAGCGGCATCATCCCATACCAATGTACGCAAACCATCGGCTTCCGCTTGGTAGCGATCGTTTAGCGCCTCAACATCAAGGTAGCCGGTTTGCAGGCCCTCACCTTCTTGCTTTGAACGTGAAATCAACCGCAGCAAAATCGCCAGCAAAATCACACCGGTCACGCCTTTTGCCAAAAATAATCCGTACGCAGACAACCACTCCATTAAAAATTACTCACTGATAAGTTGCTGATGAAATGCCTGACGCTCGCGAACCACTTGATCGATTAGCAAGCGCGCAATGCTGCCTGTAGGGGGAACAAAGGGTAATTGATCAAAACGATAAAAACTGGCCTCGGCAATTTCATCATCCTGCAGCTTGATCTCGCCGCCCGCGTAGTCGGCAATAAAGCCGAGCATGAGATTACTAGGAAATGGCCAGGGCTGACTGGTCACATAGCGAATATTCGTGACCTCAACGCCCACTTCTTCGCGCACCTCACGGATCAGAGTTTCTTCGGCTGACTCACCCGCTTCCATAAAGCCAGCGAGCGCGCTGAACATGCCATTAGTAAAGCGATGCGCGCGCGCTAAGAGCAACTCATCGCCCTTCACAATAACGACGATGACACAGGGATTAATTCGCGGATAGCAACTGTGGCCGCAGCTCGGACAAACCCGTGCGCGCTCATTCAATTCATGCCGTTGCATGCCAGAGCCGCATTGGCCGCAGTAACGATGTGTTTTAGACCATTCCAGAATTTGCGCTGCGCGACCGGCCAACTGAAAGATATGCGCCTCAGGTGCAATCACTAACTGACGAAGCGGCACTAAATCATAGTCTTCGGGCAACACTGCACTCAGGCTGCTATCGAGCTGAACCGTAAAGCAAGGCTGTGCATTCACCTCGCCAAGGTAGTGCCACTCCGCATCTATAGAGGTGGCGGAAATCACGTGGATGTACTGTGGCCATGTGAACGTCTTCACGTCGATCAGCAGTTCGTTGCCTCTGAAAGCAATGACAGAGGCCTCATAGGGAATGTGGCCGGTAAAGTGATGGCCTGGTATAAATTCTGTACTCACGCATCGGCCTCAGTCTGGGTTAGTTCAAGCTGCCGAAATAAACTGTTGGCATTGATCGCTTTATCGAGAACCGCCACACGCTGCAGATGGGCGTCCATTTCTTCCGCGCTGGCTTTAATCACCGGCAAGCGAGGACGCTGGGGCGATAATCGCCGAACGGTCTCACCGCCACGTTCCCCAGACTCATTCGAATCTTCTTCATGCCCCAAGGACAGCCCAACTTGGCCGCCGGTCATGGCTAAATAAACTTCTGCCAGAATCTCAGCGTCCAACAAGGCACCATGATAGGTTCGGTCGCGTTGATCTGCGAAATAACGGCGAGCCAAGGCATCGAGATTATTCTTCTGGCCCGGATGCTTAGCCCGGGCCATCGGCAACGTATCTAGCACCGTGCATTTTTCTTGAATGCGCGGCCTGTTCAGTCGCGCCAGCTCGGCATTCAGAAAGCCGACATCGAAGCTGGCGTTGTGGATAACTAATTCGGCGCCATCAACGAAGGTTAGGAACGCCTCTGCGATATCGGCAAAGCGAGGCTTATCGCGCAAAAACTCATTGGTAATGCCATGCACCGCCATAGCCCCGGCATCTACTTCCCGATCTGGCTGTAAATAGTGGTGGAAGCTGCGCTTGGTGAGACGACGGTTAATCATCTCCAAGCAGCCCACTTCGATGATGCGATGCCCAAGCGCGGGGTCTAAGCCGGTGGTTTCAGTATCGAGAATAATCTGTCTCATGCTGCCTTCAAGCCTCGGTCTATGGCCTCATTGGCTAACTGATCTGCGGCCTCGTTGCCCGGATCACCCGCATGGCCTTTCACCCAGCGCCAATCGATTTGATGACGCTGAGATTCGGCGTCTAGCGCCTGCCAAATATCCGCATTTTTCACCGGCGCTTTCGCTGCCGTGCGCCAACCTCTAGCCTTCCAGCCCGGCAGCCACTCACTCATGCCTTTACGAAGATACTCGGAGTCCGTCCACAAAATCACCTGACATGACGCTTTTAAGGCGCGCAGGGCTTCCAGCGCAGCGGTCAGCTCCATGCGATTATTTGTGGTCATTGCCTCAAAGCCGGAGAGCTCTTTTCGATGTGCACCGGAGACTAATAACGCGCCCCAACCGCCGGGGCCTGGATTGCCGCGACAGGCACCATCCGTGTGAATCACCACAGTACTCGACATGTAACTTCCTACTTCGCTGAATGATCAATGGTGGATTGTGGTTGCCACCCTAAGGTGGTCGATGCCGATTTTTTTGCACGGCGTTTTAAGCGGGGTGTGTTGGGGCAAATCGTTTCACGTTGCCACAACTGCACACTCCACTCAGCCCCAAACGGCAGCCATTGCTGCCAGGCTGCAGACCACTTATTTGCGACCAGCTCGGGAAACAGGCTGACGGGCCGCGCATCTCCCCAAGTACTTTGGCATAACACCCAATCGTGTCCCAAACACAGCGGCATGCCGATTTGACACCAGCTATTCAGCAGGGGCGACTCTATCCAGATCAGTATTCTGGCGGATGGTCCCAGCGAGGCGCCCATTTGAGCTAATACGGCCGGCAGCTCAGCGATGTCATTGGCAGCCACTCGCCAAATCACCAGGTCCAGACTGAGGGGCTGGATAGGCCATGCAGAGGCCTGAGCCAAAAAGGATTCACCGAAGTGATAGACATGTGGAATTCGCAGGTTGTCGCGGTTAAGCGACTCACTACTCAGCTCAACGGCCCATAAGCCGTGACACTCCCGTAAGTACCGCTGCCAAACCAGAGACATTCTCGCCCGTGCACGGAGGGCTTGCGCTGAAGTCCAGGCCGTACGCGACATCACACTGGGCAGTAATTGAAGAGCTGTCATGACAGTATGTTCACACAAGTTCAGGCTATTATTGAGACTCCTTCGCTAGCTGTCACGCGCTCATGTATAGCCCCATCGCAATTTCGTCATTTAACGACAATTACATTTGGATAATCGAGACCGATCAAGGCTGCTGGGTTGTTGACCCTGGTGACGCCAAACCGGTGATTTCGTGGCTAGTGGCTAACCAACAGCGCATCGCCGGCATTTTACTCACGCACCACCATGCCGATCATGTGGGCGGCGTTCAGGCGCTAGAAGCATTTGCACAAACTCAGCAGCAAACGCTAGCGGTGTGGGGCCCAGACGAATGCCAGCGCTGGCGCACACAGGCTGCTAAACCCGGGGATTTGCTCCGTATTCCTGGGCTAGGCTCAGTCAGCGTGGTCGATGTTTCCGCGCATACCTTGGGTCATATTGCCTATTTCTTACCCGAGCCAGCCTGGCTGTTTTGTGGCGACAGCTTGTTTAGTGGCGGTTGTGGTCGTTTGTTTGAAGGCACACCATTACAGCTCTTTCATACCCTAAAGCGCATCAATAGCCTCCCCGCCCACACGAAAATCTTCCCTGCACATGAATACACTCAGAAAAATTTGGCCTTTGCTAAACGTGTAGAGCCCAGCAACGAATACATGGCGCTCGCCTACCACGAAGTGTTGGCTTGGCGAGAACAGAACCGGCCTAGCTTACCCACCACGCTAGTGCGAGAACGGCTCATCAATCCCTTTTTAAGACTGCATAGCCCTGAGCTAAGAGAACAGGTATCGCACTTTGCCGAGCAAGTCTTTCAGTCGGAAGTCATCACACTGGCTCAACTGAGGCAGTGGAAAGACCAGAGCTAATCTCTGGGTTTGCCTCTCTTAAGCTAAGCAACTTATTGATTCGCGATAACTTTAGATACATTTACTTGCTTGCAAGAATAGCGTTGCGCTGTCTACTATCGACATATTGTAATTTTTTGTTCGTGGTTTTTTCATTTTTCATGCTACGAATCACTATCTTTGAGTACCGTTATGCCGCCCAGTACTAAATCAAAACACTTCGCTCAGCGGGTCGTGTCAGCGATTAAAGCTCATTCCCTTCGTCTGGTGTATTTATGTGTTTTGACCAGTACTGCCGGTGCTTATGCCGACAGCAACGCTGAAACCGTTACTCTCAGCAACGGCCAAGTCATTATCGTCAATCTGGCTGAGCCGATTGAAAGCAGTCGCAGTGCAACACCAAGCCAGAACGACAGCAGCAGTTATGATTTGATTCATCGACTCCGCAAAGGCTTCGTCCTTGATACCGATCTCTCCGAAGACCGCTTACAGCGCCAAAAACAGATTCTGATGGGAAAGCAGGCCTATGTTGATCGCATTCTTGAACGCGCTCAACGCCACATGTATTTGGCCGTAACGGAAGCCGAGCGCCGTCAACTACCTGCTGAGTTAGCCTTACTCCCTGTCATTGAAAGTGCCTATGACCCTATGGCGACCTCTCGCTCGCAAGCAGCCGGTTTGTGGCAATTCATTCCAGATACGGGTCGCCTGTATGGTCTCGATCAGACGTGGTATTTCGATGGTCGTCGTGACCCTTTAGCGTCGACGAAAGCCGCTTATGACTACCTGACAAAACTGAACTCCATTTTTAATAGTTGGGAACTTGCACTTGCCGCTTACAACGCAGGTCCAGGGACCGTATCTCGAGCCATCAAGCGTAATATTGCCCTTGGTCTACCAACGGACTATTGGTCCCTAAAGCTCCCTGCTGAAACCATGGCCTATGTGCCCCGCTTCCTAGCGGTAGCCGCTCTGTTTAAATCGCCCGAAAACTTCAACGTGCGAATGGCGAGCATTCCCAATCGACCCTATTACCGAACCATTAATACCACCAGCCCCTTGACCCTCAACGAGGTGGCGGAAATTACAGGCCTATCGCACGCCTTTATTCGTGAGCTAAACCCAGCGTATCGCCGAGACAGCAACCCGCCCCAAGGCCCTTATCATTGGCATTTACCAGCAACCTTAGACGTGGCACTTGAAAACCAGCTTATGCAGTCTGCCGGTGGGCCACGCGTATTAGTGGCTAAGAATGAGGCTAAGCCCCTCGATAACTTCACTGCTACTGCCTATAAGCCCAGCAATGATGCGCCTGTCGTTCAACCTGCTAGCTTCAGTAGCGAACCCACGCGCTATATTGTTCAAGCAGGCGACACGTGGACATCTGTTGCTCGCGCGTTCGGCCTCTCAACAACCGCAGTGATGGCCGCAAATTTTGCTCAACGTGACGACACCTTAAGCATCGGACGCGAGCTCAACCTACCCACGGCTCGCCGCATCGGCGCCTTGGCCTCGGATGTTATTCAAGTCAATGACGCTGCATCCGATGCCCGTATTGAGCTTCGTCGTCGCGTGGTCAAGGGCGATACCCTGTCCTCACTCGCCCGTCAGTACCAAGTCACGCTGGCCGAGCTGCGCGCTTGGAATGGCAGCATCCAAAATTTAACGGTTGGTCAGGAATTGATCTTGCGTGTGCTTCCCAGTGTTTTAAACTCCAAGGCACTTTAACGCAGGGAGTTTCACGTGAGTCTGTGGCGGGTCTTAGGTTTCGGCCTGGTTTTGAGTTGCACACTTTCCGCCGCAGGGTTCAGTCAAGCTCGCATCGAGATCAGCCATGCCTTGGCACTGCATGGCCAACCCGCACTTCCCGCAGGCTTTACACACTTCCCTTTTGCAAATCCCTCTGCGCCCATCGGTGGTCATTTACGCCTAGATTCCACCGGCACGTATGACAGCCTGAGCCCGTTCATTAGTAAGGGCATTGCAGCCGAGGGAATTAACCGGATTTATGACAGCCTGACGGTGGCCTCGCCAGACGAGCCCTTTACGCGCTATGGGCTGTTGGCCGAGCGAATTGAACGTGACCCTAAGGACGCCTCGTGGGTGATTTATCAGCTCCGGCCCGAGGCCCGATTCAGTGATGGCAAACCGGTTCGCGCTGCAGATGTTGTGGAGACATTCAGGCTGATTCAAAGCCATGGCGCTCCCGCATACAAAGCTTACTTTGCTGATGTGAAGCGCGTTCAGGCCCTGACCCCATTGAGGGTTCGATTCGAATTTCGCAGCAAAACGAATCGAGAGCTGCCTCTGATCGTGGGCGAAATGAGCATTTTGCCTAAGCATTACTGGCAAAACCGCGCATTTGAAAAATCCAGCCTAGATACCCCGATTGGTAGTGGCCCCTACACGGTGGCCAAGGTTGATCCAGGTCGTGGCATAACCTATGCCCGAAATCCGAACTACTGGGGCTGGAAACTCCCTATCAATCGCGGCCTTCATAACTTTACACGCATCAGCTATCGCTACTATCGCGATGGCAGTGTGGCCTTTGAAGGCTTCAAAGCCGACCAATACGATATTCGCTTAGAAAACAAAGCCAAAACCTGGGCGACCGAATACAACTTTCCTGCTGTTCAAAACGGGCAGGTCATCAAGTTAGAGCAACGCCATGAAAACCCCAGCGGTATGCAGGGCTTTCTCTTTAATACGCGACGCTCCCCCCTCAATGACATTCGCGTCCGGGAGGCGATGAGCTTAGCGTTCGATTTTGAGTGGTCAAATCGCGCCCTGTTTTATCAAGCCTATAAGCGCACCAGTAGCTATTTTGACAACTCCGCTTTGGCGGCTACTGGCCTGCCTAGTCAAGCGGAAAGGCGACTGCTAACGCCGTTTAGACGCCAACTCCCACCACAGGTATTCGGGCCGGCCGTCATGCCGCCTCGCAGCCAGGGTGATGGATACAATCGCGACAACCTCATCGCAGCACAGCAACTGCTTAAGCAAGCGGGCTGGCGCGTACAGCAGGGTCAATTGATCAACGCCAAAGGCGAACCTTTACGCCTTGAAATGTTGCTTGTGCAGCCTGAGTTTGAACGTATCACCCAGCCGTTTAAACGGAATTTAGCGCGCCTGGGCATCACCTTAGATATTCGTATTCTCGATGCGGCGCAATACGTTGAGCGACTGCGTCAGTTTGATTTTGATCTGACAGTCGGAGGCTTCCCAGCATCCAGCTCGCCCGGTAATGAACTGTGGAGCTTTTGGAGTAGCACAGCCGCTGGTACACCGGGCAGCCGCAACCTGACGGGTCTGAAATCGGCCGCCGTGGACGCGCTGGTTGGGCAGGTGACTCAAGCTCAAGATCGCGGCGAACTGGTCACCGCCGTTCGCGCGCTAGACCGGGTGCTGCGGGCACAACACCTCGTGGTTCCTCACTATCACACGCCCGTCATTCGCATTGCAGCGTGGAATCGCTTTGGGCGACCCGAGCGCCCGCCCCGCTTTGGTGATGGCTTAGATACCTGGTGGTTTAGCCGCCCCGCTGCGGAGGCTAAGTAATGCTGACCTATACCTTGCGACGCCTCGCACTTATGGTGCCGACACTCTTTGGAATTTTGCTGATTAACTTTCTCATCATTCAGGCCGCGCCAGGTGGGCCAGTCGATCGTACGTTGGCGCATTTGCAGGGCATTGGCGGCAGCTCAGTTATGTCTAGCCAAGGCGATATTGCCGTTTCGAGTAGCACCTCTGGCCACGGCTATCGGGGCAGCCAGGGTTTGGACCCTGAGCTCATTGCAGCCATTGAAAAGCAATACGGTTTTGACCAGCCTCCGGCTCAGCGCTTCTGGAAAATGCTGAATGATTTCGCCCGCTTTGATTTGGGAAATAGCTTCTATCGCGACACATCAGTTATGGATCTGATTAAAGAAAAGCTGCCCGTATCACTATCGCTCGGGCTGTGGAGCACTTTGCTTATTTATCTTATTGCGGTACCTCTTGGCATTCGGAAAGCGCGCTACCCCGGCAGCCGTTTTGATGTGTGGACCAGCGGCATGATCATTGTGGCTTATGCCATTCCTGGCTTCCTGCTGGCCTTGCTGCTCATCATTCTTTTTGCCGGCGGGAGCTATTGGCAGTGGTTCCCTATGCAAGGGCTGGTCTCCGAAAACTTCGCTTCCCTGTCACCTTGGCAGCAAATGCTCGACTATGCCCACCACATGGTATTGCCTACGATCTGCCTGACGTTAGGTGGCTTGGCTACATTGACATTGTTTACCCGCAACAGTTTTCTGGAAGAGCTACAGAAGCAGTATGTGCTAACGGCACGAGCCAAGGGCGCCAGTGAACAACGCGTGCTTTTTGGCCATGTCTTTCGCAATGCCATGCTCATTCTTATCGCGGGCCTACCCGCCACCCTGTTTGGCATTTTGTTTACAGGGGCTTTCCTCATTGAGATCTTGTTCAATCTGGATGGCCTCGGGCTACTCAGTTATGAGTCCGTCATCAACCGCGACTACCCTGTCATATTTGGCACCTTATTTTTGTTTACGCTGATGGGCATGTTGCTCCGATTACTGGGCGACCTCTGTTACCGCTGGGTGGATCCGCGCATTCATTTTGAACAGGTGACATCTTGAAGCTTTCCTCATCGTGGTCTCCGCTGACCCAAAGACGATGGGCGCAGTTTCGCGCTAACCGCCGCGCTTGGTGGTCGCTAATCAGCCTAATCGTGATTTTTATCGCCACCTTAGGGGCCGAGCTCGTCGCCAATGACAAGCCCATTTTGGTTCGATACCAGAGTGAGTGGATTATTCCGCTGCTGGAGGATGTTCCCGAACGTCATTTTGGCGGGGAGTTTGAAACCTCCACGGTGTATCGCGATCCTGCTGTGCAAGCACTCATCAATGAACAGGGCTGGATGCTCTGGCCCATGATTCGTTTCAACGCCGACACCATCCACTTTGAACGCGCCGAACCTACACCCTCCGCACCGTCCTCGCAAAACTGGTTAGGCACAGACGATCAAGGTCGGGACGTGTTGGCACGGCTTATTTATGGCATTCGCATTTCTCTTTGTTTTGCCGGCCTGCTCACGCTGGCAACAGTCATTTTAGGGGTAGGCACTGGCGCGATTCAGGGTTACTGGGGTGGCTGGGTAGACCTTTTCGGCCAGCGCATTATTGAAATTTGGTCCGGCCTGCCCGTGCTTTTCATGCTGATCATTTTATCCAGCGTGGTTGTGCCCAATTTTTGGTGGCTGCTCGGTCTCCTAGCCCTGTTTAGTTGGACCGACTTAAGCGGTCTGGTGCGTGCTGAGTTTCTCCGTACACGACAGCTAGACTATGTACGAGCCGCCCGCACACTCGGGGTTAAGCCCTGGCTCTTAGTCTGGCGTCATGTCTTACCGAATGCGCTTGTCACGACGCTCACCCTGTTGCCTTTTATTTTTACCGGCGCCATCGGGTTACTGACTTCGTTGGACTTCCTAGGCTTTGGTTTACCGCCCGGCTCAGCTTCCCTAGGCGAGCTCATCGCGCAAGGTAAAAACAACCTGCAATCGCCTTGGCTGGGCTTAACGGCCTTCTTTTCACTCGCGGTACTCATGACCCTATTGGTGTTTATCGGGGAAGGTCTTCGTGATGCCTTTGACCCACGACAGGTCGCGTTGAAATGACCTCTTCGCTACTACGCATTCAACAGCTCTCGATTACCAGCTCAGCGTCTGAGAAGTTGGTGCAAAAAGTGTCCTTAGATCTCAACGCAGGTGAATGGTTGGCGCTCGTCGGCGAATCAGGCTCGGGCAAAACACTCACTGGTTTAGCCTGCTTACGCCTACTGCCGGCTGGCCTCAAAAGTGAGGGCACGATTCATTGGCAGGGACAAGACCTGGCGAGCCTTTCGCCCGAGCGCTTACGTCAGTTACGCGGCGGGGATATTGGCCTGATCTATCAGGAGCCACTGACTGCGCTTAATCCCCTGCATCGCATCGGCAAACAGCTCATTGAAGCCATCACGCTACATCAATCCATCAGCCCTGCCCAAGCGACGCAGCGGGCGTTAAACCTGCTGGCGGAGGTCGGCATTGATGATGCCGCGCGACGCCTTGAAGCTTGGCCCCATGAGCTCTCCGGTGGCCAACGGCAACGTGTAGTGATTGCCATGGCCTTAGCTAACTCGCCCAAGCTTTTGATTGCTGATGAGCCCACCACGGCCTTAGATGCGTTGCTTCAGAATCAGATACTGGACTTGTTAAAGTCGCTACAAAATCGCCGTGGGCTTGCCATTCTTCACATTAGTCATGACTTGCCACAGGTTCAACGTTACGCCGATCGCGTCATGGTTATGCAAGCGGGCCAAGTGATTGAAGCCGATAAAACCGAGCACGTGTTTCAGCATCCAAAACACGACTACACCCGCGTCTTACTGCAACCGTTTGCTAACAGCCAGCCCTGCCCGCGTCCGGTAGATGCCAATGTGACGCTGAGCGTAAGCCAACTCAATGTGCGCTATGCCCTTGAGAAAACCTGGTGGGGTGCGGTGTCTCATTGGCGTGACGCCGTCTGCTCATTAGGGCTTACCTTGGCTCAAGGCGAATCGGTGGGCATTGTGGGCGAGTCTGGCTCTGGCAAATCCAGCTTGGCGGCGGCCATCCTTAGACTTACCCCTGCCACTGGGCGCGTGGTGCTTTTGGGTCAGGATTGGCTGAAGCTGTCAGGCGAATCGCTACGACGGGGACGTGCTGAATTGCAGCTGGTGTTTCAAGACCCCTATGGCAGTCTTAACCCCAGACTGACCGTAGCCGCTTTGATCAGAGAAGGGTTACGCGCGCATCAGGCCTTAACTGAAGCGGCATTGGATGCTGCTGTCTGTAAGGCACTGACAGCGGTTAGACTCGACCCACAGTGTCGTCACCGTTACCCACATGAGTTCTCCGGCGGACAGCGCCAACGCATCGCGCTAGCACGTGCGCTGATTTTGGACCCTGCGGTCTTAGTGCTCGATGAACCTACCTCGGCCTTAGATCGCCATACCCAAGGCGAAATTCTTAGCCTGCTCCGTGATATCCAGCGGGAGCGTGGCATTAGCTATTTGTTCATTAGCCATGATTTGCGCGTAGTTCAAGCGCTTTGCCACCGTGTCTTAGTGATGCAGGCGGGCAAAGTCGTCGAGTCTGGTGATTGCCAGCGACTATTCCAAACGCCACAACACCCCTATACCAAGGCGTTGGTTTCTGCGATGAGCCTGACTCTTTCGCCACCACCGCTGCCCGTGCAGACCTAAATGCCACTATACTTTTTGCCACCGTTAAACGACTCAAATTCACCGAACAGGAGCCTGATATGGGCATGATGACCGGCAAGCGCGTTCTCATTGTTGGCGTCGCCAGCAAACTCTCTATTGCTTATGGCATTGCTGAAGCGATGCATCGTGAGGGTGCCGAACTCGCCTTTACCTATCAAAATGACAAGCTGAAAGGCCGTGTTGAAGGCTTTGCCGCGACCTTTGGCTCTACCTTGACGTTTCCTTGCGATGTCGCCTCAGATGATGAAATTAGCGGCGTGTTTAGCGCCCTAGCTGCACATTGGGATGGCCTCGATGTTCTCGTGCACTCGGTCGGTTATGCGCCAGGTCATGAGCTAGAAGGCAATTATGTGGACATCACCACGCGTGAAGGCTTCCGCATTGCGCATGACATTAGCTCCTTTAGCTTTAGTGCCTTAGCACAAGCCGCTAAGCCGATGATGTTGGGACGCGGTGGCAGCTTGCTAACGCTCACCTATCAGGGCTCTGAGCGCGTCGTGCCTAACTACAATGTCATGGGTTTAGCGAAGGCCTCCTTGGAAGCCAATGTGCGCTACCTCGGCGCCAGCTTGGGTCCAGAGGGAATTCGCGTGAATGCCATCTCGGCAGGTCCGATTCGCACGCTGGCAGCCAGTGGCATTAAAGACTTCCGTAAAATGTTGTCCTATAACGAAGCCGCTACTCCGCTGCGTCGAAATGTCACCATCGAGGAAGTCGGCAATGCCGCAGCCTTCCTGTGCTCAGACTTAGCGTCTGGTATTAGCGGTGAGATTTTATATGTGGATGGTGGTTTCAATACCGTTGCGATGCCTGCACTAGACTCTGTCTAAGCGTCTTGTTTCAGGCATTAAAAAGCCGCGCTACTCTCATCAAGTTGC
>Ga0255139_1000395_pt1 | contig 14200 bp, 10 predicted proteins | sample Law_Colum_RepB_8_FD_188549 | JGI IMG/M metagenome (GOLD analysis project Ga0255139, IMG submission 188549) | Freshwater microbial communities from St. Lawrence River, New York, United States - Law_Colum_RepB_8d | ecosystem: Environmental > Aquatic > Freshwater > River | place: USA: New York...
ATCGCCACCGCGCTGGAGGGGGTGAAGTTTTCCAGTCCGTATGGGCCGGATATTAAGCGGTGGTTGCGGGCGGGCATCGGGTTGCATCACGCAGGCTTGCTGCCGCGTTACCGCATCTTGGTCGAGCAGTTGGCTCAACGCGGGTTGCTGAAGGTCATCTGCGGCACAGATACTTTGGGCGTGGGCATCAACGTGCCAATCCGCACGGTTCTCTTCACCCGTCTGTGCAAGTACGGCGGCGAAAAGACGGCGATTCTGGGGGCCCGGGACTTCCATCAGATTTCAGGGCGCGCCGGGCGTAAGGGATTCGACTCGGTGGGATGGGTGGTCGCGCAGGCCCCGGAACATGTCGTCGAGAACCTTAAGCTCGAGGAGAAATCGAAGCGGGACGGAAAGAAGTTTGTGAAGCGGCAGGCGCCGGACAAGAACTACACCCATTGGGATCGTCAGACCTTTCAGCGCTTGATTCAGGCAGCGCCCGAAAGACTGGTGTCTCGTTTTCAGATTTCGCATGGGATGATCCTGAATGTTTTGAGTCGGTCGGAGGATGGTTGCGAGGCCCTTCGCCTGCTAATCCGGGACTGCCATGACGGGCCCACTCTGAAAAAGGCCCATTTCAAGAGGGCTTGGCAGTTGTTTCGGGCTTTGGTCGATCGCTCCATTGTGAGCTTCTCACCCAAGGGTGAGGGCAAACGGGTCCGGGTGAGTGGCGAGTTGCCCGAAGACTTCTCGTTGAATCAGACGCTGTCGCTGTACTTGCTCGACACGCTGCGGTTGATAGACCCAGAAACCCCCAACTACGCTCTGGATGTCCTCACGTTGGTTGAATCGATCCTCGAAAATCCGGACCAAATCTTGCGTCGGCAACTGGACCGCCTGAAGGGCGAGAAGGTGGCCGAACTCAAGGCCCAGGGCATGGAGTACGACCAGCGCATGGAGGAGTTGGAGAAGCTTGAGTATCCCAAGCCTTGTCGAGAATTCGTGTATTCCACCTTCAATAGTTTCTCAGAAAAACACCCATGGGTGGGTCAGGAAAACATCCGGCCGAAGTCCATCGCCCGGGAGATGTTTGAGCAGTACTCCTCGTTCTCCGATTACATTAAGGCCTACGAACTCCAGCGCGTCGAAGGACTGCTGCTGCGCCACCTGACTTCGGTGTACAAGGTTCTGCGTCAGACGGTCCCGGAGGCGGCCAAGAATGACACCCTGCGCGAGATGGAAGCCTATTTGGCCGTCTTGTTGCGGCAGGTAGATTCGAGCCTGATCGAGGAGTGGGAGCGGATGAAGAACCCCACGGCTGCACCGCGCGAATCCAAGCCTGAGGCCAAGCCGCCCGGTGCCGAAGAGGCAGCACGAGACATTACCCGAGATCCTCGCCAGCTCACCGCAATGGTTCGTGCGCGTGTCCTACCCTGGATACGTTGCCTCGCGTTGGATCAGTTCGAGGAAGCGGTGGCTGCACTGGAGTCCGGAGGGGAAGCAGGGGCTTCCGGGTGGACCGCGATCAGCCTTCGCGCGGCTCTCAATTCCTACTACACGGACCACGAGCGCATCAGTCTCGAACCGGAGGCCCGCAACGCCAAACACACCCATGTGATTATCTCCGAAGACCGGAAGAGTTGGCGGGTGATGCAAGTGCTGGTGGACCCGGAGGAACACAATGACTGGCAAGTCGAGTTCGAGATCGATCTCGCGGCCAGCAAGGCGGCCGAAGTGCTGGTGATGCGCCTGGTGGGCGTCGGTCCTATCGGAGCGTGAAGTAACCCGGCACCGCCGCAGGAGTTACCTCTATTCGAAGGTCACTCCCCACCGGGGTGGCCGAGGGAAGGGGCGTCGAGGAAACCCCTTCACGCTCGTCCGTCTGCTCGGGTTAAGCGGCAGAGGTGGGCAGGGCGAACTCTTCTTCTTCTTCGGCGGTAGCACTCTCCTCGTTGGTCTCCAGAGGAGCAAAGCGTTCGCTGTTGAAGCCCAACTCGCCATTCAGACCGGTCTTCAGACCCGGGTCGCGCGGGTTAAGGATCTCCTCCAACAATAAGCCGATCTCGCCGTCTTTCTTGCCGGACTCATGCCGGTAGTAGCTGCCGCGTCCGATATACATGCCCCGGACCGTGTAGACCTTGTCCTTCTTGGGGAGTTCTGCGAAGAGCACGGCGGCTTCGGGCGGGAAGTCGTCGTTGATGCACACCACTTTCTGACCTTTGGAAAACATACGAATAGAACACGAGCAGAGTGGGTCGCAGTCGGGGTCGAGGTCAATCTCGGGCGGCTTCTGAGGGTCTTTTGGGTGTCGACCGGCCGAATGCTAGGAACGGGCTTTGACGTCGGGGGTTCCTTGGTCCACAAACCCATCGCGTGACCATCGCCTCCCTGAGCGAACTCGAACAGTCGATCCGCAACGTGCCAGATTTCCCTAAGCCGGGAATTCAATTTAAGGACATCACTCCAGTGTTGGCCGACGGCCGGTTGTTTAATTCGACCATCCACCACCTCCTGTCCGACATCCCCGCCGGTTCGGTCGATAAGATCGTGGGCATCGATGCCCGTGGGTTCATTTTCGGAGCTGCTGCCGCGCATCGCCTCGGAGTCGGCTTCGTGCCGGTGCGGAAGAAGGGGAAACTGCCGTGGGAGACCCATGAGCAGAGCTACGACTTGGAATACGGTTCGAACGCGGTGGCTGTGCACACTGACGCGGTGGCTCCCGGCGAGCGGATTCTCTTGGTCGATGACCTTCTGGCCACGGGCGGCACTGCGGGAGCGGCCCTCCAGTTGCTGAGCCGTTTGGGAGCCAAGATCGTCGGTGTCCGCTTCGTGATCGAACTGGGTTTTCTGGGAGGGCGTGAGCGTCTGGGGTCTGTGGATGTCCGCTCGTTGATCACCTACTGAATCGTTCCGGCTAAGCCTGCCGATTCTTAGAAGGATGAGGTCCCTTAGAGGCTGCAGAAAGAGCCTCAACCGCAGGTTCAGGAGGAGGGGATTGGCGGCCCCAGCGGCTAGCCAAGGCACCGCACACGATGAGTTGCAGCGGGTGGTAAAGGAGCACGGGCAAGAGGATGAGCCCCAGCCCTGGGTGCGCTCCAAAGATGATCTTCGCCATGGGAACTCCCGAGGCGAGGGTCTTTTGAGGGGCGCAGCAGCGTGCCGCGATCAGGTCCGGCCGGGTCAGTGACAAAGCCCGTGCGAACACTTCAGTCAACAGCACAGCTAATCCGAAGAGCAGCAGCACTCCGCCCGCCGCCGGCAGCAATACGTTCAGGCCGTGTTGTGTCCAGAGGCGTTGTTTCACCGAGTTGCAGAACGCGGCGTACACAATGAAGAGCACGACAGAACTCGAAAAGTTCCCCAACTGCTTCTTGTGGCGATCAGCCCAAACCGCGCAGACGGGGCGAAGGAGTTGTCCGAGCAACAATGGGATCAGTAGGAGGGTGACGATTTCCGCAATCACGGGTCCCAGCGCTTGTTGCTGATTGCTGGCCTTCATCAGCCACGTCACCCAGAGCGGCGTGACGAAGACTCCCAGCAGGCTCGAGAGGACGGCATTGAAGAGCGCTCCCACGGTGTTGCCTCCAGCCATGCCGGTCAGGATCACCGAGGTGGTGATGGTGGAAGGCAGTACCGCTAGATAGAGGAATCCGAGGCGGAGATCCGGCGCCAGCCAGCCACCGGCGAGGCGATCGAGGACAATGCCCATCACGGGAAACACCAGAAAGGTGAAGGATTGCACCAACAGGTGCAGCCGCCATTGGGACAATCCTTGGCGCAGCGCCGTGGAGGGGAGGGTTAGACCTTGGATGAGGAAAATCAGCGCCACCCCTGCTTTGGTGGTGACGGAGGTCTTGAGCGGACCGTCGGCGGCGCCCAGGTCAGGAATCACCCAGGCCAAGCCCACCGCGATGGGAAGACTAAGAGCGAACCAATTGCGAAGAAAAAAAGGCGGCATGATCCGGGGAGGTAGGCGTTGGGTGATCGCCGCCCCACTCCTCCGCCTCCGAGCGATCTTTAGCAAGCTTGAGCTACTGAATTCACTGGGTGAATTCGGCGGCAAAAAGTCTGTCAGGCAGAGCAGGGGCGCTCGGTTGTGGTCAAGCAAGCTGCCCCGTCATTGGATGACAATCAGGCCGTGGTCAGCGCGGCACGAGGATCGTTGCCGGCGCCGATCTTCTCTAGGAAGTAGTCGTACCCTCCGGCGTAGGGCAGCACCCGCCCGTTGTTCACGTGCAATACCTTGGTCGCCAGGCGGCGAATGAAGTGCACGTCGTGGGAAATAAACAGAAGGGTGCCCTCGTAGCGCTCTAGAGCCATCGTGAGGGATTCCACCGTCGTGATGTCGAGGTGGGTGGTGGGCTCGTCCATCAGCAGCAAGTTGGGCGGATCGACCAAGAACTTAATGAGGTTCAATCGGCTCTTCTCGCCACCGCTCAAGACCGTGGTGGGCTTGTAGATCTCCTCCTTGCGGAACATGAATGAACCCAGGACGGCCCGGGCTTCGTCTTCGCGGAGTGCCGGTGCGCTGGCGAGCACCTCTTCGATGACGTTCTTGTTGGGGTCGAGGCTGTCGGCCCGATGCTGACTGAAGTAGCCGAGCTTGGCATTGTGGCCCAGGTTTCGGACACCCTCTTGCGCTTCAACGACGCCAGCGATGATCTTAAGCAACGTAGACTTGCCGGAGCCATTGGGGCCGACCAGCACTGTGCGCTCGCCGCGTTCGACGGTCAGATCGAGTCCTGAGTAGACCACGTTTTTGCCGTAGGCCATGTAGATGGCTTCGAGGGAAATGGCCCGCTGTCCACCGCGTGGGGGCGTGGGGATCTGGATGCGGAAGGGCTTTCGGGGCGGAGTGGGTTTCTCGAGGAGCTCCATCCGCTCGATTTGCTTGAGCTTGGACATCGCCTGCGAGGCCTTCGAGGCGACGGAGCGGAATCGATCTGCGAACTCTTGGAGGGCCTGGATTTCTTTCTGCTGATTCTTGTAGGCCGCGTTCTGCTGATCGTAGCGATCCTCTCGCTGCTGGAGGTAAGCCGAATAATTGCCCGTATAACCGATGAGCTTGCGGTCGGCAATCTCATGCACCTGAGTGATGATTTCGTCCATGAACTGGCGGTCGTGGGAAATGAGCAAGACCGCTCCGGCATAATGAGACAGGTACTCCTGCAACCAGAGCAGTGAGAGCAAGTCGAGGTGGTTGGTCGGCTCGTCGAGGAGCAACAGGTCAGGCTCCATGACCAACAAACGCGCTAGGTGGGCCCGCATGACCCAGCCACCGCTCATTTCTTTGGCGAAGCGATCGAAGTCGGTTTCTTTGTAGCCCAGACCCTTGAGCATTTTCTTGGCCTTCGCCTCGACCTGGGGATCGTTGAGCGCATCGAACTTGGCGTGGGTCTCCATGTACTCCGGGCTGTCCACGGAGCCAGCGGCCTCCAGTTCCTTGAGGCGTTTTTCGAGGCGGGGCAGTTCGCCGGCCCTTCCGGTGGCGACCTCCAGCACGGTTTCCTCACCCACGGCTTCGCCTTCTTGGGGCAGGAAGCCGATCATGGTCCAGGGATCCCGTTCGACCGTGCCTTCATCGGGAGTCCGGCGACCGAGGATGATGGAGAAGAGCGTGGATTTTCCTGCGCCGTTGGGACCTACCAACGCCACCCGATCCCCGTAGTTGACCTGGAGGGAGGCGTTTTCGAACAGGACCCGTCCGGCGACGGACATCTTCAATTGACCGATGGAAAGCATTGTCTCGAGTGAGTAGGGCGGCTGTTCAGAGAATCTCTGGAGGCATCGGAGGGAAGTGCATTCCCCGACCCCGCCACCGCCGTAAGCCTTGTAATGTTCGCGGCGGACCGCCCCCGGGTCAATCTCGGTGACGGATCGATACCGTGATCTTGCGTCTAATCCGGAACGAGCGATCCCATTGAATCGTTCTGGCTAAGACGGTTGATCGGGCGTCTTGCCGATTGAACCGGGGGCGGACTACCGTGTTGAACACGCCATGGGCGACTTGCACTGCCAATCCCAGATTTCTGAATCCCCAACAGAGGGCTGTTGCGGCGTGGCGCCATGAGTTCGTGGTGGTCCAGATCGATTCAGGGCGTGATGCGCCGGATTTCCGGATCCGATGCATCGGAGACACTTCCGTCGTCTTCAGCGGCCCCCGCTGAATCCGAGTCCGGGGTTTCCCCAGAATTGCTCCGCAAAGTTCGGCAGATCGAGATTCGCACGCGTCGACTGGTCGCCGAAAGTTTGGCCGGGCAATACCACTCGGCCTTTAAGGGGCAGGGGATGGACTTTGACGAAGTTCGCGAATACCAACCCGGCGACGAAGTTCGGACCATCGATTGGAATGTCACCGCGCGGATGAACCATCCGTTCGTGAAGAAATTCCGCGAAGAGAGGGAACTCACCGTGATGCTGGTGGTGGACCTCAGCGGTTCGGGGCGCTTCGGGTCAGGCCAGCAGTCCAAGCGGGCTTTGATGGCCGAGTTGGCTGCAGTGATGGCCTTTTCGGCCATCCGCAACCAAGACAAGGTGGGATTGCTGCTTTTCACCGAGACGGTCGAGAAATTCGTGCCGCCGGCCAAGGGGCGACGCCACGTGCTTCGGGTGGTCCGCGATATTCTCTTCTTCAAAGCAGAATTCACGGGCACCAACACCAATGGGGCTCTCGATTTTCTGAACAAGGTTTTGCCGCACCGCGCGGTGGTGGTTGTGGTCTCCGATTTTCTGGGTGAGACCAACCCGGGCCGTGCTGCTGTGAGGGCCCATCTCAGGCGCAAAGTGCTGCACTCCGAGACCCTCGGTCGCCTTTCGCAAAATATTCTTAATCAGGTGGGCCGCCGGCACGATGTCATCGCGCTCCAGGTGGGGGATCCCCGTGAACAATCCCTGCCCGACGTCGGGCGCCTGCTGCTTCAGGATGCTGAGACGGGTGAAGTGGTGGAGATCAACACCTCGGATGTCCGGCGGCGTGAGGCCTTTGAGACCCGGGCCAAGAAGTCTCAGAAGGAATTAGACCGACTCTTCCGCGGTGCACGGGTCGATCACCTTAAGATTTTCACGCCCAAGGACGGGGCCCCAGAAGATGCCTACATGAGCGAACTGGTGGCGTTCTTCGAGGGCCGGCAGAAACGGAGGCGTCGATGAGGTTTTTGGACACAGTCATTCCAGCGCTCCTAGTAACGGCCTTGTCGGTATCGGGAGCTGTCACCAACCGACTGTCCCCGGGGGGCTCGGCCCGACAAGCCCTTCCGGCCCGGTCGGCCGGGGCTGCTGAGGGGGGTATCCAAGACATTCGTGGCCCGGTCGAAATCCTCACGAGGACTCCGTGGTTTTATCGTTTGCTGTTGATCTTGGGAGTACTGGCCGTGTTGGGGGTGATCTGGTGGGCCTTGCGGCGTCGGGCCCGCCAGCAGGCTGAGTTTCGTGAGTCCGCCGCGGCCCGCGCCCGTGCCCGCCTGTCTGAGTCCTGGGCCTATGTGGAGCAACCCGAGCGTTTTTGCACACGCCTCTCCGAGGTGGTCCGGGGGTACCTTGAAGAGCGTTTCGGCCTGAAGGCTCCCGACCAGACCACGGAGGAGTTTCTCGCCAGCCTGCCCCAAAGTACCGTGCTGGATGCGGGGCTCAAACCGCTGATCGAGGATTTCTTGACCCAATGCGATTGGGTGAAGTTCGCCCAGGGCGATCCAGGGCGCACTGAATGCGAACGGTTGCACCAGATGGCCTCGCGCCTCGTTGATGAAACCGGTGTGGAATTGCCCTCACGTAGGCAGTCTGAGCAGGCTGCCGAACGGAAAGGAGGGATATGAACTTCCGTTTTGAGTCCCCGTGGTGGTTCTTGGCCCTCCTGGCGTTGCCGCTTCTGGAGTGGTACCGCCGGCGCACGGCCCGAGAGGCGGTGTTTGTCTATTCCAGCCTTACCCTGGTGAAGGGCATCCTCCAGATGAACCGCACTCTCGCCAGTCGTGTTCTCTTGGCGGCCCGATGGCTGGGGTTGGCACTGCTTATCGTGGGTATGGCCCGCCCCCAATGGGCTGTGGGCAAGGCTCCCCGCAAGGCCAGCGGCATTGACATCGCTGTCGCACTGGACCTGTCGGTGTCCATGCTGAGCGAAGACTTCGAATTGCAGGGGGAGCGGGTTGACCGGGTCACGGTGGCCAAGGATACCCTCAAGGCGTTCATCGAGAATCGCCCGAACGACCGGATCGGTTTGGCCGTATTTTCTTCCCACGCCTACATCGCCGCACCGCCCACGCTGGATCACGACTTCCTGCGCCGGCACATCGATCGCATGGAGGTGTTGGGAGAGCAGGGGACGGCCATTGGTGCAGGCTTGAGTGCCGCGGTGAACCGCTTGCGCGACCTGAAGTCCAAGAGCCGGATCGTGATCTTGCTCACCGATGGGCAGAACAATGCTGGCAATGTCCCGCCGCTCACGGCCGCCGAGGCGGCCCAATCGCTGGGAGTCAAGGTGTACACCATAGGCGTGGGTATCCGGGGCACTGCGCCGATGCCGGTGGGCCGCGACGCGTTCGGTCGCAAGGTGTACCGGCAGGTAGCGGTAGATATCGATGAAGACACGCTGACGCGGATTGCGGAGCGGACCGGAGGTAAATATTTTCGTGCGGACAGCACCAAGACATTGCGCTCGATTTACGAGGAAATCGACCGACTGGAGAAGACGGAGGTTGAGACCCACCAGAACGTGCTCTACGCCGAGTGGATGGTGTGGTGCGTTGCGCCGGGGGCAGCCCTGCTGCTCTTGGAGCTAATTGTCGGTAACACGGTTTGGCGTCGACTTCCTTAATTGGACCGATCTAGCGAACATCGAATGGATTTTGCGGAACCCCAGTGGATGCAGTTGGCAGCGGTGCTCACGCCGCTCGTGGGCCTTTTTCTTGCCTGGGCCTGGCGCCGTCGGCAGTCGGCGTTGAGCCTGTTCATTCGGTCCCGGTTGATGGATGAGCTGACCGTGGGCCTTTCCCGCCGCCGCCAGTTGCTGAAGGCCATTTTGTGGGCCTCGGGTTTGGTCAGCGTCTTGTTCGCGCTTGGGCGTCCGCTGTGGGGTTACGGCGAGGCGATAGCGCAGGCCACCGGTCGGGACATCGTGGTTTGCGTGGACGTGTCGCGGTCGATGATGGCGACGGATGCAGCTCCGAGTCGTTTGGCTCGGGCCAAGCTCGCGTGCTACGACCTACTGTCTGTGGCGACGTCGGACCGCATCGGTTTGGTGGCCTTTGCTGGATCGGCCTTCCTCCAGTGCCCCTTGGCCCTAGACAGCGAAGCCTTCCGTCAGAACGTGGCCGCTCTCGACACCGATAGCATTCCAGAACAAGGCACGGCGCTTGCGGCCGCCCTCGACGAGGCTGTTCAGGCCTTCAGTACTGATTCTGGCACCCGCAAGGCGGTGATCCTGATCACCGACGGTGAAGACCACGAAGATTTGGCTGAGGCGGCGGCCCGGCGTTTGTCCGTGGCTGGGATTCATCTTTTCACGGTGGGCGTGGGCACTCCGCGGGGTGAACTGCTCAAGACGAGCGACCCTTATGGGAACGCGATTTTCATCAAGGATGAGGATGGGAACCCGGTCAAATCCCTGCTGAATGAACCGCTGCTGCAACGTTTGTCCGAGGCGGCCCATGGTTTTTATTTGCCGCTGCAGTCGTCCCGGACCATGGCCACGCTGTACGAACGCGGCATCGCGCCCATGGAAGCCGTGCGCTTTTCGTCGACCACCGTCCGCTCGCGGATTGAACGATTCCAGTGGCCGCTAGGTCTAGGAATTGTGCTGTTGTTGCTCGAGTTATTACTGCCGGGAGCTTCAAAGGCGGCGGGTCGTCTACCGCAGGGATCGGTAATCCAGGCGGGGGCCGCAGCGGCCGTGGCCTTCCTGCTAGTCGGCCTGCCCATTACGGTCCGGGCGGAGTCGGATGATGCGCTGGAGCGCTACCGAAAGGGCGATTTTGCCACTTCCCGGCAAGAGTACGAACGTCTTGCGCAGGAAAAGCCCGAGGATTTTCGCCTTCGCTTCAATGCAGGCGCGGCCGCCTATCGAATGGATGATTTTGCTGGGGCAGCAGGGCTGTTCGAGCAGGTGCTTCGTTCGCCCGACCTCGAGTTGCAACAGCAGGGCTGGTACAATTTGGGCAATGCCCGCTACCGCGCGGGTGAGGCCGAACAAGATCCGGATAAGAAGCGCGAACAATGGCAGCAGGCGCTCTCGAGTTACACGGCCGCTCTCAAGCTCAACCCCGGGGACCCGTCGGCACAGGCCAATTATAAGGCCGTCCAGCAAGCCATTCAGACCATGCCTCAGCCGCCGCCCCAGCAGGAAGGGGGCAAGAAGAACGATCCCAACAAGCAGGACAAGCAGGACAAAAAAGATCAGAAGAAGGATTCCAAGGACGGATCCTCTTCGGATTCCCAAGATTCTCAGTCGGGACAAAAGGACGAGCAGAAGGACGGACAAAAGAAGGGCAAGGATTCCAAAAAAGACCCCAATTCCCCTCCGGGAGACCCCTCTAAACAACAGCAACCGTCGCAGGATAAGAATCAGGACCCAGCAGCCGGACAAGGGCAGAAACCTGATCCGCAGGAGGGGGCTCAATCTCAGGGCGAACAGGGCGAACAGGCCGGCAAAAAACCCGGAGAGGGCCGCCAGGGTAAGCCTTCGGCTGCCGGGGCTAAGCCGGGACAGGCATCCGGGGATCGTCGTGGAGAAGCGGGCGAAGGGGCCGAAGCCGGGGAACCCGACAAAGATGCCCGACAGGGGGAATTAATGACGATCCGTGAGGCCGAGAAGGTTCTGGATGGCCAGAAAGGATCCGAGAAAGCCCTTATTTTTAAGCGGCGAGGAGCCAGCGAGATGGGTGAAGGCAACGGCAAGTCGGCCAGGAGGAAGGCATGGTGAAGTTGAGTTTCTGGGCCCGATGCCTCGGGGTGGGTCTGCTAATTCTCCTGCGAGTGGAGGCCGCCTCGGTGACGGCTTCGTTTGATCGAGGCATCGTCGAGTCTGGAGAGACCGTTCGCTTCAATGTCACGCTCGAGGGCGAACAACCCACTGAGGTGCCGAAGTTGCCCAGTCTTCCGTTGGTTCAGGCCATTCAATATCTGGGGCCGCGTCAAATGACCCAGATCATTAATGGGGTTTCGTCGTTCCAGGTGGTCTTCCAGTTTCAATTACAAACTCGTGGGCAAGGCGAGTTGACCATGCCTTCGCTTGCGGTGACCACTCGGGGTGGAGCCTTTCAGACGCCGTCGGTGAGTTGCCGGATCACCCCCAAGGAGGCCAAAGGTGAGCGAGTCTCGCTGAAGCTCGTGACTCCACGTGACGAATGCTACGTGGGCGAAACGCTTCCTTATGACTTGCAGCTTTATTCGTCGGTAAACCTCAACCAGATCGCCCCGCCGAAGATGAGTTTCGACGGATTTGTGACCGGTCAGGAGGTTCCGCCGTCCAACACGCAAACGGTCCGGGATGGTCAGGCCTTCATCGTTCTGAGTTATCGACAAACAGCCACGCCCACCAAGGAAGGGCTGTTGTCACTCGGGCCGGCCACGCAGGAGTACGTACTCGAGGTCAACCGCGGACGCCGCGCTGAACTGGAGAAAGGGATAGCCGAGGCTCCGGCGCGGCAAATTCGGGTCAAGCCCCTGCCGGTTGAAGGACGTCCGGCGGGGTTCTCCGGGGCAATTGGTCGATTCTCGGTGCGAACCTCTGTTTCGCGGACCAACGTCGCCGCAGGGGAGGCCATCACGGTGAAGTGGTCGGTGTATGGGCGTGGCAGCTTCAATTCGGTTCAGTCCCCTCAATTGTCTTTGAGTGACGGACTCAAAACCTACCCGGGTACCAATGGCTTCACTGCGGAAGATCCGCTGGGGCTGGCCGGAACTAAGACCTTCGAGTCGATGGTCATTCTCGAGTCCCCGTCGATCAAGGCCCTGACCTTTGAACCTTATTCGTTCTTCGATCCCGACACGGGGCGCTATTCCACGGTGACGCCCCGGCCCATCGCGGTGACGGTTCGGCCTGAATCAGGAACGAGTGCTTCGACTCCAACTCCGCCTGCGGTCTCCGTGGCTCCGACCTCTCGATTCCCGGATCGCCGCGATGAGTTGATGTCGCTGTCCTTGCGGGGCGGGCGACGAGTCCCGGCCGAGCTTCCATGGGCCCGGCAGCCGCTATGGTTAATCCTCGCCGTATTGCCGCTCCTGGGACTGGGGTCTCTAGAGGGGTGGCGTCGCTGGCGCGAGCTTCAGCAGCGTCGCCTTCAACCGACTCAGGCTTCTCGGATGCGGGAGGCGGTCCGATCCCAGCAGGCTGCCATGCGGGCCGCGGCCCAAGGCGGGCGGTCCGAGGAGTTCTTCGCCGCATTGGATGCGCTGCTGCGGGTTCGGTGCGCGTTGATCTTGGGGTTGCCCTCCGGCGATGCGATCACGGCACAGGTCATCGATGAGGCGTTGGTGCCCAAGGGACTGAAGGCTGAGTCTGCCGAGACCTTGCGTGGGCTTTTCGCCTCGGTCGATGCCGCCAAGTTTTCCTCGGCCGCCGAGTCGACCGAGTTGACCCAGTTGCAAGCACAGGCCGACGCAACCTTGGAGGCACTGCAAGCCTTGGAAGGAGGAATCCGATGAGCCGAATTCAACCGTGGAACCGAGTTTGGCATGTGGGTCTGAGGTGGATCCTGTCGACCCTTCTCATGGGTTCGGTTTGGGCAGCCTCCGACTTTGACCAGGCCCGCAAGGCCTATGAACAAGGCAACCAAGAGGAGGCTGTCGCCGGATTCGAGCGGTCTCTTCGGGGCGCTCCCGGCGGCGTGGGGGTGCTCTATAACCTGGGCAATGCCCGGTTCCGACAGGGCGAACTGGGGAGGGCTCTGGCGGCCTGGCGGCAGGCAGAATGGATTACCCCGCGGGATCCGGCGCTGCGCCATAACTTGGATTTGATCCGCCGCCGTCTGGGTCAGCCCGAGGTTGCGTTTTGGAGAGGGTGGTTGGGGTGGTTGACCCTCGACGAATGGGCGGTGAGTGCCGTCTTTTTGGTGTGGGCGTGGAGTGGGTGGCAACTCTTAGTTGGAATCCGTCCTGGATTGGCCGACTCGGGCTCCGGCGTCCGTCGGGTGCTGGGTGCCGCCGCCGCCCTTGTCCTGATGGCTTGGGTGAGCGACTGGGTCTTGATTTATCGCGGTCCTAATGCGGCCGTCGCCGGTAAAGAAGGGGCCGCCCGGTTCGGTCCCTTGGACGAATCTGACATCGCAGTGAACTTTCCCGATGGCACCGAGGTTCGGATAGAACAGTCCCGCAACGAGTGGGTCCGAGTGGTGGATGCCGAGGGCCGGGGCGGATGGATGCAGAGGCTGCAGGTGGCCCCCTATCACCCGCGGATCCCGTAAAGCCTTTCTGGTTCTGGGTATTATCCGACGTTTTTTTTTGCAGTTGTTGGGACCAGAGCTTGAACGCCTTCGAAGCTTGATGTTGATTGCGTTATGCACTTCACCCGACCACGTTCTTTCTCGTGGCGTTCTCTAGTGGCCGGATTGGCCCTCGCCTCCGTGCCCATCCACGCTGAAACCTCCTGGATCTGGGCGGATGGCCCCAACAGCAAGTCCGCAGCGAACCTCCGCAAATCCTTCGAGGTGGCCGGTCCACTTAAGGAAGCAGTACTGCTAATTACCTGCGATAATGGTGCGAAGGTGTTTCTGGATGGTGAACTGGTCATCACGAACCCGGATTGGAGCGAGCCCTCCAAGGTCAATCTGACCCGCAAGCTGAAGGCGGGCCGTCATGAACTGCGCGCCGAGTGCAAGAACGAGGGGGATGTCGCTGGCTTCGTGGCTCGCCTGACCCTCAAGGACAACGACGGCAAGCAAACCGTCATCGAGAGCGATGGCTCCTGGGAAGCCTCCTTGCCCGGCAAGTCTGACTGGAAGCCAGCCAAGGTGCTCGCCAAGTACGGCAGCCAGCCTTGGGGTGATGCCCTGGCAGGCGCAGCCGCTCCGGGCAAGCCGGCCGTGCCCCCGGTCATCGCACCCGACGCGATTCAAGTTCTACCCGGATTCCGGTCTGAATTAATTTACGCTGTGCCCAAGTCCCAGCAAGGATCCTGGGTGAGCATGACGGTGGATCCGAAGGGCCGCCTGGTTGCCTGCGACCAAGGGGGTGGTTTGTACCGTCTGACATTGGCGGCGCCCGGTTCTTCCGCTCCGGCGACCATCGAGAA
>Ga0255139_1000397_pt1 | contig 14184 bp, 12 predicted proteins | sample Law_Colum_RepB_8_FD_188549 | JGI IMG/M metagenome (GOLD analysis project Ga0255139, IMG submission 188549) | Freshwater microbial communities from St. Lawrence River, New York, United States - Law_Colum_RepB_8d | ecosystem: Environmental > Aquatic > Freshwater > River | place: USA: New York...
TCGCTCGGCATCCACAGATTCCACAGGCCTTGTGCCTTGGCTTTGCGCTTGAGCTCCTCCAGCATCGCTGGGTGCTTCCACTGGCGCCAGTCGCCATCGGGGTTGCTGGCATGCACCTCGGCCCAAAATGCGGGTTCGACGGGCTCGATGTGCTCGCGCATAAACGCTTTCACACGGGATACATAGTCTTGGCCGCGCTCGCTGAGTTCGAAGTGCATAACGAAAGTCCTGAATTGAGGAAATAACCAGTGACCGATCCTAGAGCCTGGCATACGATGCAGGAAATGATGATTTCTCATGGCGGGTCATGAATCAAATTAATAATATGGACTGGCCAGAACGCGCAGACAGGGGTCGTCCCGATATCGGTCGACTCGATCTCAATTTGTTCCGTGTCTTCGACACCATTTATCGCGAACGCAACCTTACGAGAGCGGCCGCGATTTTGTGCCTGAGTCAGTCTGCGGTCAGTCATGCCATTGGGCGTTTGCGTACGCAGCTAGGGGATCCCTTGTTTGTGCGCGAAGGGCAGGGCGTGTTGCCAACACCGCTGGCCGATCGGCTCTGGCCAGATATCCAGGGGGCGCTGGCGCTGTTACGTCAAGCGGTACATCGCAGCCAAGTCTTCGAGCCGGCACGGGATATCAGTCAGATCACCTTGGCGATGAACGATGAGCTGGAGCCTAGCATCCTGCCGTTGTTGGTGTGGAAATTGCGCGCGCTTGTACCGACGCTACGCATCGCCAGTGTGCGACTGGATCGCGCCAGCCTGCGTGCCGACCTTGCCGCGGGTCGTCTCGATTGCGCTATTGATATTGCCCAACCGGTATCCGCCGACCTCTGTCATACCCTGCTATTGCAGGATGAATTTGTGGTAGTCAGTAGCGCCTCAGTGAACGCGGCACGCCCGCTGGATATCCAATCGTATTTGGCGGCACAGCATGTGACGGTGTCTTCGCGGCGAACAGGGCGAGCGGTTGAAGATCTGGGGCTGGCGAAATTAGGCTTAGAGCGGCAGGTGGTCATGCGTTGTCAGCACTACGAGGCGGCCTGCCGGGTTGTCGCTGCCTCGGACTTGTTGCTGACTCTGCCTAGGCGTCAGGCTGAGGCTATTCATGCCTCGGTGAAGAATGCCATTCTGACTTTGCCGGTTGAACTGCCCAAAATGGAGCTACACCTGTACTGGCATCGTCAGCGGGAGACAGACCCTGCAAATCACTGGCTGCGTAAGCAGGTTCTTGCGGTCATGACACCGCCAAGGGTGTTATGACCGCGCGATGGGACGGCTTAGAACAGTTTGCTCAAATTCACCACGCTGACCACGCTGATTAACGTGCCCACCAGCATGAGCAGGGTACGTGTTTGCAAATGGCGGGTAATAAAGGCGGCAAACGGCGCCGCAAATAACCCCCCCACGGTCAAGCCCGCCACGAAAATCCATACGCTGTTGTCTAGGATGGTAAAAAACGTCGCGGCAACGGTTACGGTCAGGAAAAACTCCGCAAAATTAACCGAACCAATGGTGGTGCGCGGATCATGCCCTGCACCAACGAGGGACGTAGTGACAATAGGGCCCCAGCCGCCACCGCCGGTGGTGTCCATAAAGCCGCCAAATAAGGCAAGGGGAGCGACTTTTTTAGCGTCGATATCACGCTTTAATTTAATTACCTTGAAGGCTTTGCTAAACACGTAAAGGCCCATCAGCAGGAGGTAGGCACTGATATATGGTTTCAGCACTTGGCCATCCACATTCGTGAGGACATAAGCCCCCAGCAAGGCACCGATAATGCCCGGCAAAAGCAGGCTCAACACCAGTCGTTTGTTCACATTGCCAAGCTTGAGGTGTGAAATGCCAGACACCCCAGTGGTGAACACTTCCGCGAGATGGGTCGCGCCACTGGCCATGGCAGGAGGTGCGCCGGCGGCTAGCAGAAAAGTGGTCGCTGTGATGCCGTAAGCCATGCCCAATGCGCCATCAATAATTTGCGCCAGCAGACCTACGCCCACCGCAGTCCAAAATAAGGGGTTATTCAGCGCCCCTTCAATGAGTTCCAGGCCAGACGCTGGGCCGCCGCCCCAAAAAAGGCGATAGATAAAGTAGCCGACTAAACTCACCAGAATCGCGACGATCAAATAGCTGGCGAGGCGCAGTACCGGATGCTCTTGCGCGTGGGTGACAGCGTATTCCACGGGGGGGAGCCCCAGTGCTTCGTGCTCAGGGTTGATGGTTTGATCGTTTAGGTCGGGATGACGGATTTTCATGATTCAACTAGTCGCAGAAGGGGCAGATGCGCATTGTAGGTGAGTCATTTCCGATCTAATAAGAATATTATTTGATATCCAAAGATCATTTGGTTATTACGACTGGGCTACGCCGTATCGCCCATAAAAATGCCCCGGCACTGGCGTTACCGGGGCATTTTTAGCGTGGCCTTAACCGCAGAAGAACTTAGCGACCCAAAGCGGCTCGCAAGGGTGCAGTAAAGCGTTCTACCGAGCTTTTGCCTCTGACTTTGCCGTCAAATGCCAGCACATCATCTTCAATGGCGCTAAAGCGTAATTGCGGAATATCGCGCAGGTAGTTTTGATCAACCAGCCAAGGTGCAGCACTGCCTTGGCGCGGGAGTTGATCGGCAGCGCGGCGGATATAGCCGGACGACAGGCCGCCCAGCACGGTGTCTTCACTGAGCGGGTGGTTATTGGCGCGCGGCTCAACGGTGCTGTAGCCGTTACGATCCATATGCTTCAGCAGACGACAGACGTACTCGGCAGCGAGATCGGCTTTCAGGGTCCAAGAGGCGTTGGTGTAGCCAAAAACAATGGCGGCATTCGGCACGCCATCAATCATTAAGCCTTTATAGGTCAGCTTTTCCTTCACCACGATGGGGGCGTTGTCTACAGTCGTTTTCACGCCGCCCAGCAGCTGCACATTCAAGCCCGTTGCCGACACGATGATATCGGCTTCTAGCGTTTCACCCGATTTCAGCAAAATGCCGTTAGCGGTAAAGCGCTCGATATGGTCGGTATGGATAGAGGCTTTGCCGTTGCGCAGCACCTTAAACAGATCGCCATTGGGCACGACGCACAGGCGTTGATCCCACGGGGCATAGTCTGGTGTGAAGTGACGCATTTCAATGTTAGTGCCCACCAGTTGGCGCTTAACCATGCTCAGAATGAAGCGTCGCACGGAGTCTGGGCGTGAACGAGAGGCCTTATACAGGGTGCGTTGAATGGCGATATTGCGACCGCGATTGAGCTGATAAGCCAGTTTGGCTGGCAGCGTTTTCTGCAGCAGCTTGCTGACGGGGTCTACTGAGGGCACGGACAAAATATAGGTCGGCGAGCGCTGCAGCATGGACACATGAGCTGCTTTATCGGTCATGTTAGGGACCAGCGTGATCGCCGTGGCACCGGAGCCAATAATCACGACTTTCTTGCCTGCGTAGTCCAAATTCTCTGGCCAGAATTGTGGGTGCACGATCTGACCTTGGAAGTCAGCTTCGCCCGGAAACTCGGGGCGGAAGCCCTCATCGTAGTTATAGTACCCGGAGCAACCGAGTAAGAAGTTGGCTGTGTACTCTTCGGTTTCGCCGGTTTCATCATTCACGGCGGCCACATGCCAGCGCTTATCGCTGGATGACCAATTGGCCGTGACCACTTTACGGCCGAAACGAATTTTCTGGTCTACGCCATATTCTTCGGCGGTTTTACGAACATAGCCACGGATAGATTCGCCATCAGCGAGCACGCGGGCTTCGGTCCAGGGCTTGAAATTGAAACCGAAGGTATACATGTCGGAGTCGGAGCGGATGCCGGGATAACGGAACAAGTCCCAGGTGCCACCAATGGCATGACGACGCTCTAGGATGGCAATCGACTTGTTAGGGCACTCACGCTTGAGATGGCAGGCGGCGCCAATACCTGAAATTCCGGCACCGATAATCAAAACATCTTGGTGTTGAACAGACATAAAACAACCTCGGTTAATTAAGCCGAGGTAAAGCTAAGACGAAAAAAGCGACGCGTCAACTAATTTGACAATGCGCGTTGTATCAATTGTCATTTCAGGTCGAATCTGTGGGGCAGTCGACCTGAAATGACAAGCTTTAGAGCTTACGCAGTACCAGTGAGGCGTTTGTGCCGCCAAAACCAAAGCTATTCGACATCACGGTTCTCAAGCCCGCGTTATCGATGCGCTGGAGGGCGATAGGCAAGCCAATGGCCTCGGGGTCTAGGGTTTCGATGTTTGCGGAGGCCGTCACAAAGTCATGTTGCAGCATGAGCAAGCAATAAATCGCTTCCTGTACGCCCGCCGCACCCAAGGAGTGTCCAGACAAGGATTTGGTGGAGCTGATGTGCGGTGCGTTCTCACCAAAAACGGCACGAATGGCGCGCAATTCAGCCAAATCGCCCACGGGCGTGGACGTGCCATGGGTGTTCAGGTAGTCAATGGGCGTGTCTACCGTGGCGAGTGCCATGCGCATGCAACGCTCAGCGCCTTCGCCGCTGGGGGCCACCATGTCGTAGCCATCGGAGGTCGCGCCGTAACCTACAATTTCAGCCAAAATTGTTGCACCACGAGCCATGGCATGGTCATAGGACTCCACCACGACCATGCCGCCGCCGCCGGCAATAACAAAGCCATCGCGGTTAGCATCATAGGCGCGTGAGGCCTTCGCAGGCGTGTCGTTATATTTGCTCGACATGGCTCCCATGGCGTCAAACATACAGGACTCTTCCCAGCTTTCTTCCTCGCCACCACCGGCAAACACAATGTCTTGCTTGCCGAGTTGGATGAGTTCAGCGGCATGGCCGATGCAATGAGCACTGGTGGCGCAGGCTGAGGCGATAGAATAGTTCACGCCCTTAATTTGGTAAGCAGTGGCCAAGCAGGCTGAAATGGTCGAGGCCATAGTACGCGGCACCATATACGGGCCAACGCGCTTCACGCCTTTTTCCCGTGCGATATCGGCCGCAAGTACCTGATTGGTGCTGGACGCACCGCCGGAGCCAGCCACTAAACCTGTCCGCGGGTTGACGACCTGCTCTGGCGTCAAGCCGGCCATCGCAATGGCTTTGCCCATCGCAATATAGGCATAGGCAGCAGCATCGCCCATGAAGCGAAGCAGCTTACGGTCAATCAAGGTTTCCAAATCGAGGTCACGGATACTGCCGCTGATCTGGCTGCGAAAACCCATCTCCGCGTACTTGGCATTTGCCGAAATGCCCGAACGACCATGATAGAGGCTGTCTTTAACGGTTTCCGGCTCCAAGCCGAGGCAGGAGGTAATACCAAAACCGGTGATGACGACGCGACGCATTGCGTTCTCCGCTTAGAAGTGATCGGTGCTGGTAAAGAGGCCGACTTTCAGGTCGGTTGCCGTATAGATTTCACGACCATCAACGAGTACACGACCATCGGCAATACCCATGACCAATTTGCGCTCAATTAGCCGTTTAATTTGAATTTCGTAGGTGATTTTCTGGTGATGGGGCAGCACCTGACCAAAGAACTTGATTTCGCCTGCACCGAGGGCACGGCCCCGGCCCGGGTTGCCGCGCCAGCCCAAAAAGAAACCCAGCAGTTGCCAGAGCGCATCGACACCTAAACAGCCGGGCATGACGGGGTCTGTTTCAAAGTGACACTGGAAAAACCAGAGTGACGGGTTGATGTCGAGCTCAGCAATAATCGAGCCTTTGCCATGCTCGCCGCCTTCACCGCTAATGTGGGTGATGCGATCCATCATGAGCATATTCGGTTGGGGTAGGCGAGCGTTGTTTTCGCCAAAGAGTTCGCCGCGGCCGCAGGCGAGCAGGTCTTCACGGCTAAAACAGGTGCGTTGGGTCGCGTCGCTCATAACATCCTTTATCCAAGTCATTGATTGCGCTGCATCATAGCAAGCTGCTTTTGACAGAACGCTTACACAGTTGGCACAGAGTTGTTTCCAAGTGTTTCGAACTGATGTCAGCAAGATGACTGTTTTGTTGGCGCTCTGACGCTGGACAGCACTTAATGGGTGCGTATGATGCCCACTGCCTAAACCGGGTCTTTAGTTGCGAGGAATCATCATGTGGGTTGAGCTGGGTCAGTATGCACTGGTGCTCGCGTTTGTTGTGGCCATTGTGCAGGGCACGTTGCCTTGGTGGGGCGTGGTGCGTGGAGATACGCGCGTACAAGCCATGGCGCGAACGGCAGCCTTTACTCAGTTGGGCTTGTTGGTGCTTTCGTTTGCCTTGCTCACGCTGGCCTTCCTGCAAAATGATTTCAGCGTGGATTACATTGCCCGCCAGTCCAATACCTTATTGCCTTGGTGGTACAAAATTTCCGCCGTTTGGGGCGGACATGAAGGCTCCCTGTTGCTATGGGCACTGGTACTGGCGCTATGGACGGCCGCGGTGGCGCGCTTTTCACAAGCCTTGCCCTTAGACATGACGGCTCGGGTTTTGGCGATCTTGGGGCTGGTCAGCACGGCCATCATTAGCTTTATTCTGTTTACGTCGAACCCATTCAATCGCTTATTCCCCGATTTTCCGATTGAGGGCAATGACCTTAATCCGTTATTGCAAGACCCGGGCCTCATCTTTCATCCCCCCATGCTGTACATGGGCTATGTCGGCTTTGCTGTGCCTTTTGCCTTTGCCATGGCAGGCCTGATGACCGGTCGCCTGGATAGCGCTTGGGCACGCTGGTCGCGCCCATGGGCATTGGCGGCCTGGAGCTTTCTCACTGTTGGCATTGCGCTGGGATCGTGGTGGGCCTATTACGAGCTGGGTTGGGGCGGTTGGTGGTTCTGGGATCCGGTAGAAAATGCGTCCTTTATGCCGTGGCTGGCAGGCACGGCACTTTTGCACTCTCTCGCGGTCAGTGAAAAGCGCGGTGTGTTTAAGGCCTGGACGGTGTTGCTGGCCATTATTGCTTTCTCATTAAGCTTGCTCGGTACCTTCCTGGTGCGCTCGGGTGTGCTGACCTCTGTGCATGCGTTCGCCGCAGACCCCACACGCGGATTGTATATTTTGGGCATCCTGGTGGTGGTTGTGGGCGGCTCGTTAAGCCTGTTTGCCTGGAGAGGAGCGGCCTTACAACGCGAAAGCAATCATGGCCCGTTTTCGCGAGAGATGTTCCTGCTGTTGAATAACCTGTTCTTGCTAACGGCCACCGTTATTGTCTTATTGGGCACGTTATTCCCCCTGATAGCGGATGCACTGGAGCTCGGCAAGTTCTCGGTGGGACCACCCTATTTTAATCTGCTGTTCGTGCCGCTCACCCTGCTATTGCTGGTGTTTTTGGGCGTGGGGCCATCCACTAACTGGAAGAAGCAATCGGCTGATGTGATTTTACTGCCGCTGCGTAAGGTGTTATTGGCGGCCATTGTGATTGCGATAGGCTTGCCACTGATCTTCTTTGGCAATTGGCCGTGGCATGTTGGTGTCACCGTTGGTCTTTGTGCGTGGGTTTTGGGCAGCCAGTTGGTCGATATTGCTCGCAAGACGCAACATGCCAGCACGCGCAGTCAGGGCTTAAAAAAGCTCACCCGCAGTTACTGGGGCATGCAGCTGGCGCATCTAGGCTTGTTAGTGCTGGTGCTCGGCGTCGCATTCACCACCAGCTATAGCGTTGAAAAGGACGTGCGTTTGGCGCCGGGCGAGAGCATCACGGTGAACGATTACACGTTCCGTTTTGAAGGCGTTGCAGATCACCAAGGCCCCAATTATGTGGCTCAGCGCGGCACGTTAACGGTTAGCCATGATGGCTTTGTGGAAACGCTGCACCCGGAAAAGCGCATTTATCGCGTGCAGCAAAACCCAATGACCGAAGCGGCGATTTCAGGCAATGCCTTCCGAGACTTGTATGTGGCCTTAGGTGAGCCTTTAGATGCCGGTGCCTGGGCCGTGCGTATTTACCACAAGCCTATGATTCGCTGGATCTGGTTCGGCGCTTTGATGATGGCCTTGGGTGCCCTGTTATCTATGCTGGATAAGCGTTATCGCTTGAAAGCGGCGGGAGGGCGTTGAGATGAAACCCTCACTGCGCAAAGGCTTTATCTTCGGCTTGCCCTTGGTGCTGTTTCTGGCTTTGGCCGTGTTACTGGCGAGCAGAAATGGGGAAGACCCGTCTTATCTGCCGTCTGCTCGTTTACAGCAACCTGTACCGGCCTTTAGTTTGTCTAGCCTGGAAGATCCCGAACGCATGCTGGACCCTTCGATTTTTCAGGGTCAGGTTTCCTTGTTAAATGTGTGGGCCACCTGGTGTGTGTCCTGTCTGGTTGAGCATCCGGTTCTGCTCAATATGGCGGCTGACGGCGTTCGCATCATCGGCGTGAATTACAAAGATGACCGCCAAGCCGCTCAGGCCTATTTACGTGAGCGCGGTAACCCGTTTGCCGAAACGGTATTTGATGAGCGCGGTGACCTAGGTCTGGACCTCGGCGTTTATGGTGCACCAGAAACCTATCTGATCGATGCGCAGGGCCGTATTCGATATCGCGCCGTAGGTGTACTCGATGCTAAAGCCTGGCTGCAGGAATTGAAGCCACGCTATGACGCCGTGCGGGCGGAATCCGCAGGAGCGAAATGATGAAGTATTTAGGGATTGTTCTAGGGCTTTTACTGACCGTCACTGCACAGGCGGCGATTGATGTGCGTGAGTTTCGTAGCCCTGTCGATGAGGCCCGCTATCGTGCGCTGATCGATGAGTTGCGCTGCCCAAAATGTCAAAACACCAACTTAGCCGGATCGGATGCCGGCTTGGCGGATGATTTAAAAGACCGGGTGTATGAGCAAATTCAAGCAGGGAGAAGTGACGGTGAAATTCGAGATTATCTCGTTGTGCGCTATGGCGACTTCATCAGCTATAAACCCCCGATGAAAGCCAGCACCCTACTGTTGTGGTGGGGCCCCGCTTTATTGCTGGTGAGTGTGGGCTTTGTCCTCTGGCGTCGTAGCTTGCGTAAGCCGGCTCGCGTTAATCCGTTAAATGCCGATGAGCAGGCGCATTTACAGCGCCTGTTAACCGGTAGTGCTCAGCCTCCGATCGATAGCGAGCCCCGCGCATGATGAATTCTGTTTTAGTGCTTTCGCCCATGCTGCTCGTGGCGCTTTTACTGACCTTGCTGGTGGTATTTGCCCTGCTGTGGCCATTGCGTGGCCGCAACGTGAATGCCGGTCACTCCGTACGTCAACTGAGTGCGCAGGTCTATCGCGATCGTCTCGACGAGCTGAATGCCGATTTGTCCACGGGGCGACTCGAGGCCGAGACTTATGCTCAGTTAAAACTGGAGCTGGATCGCGGTGTTTTGGCTGACACAACGGCGGATGCTCGGATTCCGGTGGCGCAGCATTCATCGGTGAAGCCGCTGGCATTTGTTTTGTTAGTGTCGGTGCCGGTGCTCACTCTAGCGCTGTACTTGGGTTATTTCTTGAATCCGCAGGTCGCGCCCGATTTGAAGAATCAAGCGTTATTGGCGCCCAGCATTGATGCCATTCTGGCCGGCAAAGAGCCGGAGGCCGAGGCTAAAAATACTAGCCTGCAGGACTTCATGCGTGCCTTGCAGCGTCGCGTTCAGGCCGAGCCACACAATGCCGATGCCTGGATGACGCTGGGCTTAGGCTTCCTGCAAGCTAAAGATTATGAGCCGGCAAAAGTCGCACTAGCGCGTGCTGCGGAGTTACGTCCGGAAGATATTCAAGTTGTGATGACCTATGTGCAGGCCACCATCATGACGCAAGACGGCGCCATGGATCCGGTTGCGCGGGGGATGTTGGGGCGAATCCTGCGCGAGCAGCCCGATCATCAAGGCGCGCTGCTTATGTTGGGCATGGGCAATTTGCGCGCCGGTGAGCGTGAACAAGCCTTAGCTGTCTTGACGCAATTGCAGATGCTGCGGGCAGCAGAAGTGGCGGCCAATAACGGTCAGCGCGACAGCGAAGCCGATCAGCGCATCGAACGCTTAATCCTTGAGGCGCAGCAGGGGCCTCAGGTCGCCGCTGCCGGTATTCAGATTGAAGTCGCCCTTGATCCTGAGTTGGCCCGTCAGCTGCCTGCTGAGGCCGCGCTGTTTATTTTTGCGCGTACGCCCTCGGGTCCGCCCATGCCGGTCGCGGTGCTGAAGCGTCCGATTGCGCAGTTCCCGCTGCGGGTGACATTGACCAATGCCGACAGCCTGCAACCCACACGCTTACTGTCGGATCAGAAAGAGTTAGTGCTTCAGGCCAAGATATCCATGACCGGCAATGCCACGCCAGCAGCGGACGATTGGCAAGCCGTGCCAGTGCCTGTCACAGAGGCTAATACCGGTATGGTTCGCTTGCGTATTACGAAGACCCGCTAGTCACCGGGCTTTCGTCGCATTTTGACGGTGGCATCAGGCGTCAAGTCTTGTGAAAACAGGGTGTTGGCGAGTATTCTTGCCACCTTGTTTTTGGGAGTGTGTTGGATGCGTATTATTCTTCTCGGCGCGCCGGGTGCAGGTAAAGGCACTCAGGCTCAGCTCATCATGAACCGTTATGGCATCCCGCAGATCTCCACGGGCGATATGTTGCGTGCAGCCGTTAAGGCTGGCACCCCGCTTGGTGTTGCCGCTAAGCAAGTCATGGATGCCGGTGGTTTGGTGTCTGACGACATTATTATTGGCTTGGTTAAAGAGCGCATCGCGCAAGCTGACTGTGCCCAAGGTTTCCTCTTTGATGGCTTCCCGCGCACGATTCCACAGGCTCAGGCCATGATTGATGCTGGCGTGAAGATTGATCATGTGGTGGAAATTCGCGTTGAAGACAGCGAAATCATTTCTCGCTTGTCGGGTCGCCGCGTTCACCCGGGCTCGGGTCGTGTCTATCACCTGCAATACAACCCGCCCCAAGTGGCTGGCAAAGATGATGTGAGCGGTGAAGATTTGGTACAGCGCCCAGACGACAGTGAAGAAACTGTGCGTAAGCGTCTCGACATTTACCACAGCCAGACACAGCCCTTGGTTGGATTTTACCAGTCCTTGGCTCATCAACCGGGCGCAGCTAAGTACAGCTTAGTTCCGGGTGTGGGCTCGGTAGAGGAAATCACTGAGCGTATGTTTGCTGCACTTGCCTAAGGCAGAGTGCGCTAAAAGCAACCTACGTTGCAGTCTTGTCAGCTTTCGCCGCGCTAGTCGCGGCGTTATGCTTTTTGGTCTTTCATAAATGGATTGGGGTCACTCATGTCTTTGTGTTCTGCGAGCGCACCACGTCAACGCATCGGCATTATTCTGGCCAATTTAGGCACACCCGATGAGCCTACCGCAGCGGCGGTGAGACGCTATTTGCGTGAGTTTCTGAGTGATACCCGCGTTATTGAAGTGCCTCGGATTATTTGGTTTTTTATTCTGCGCTTGTTTATTTTGCCCTTGCGCCCCCGTCGAGTCGCCGAGGCCTATGCCAGTATTTGGGCGAACGAGTCGCCCATGCGGACGACGTTGTTGGCGCAAGTTGCGGCGGTGCAGGCGCGCTTGCAGGAAAATTACCCCGATCTCGATATCACCGTGCTGCCGGGCATGAGCTACGGCAAGCCGAGTTTTAAAGCTGCCTTGGACCAATTCAGTGCGGCTGGCATTGAGCGATTTATTGTCTTGCCGTTGTTTCCTCAGTATTCCGCAACATCAACCGGGCCGCTCTACGACCAGCTCGGCACGTGGGTTAAACAGCAGCGCAATTTGCCCAGCTTGCATGTGGTGCGGGATTACCACACGCACCCCGCCTATGTGACGGCGTTGGCAAACAGCATTCGCGCCCATTGGCAGATCCATGGCCGAGCCGACAAACTGCTCTTTTCCTTTCATGGCATCCCGCAGCCTTACGCCGATAAAGGCGACCCCTATCCCGAACAATGCCGAGCGACGGCAAAAGCCGTAGCAGCTGAGCTTGCGCTGGCAGAGGGCGAGTGGGCACAGAGTTTTCAGTCTCGTTTTGGCCTACAGGAGTGGGTTAAGCCTTACACCGATAAGCTGCTGGAAAGTTGGGGCCATGAGGGCGTGGGGTCCGTGCAAGTGCTGTGTCCGGCATTCTCGGCGGACTGCTTGGAAACTCTGGAAGAGATTGCCGTGGAAAATCACGATGAGTTCATCAAGGCCGGTGGCAAGCGCTATGAATACATTCCGGCCTTGAACGCGAGTGACGCGCACATCGATTTGTTTGTGTCTTTATTGCAAGGGCCGATTCAGGCGGTGAGTTGTAGCGGCTGCCGCGTCAGTGCGGTGCCGTGTAGTCGCTGTCAGTGTTGAGGTTGGCAAAGCTGCTGGCCTCGGCATCGAGAATGACCTGCACCGCGCCCTCGGCCTGACACCAATCGCGCACCCGACGCTGTCCTGCGTGTAAGCGTTCGCTAAGCCCTGTCGCTAAGTCCGTATGCACGAGCATGTGCAGCCAGTGCGTCTCTTCAGTCCCATCCGGCAGGCGTAAAGCGGCGACGGCCATCTTGAGCTCAGGTTGAGCATTCAGTGCCTGCCCACGCTGCAGGCCTTGCCACAGCTGCTGGCCCAAATCGCGAGGGAGTTGCGGCGTATCGACCGGGGTGATCAGTACCCAGCCCGCAGGCATCCGAGTTAGGCAGCTGGCAATGCCGGCTAATGGTCCGGGATAGTCTGGCCACGTATCGCTGACCACCTGTGTGAGTGAGCATCCTGGTATATCCGCATAACGCGCCTTGTTGCGGTTGGCACTAATCCACAGCTGCGACACTTGCGGCAATAATCTGTCGGCGACATGCGCGATTAAGGGCTGGCCCTGCCACGGCAGCCAGGCTTTATCGGCACCCTGCACGCGACGACCCGCACCGCCGGCGAGAATGAGGCCAGTCAATGGTGGGCAGGCGTGGCTGGGTGTCTTCATGTCGGCACAGTGGGGAGAAAGAGGCGCTATGCTAACGCGGATTTACATGGTCGTCGTCAGCGAAACCAGCAAGGCTTTGCTACACTCCTAGCCCTATCCGTGTGAGTCGCTGTTATGCCTATCGCTGTGCCTATTGCAACCTCCGCTGTGCGCACAGCACTCGGCCCTGACGGCGCATTTGCTCAGCAGATTCCTGGCTATCAACCCCGTGAACCGCAAATCGCCATGGCCGAGGCCGTGGAGCAAGCGCTGAGCGCGCGCAGCTTGTTATTGGTAGAGGCCGGAACTGGCACAGGTAAAACCTATGCGTACCTCGTGCCAGCGATTTTGTCGGGTAAAAAGGCCATTGTGTCTACGGGCACGCGTAACTTGCAGGATCAGCTCTTTCATCGCGACCTGCCCATGGTGCGTAAGCTGCTCGGACGACCGGTGCGTACGGCCTTGCTCAAGGGGCGCAGCAATTACTTGTGCCCGTATCGATTGCAACAACACCTCGATGAAGGGGAGTTTGAGTCCAAGCAAATCGTGCATGACTTGCATCGCGTGGCCGCCTGGGCGGGCAAGACCGAGCAGGGCGACATCGCTGAGCTGCTAGACATTGCCGAAGACTCTATGGTCTGGCCCTTGGTGACCAGTACAGCAGATAACTGCCTCGGTCAGGAATGCCCTAAGGTCGACGATTGCCCCTTAATGAAAGCGCGAGCTAAAGCCACTGAGGCCGACCTGATCGTGGTCAATCATCATCTCTTCTTTGCCGACAAAGCCTTGAAAGATCGCGGCTTTGGCGAGCTGCTGCCGGAAGTGGATGCGGTCATTTTTGATGAAGCGCATCAGCTCCCGGAAACGGCGGCGATGTTCTTTGGTCGCAGCCTGTCATCGCGCCAGATTCACGATTTGCTCGCCGACGCCCTGCGTGAAGTATTAGCCGCGGGCGGCGATCTGCGCGGCATGAATGACTTGGTGTCGAATTTGGAAGTGCGTCTCGCACACTTTCGCTTGCTGATGGGTGAGGAGTCGCGAAAAGGCGTGTGGGCAGACATTTCTGAGCATCCGGAATTGCCGGCGGCCATCACGGCGGTGGAAATGGCCATGGCCTGCATCACTGAAGCGCTATCGCCACTCAAAGACAAGAGCAAGGGACTGGAGAGCTGCCATCGCCGGGCTGAAGAGCTGGCCGAGGCATTTACCGAGCTGACCGGCGCGACGCCGGAGAACCAAGTGCATTGGTTCGAGACGTTCCGCAAAGGCTTTATTTTGCAATGGACGCCGCTGGAAGTGTCGCAGCCCTTTCGTGAACTGCTCGATCGCGAGCCGATGGCGTGGATTTTGACC
>Ga0255139_1000398_pt1 | contig 14178 bp, 8 predicted proteins | sample Law_Colum_RepB_8_FD_188549 | JGI IMG/M metagenome (GOLD analysis project Ga0255139, IMG submission 188549) | Freshwater microbial communities from St. Lawrence River, New York, United States - Law_Colum_RepB_8d | ecosystem: Environmental > Aquatic > Freshwater > River | place: USA: New York...
GGAACTTGCCTATGCTTTCGCCGGCAATCGCCAAGCGCACCGTGCGGTCAATGTCTTGTGAGCTAATGCCATACAGTGAAGCTTTGGTGGTGTCGATGCCCAGATCAATGTCCGTGCGTAACAAGCGAACGGGGTTAACCACATCACGCGTGCCGGGCAGAGCATTGAGTTGTTTTTCCACGGTCAACGCTAAGCTACGCAACTCTTCAATGCTGGGGCCAATTAAACGAATGGCAATCGGCGCATCAATGGGTGGGCCGTTTTCAAACGGTTTAACGATGATACGAGCATCTGGGTAATTGCTTAATTCACGTCTGAGGCGTGCATAGAAGGCCGGTGTGGTGTCGGGGTCATATTGCTTCAAAATGACAAAAACATCGCCAATGTTTGCGCGCGTTTCGCGGGGAAACACATTATAGAAAATGCGTGGATTGCCCCGGCCGGCGTTAGCAAAAACTGTCTGTACTTCCGGTTGCTTGAGCAAATACTGCTCAACGTAGCGCACGGCTTCATCTGTGCGCTCTAAGCTGGTGCCATCGGGCGCCTCTACGGAGATGCGCAGCTGCGGCACATCAGCGTTCGGGAACAGGCTCATGCCCAGCTGTGGGGCTAATAGCAGCGTCGCGAGAAAGCCTGCAAAGGCCATCCCCAAGGTTTTTCGCGGGTGCGATAAGGCCCAGCCCAGCAAGGGGCGATACACCGTGTGAATGCCGCGCATGACCGCTTGCAGCAGTTTATTGCCATCGGGGTGCTCTTCCGGCGAAAGCCAGCGACTCGCCAGAAACGGAATAATGGTCAGCGAAACGAAAAACGAGGCCAGTACCGTAAACGAAACGGCGGCTGGCAAAGAGCGAATAAACTTTCCCGCACCTTCCGGTAGGAAAAACAGCGGTAAAAAAGCAAACAACAGGGTGGCTGTGCAGCCCAGTACCGCGAGATAGATTTGATTCGTGGCTTTGATGGCTGCCTGTGTGCGGCTATAGCCTTGGCGCATAAAGCGGGAGATGTTTTCGACGACCACAATGGAGTCGTCCACCAACAAGCCCAAAGCTAAAACAAAGCCAGCAATAGAGAGCTGGTTTAGCGAGAAGCCCGCAAAGTAGAGCATGGACATGCCCATCGCCAACGACAGTGGGATAGACACCATGACGACGCCAGCGGCCCGTAACCCTAGGGGCAGTAGCGTGATGAGCACCAGACCAATCGCAATCATGAAGTCAGCAGCGAGGCGACCCAAGCGTTTGTTCACATTTTTCGATTGGTCGAAGCCGACCTCTAAGCGGTAGTTGGGCGAGAGTTTTTCTCGAAAGCTATCGACTTCCTTAATTAGCGCGTCTCGAACCACAAAGATGTTCTGGTTATCTTTTTGGCTGGCCGTAATGAACAGTGCTTGCTGCCCCTGATATCGCGTTCGATGGGTTTCTTCGGCGTAATCCCAGCTCACACTGGCCACATCTTTCAAACGCAAAATTCGGCCGCCATTGCTGGCGATCACGGTGTCGGCGATTTCACTGAGCGAGGTGTAACTACCGGTCGTACGAATATTGAAGCGACGACTACCGGCCTCAATGGCGCCGCCGGGAATATTGCGATTTTCACTTTGTAAAATCTGAGCAACGCGGCTAACCGGCACTTGGTATTGCGCCAGCTTGCTCAAGTCCAAGGCAACTTGAACCTCCGCATTAGGTAGGCCCCAAACCTCCACGTCGCGCACACCCTTAACCTGCTCTAAGCGATCCTGCAGGTTTTCAGCGACCTCGCGCATTTCCCGTGGCGAACCGTTCGGGCCGATCAAAGCCATCTGTAAAATATTGACTAGACCGGGACTGGCCTTCATCACCTGAAGTGACTTTAAGTCTGCAGGCAGGCTGCTGCGTACCGCATTGATTTCTCGTAGGGCTTCGTCGTACTTCTTTTCGGCGTCCTTACTCCAATCGAACTCGACGCGAACCACGGCTAGTCCGTTTTCGCTATCGCTCCAAATATTCTTGATGTCATCAATACGGTTGATGGCATCTTCAATAGGGTCAGCAACGAGCTTTTCCATGTCGGCCGGGTCGGCACCGGGATAGACCGCCACTATGGTGACCACGGGGATGGCAAATGTGGGGTCTTCGCCACGCGGGATGTTTTTCCAGGTATGCCAACCCAGCGCCATGAGCAGCGCGAACATCACCAGCGTGAATTGAAAGTTTCGTACGGAGAAGGCGGCTAAACGCATGATCTGCTCCGATTACCGTAAGACGCGAACAGGCATGCCGGGATTAAGCCAGGCGGCACCTTCGCTAACGACCCGTTGTCCTGCTTGCAAGCCTGCGGTGACGATCACGCGATCATCTTGAATGGCACCCACTTCGATGATTTTCTGTTGAGCCTTATTTTGTGCATCCACAATGTAGACCTTGGCTTTTTTATCTTGCCCTTCAAGCACGGCGCCGAGCGGCACAGTGAGCTGCTGCCCCGAGTTTTTCGACGACAACAGTTGGGCTTCTCCAACTTGGCCCGCAATGAACTTAACGCCTGCAATCGAAGGGAGTGCCAAGGTCACGGTAATTGTTCCGGTACGAGGGTCAGTGGCTGCTCCAACCTCTTTCACACGGCTATTGAAGGTTTGGCCCGGATAGGCATTGATGCGGACTAGGGCGCTATCACCCACTTTGACGCGTGTTGCGGCTTGATCATTTAGCCCGACACGCAGCACCCAGCCTTGATCGGCACGACTCACGACCAGAACCGGCGTGCCCGGTGCAGTGACCTCACGGGCCTCGGCGAGACGCTGTAGCACCACGCCATTGGCAGGCGCAACAATGACGGCTTGTTGGCGGTTGAAGCGAGCCGCACTTAAATTGGATTCCATCATGGCGACTTGTGTGCGTGCGTCTTGCGCCACTTGTTCTGCCAACACGCCTTGCTTGAGTAGCGATTCCGCACGGGCAGCATCACGCTTAGCCTTATTTAAGCTTTCACTGATTTGACGAACTTGCGCATCGAGCTCGGTGGTGTCTAGAGTCGCTAGCGTCTGGCCTGCGCGCACATGATCGCCAGCTTCCACCAGCATCCGGCTAATTAAACCGCCCGTTTTAAAGCCGAGACGAAACTCTTCTTGGCTGCCAACCAGGCCTGTTGCAGCGTCGGTATTGGCACTACTGTCATGACCTACGACCACAACACGTACCGGTTGAGCGGGTGCTGCTACCGGCGCTACCTCTTTGCTGCAGCCGGTCATAAAAAATACGCTGGATGCGGTGAGCGAAGCCATCAGCAGGAGGTGTGAACGGCGAGTGTGATTGGCACGAGTGTTGTGCATGCGGCCTTGAGAAAGCATGGGTCATACCTAGCAGTCATTCTGATGGCTCGAACATAACATACTGATCAGTATGTGTTATGGGAAATCTGACGAGAGTCATGGCGATTTGGGTCACTCGCCCAGTAGCAGTTGTTGTGTGTGGGGAGTGTTAGGCCAGTACCGGCGATGCGTTAGGGCGTCATTGGGCAGCGTAAAATGAAGCTGTCGAATATTTGGCCTAGGAACAGTTGGTTTTTTACGGGCAGAGCGGCGCTAACGGCACTGATGGTGGAGCCGTCATCGGCAAATAACAGGCTGCCGCGACCGGTCTCTGGGTCTACGTCATAGACCTTGGTGGGGGAGCGTTGGTCAGGCAGCTGCCAGTGCAAAAGCACACTGGGCAGAGACGGGTAGGAGGGCACAATAAAGTGAGCGTTGTCGGCCAGGTTAATGCTATCGAGCAGGGATAAATTGCCCAAGGATGTTTGTTGCACGAGGCGACCATCTGGCGCGCGCTGATAGCGACGAAGGCCTTCCCCTAACGTCTGGGTGATCCACACGGTATTGCCTTGAATGAGAATGCCATTGGCGACAGCAAAATCGTCGGCAGCGACACGCCATCCTATGTTCGGACGATAGACCGCCACATAGCCCTTGCGTTGCAGAAAGATCAGTTCGGCAATGCTGGAGCCATCTTCGCGCTCATTGGTGACATAGACATCGCCGTTGTCTGCCACGGCCACATCATTCGGTGCAGACAGCAAGGGGCTACGGAGTAACTCTTGGAAAATGAGGGTGTCGCCGACGAGTTCATAAATGACCAAGGCATGGCGATCACTGAACAGATCCTTATCGTGGTTAACGACATACAACCACCAGCGTCCGTTGCGTTGGATGAGATCTAGCCCATGGGGTCGCAGAATAAAACTTTCAGGCTCCTGTGAGCGCTGCAAAAGCAGGGGTTTGTCGCTATTTAGCGCAAGGGCATAGAGGTTGCCATGACTGCGAAAGTTCCGACGGTCGTGACTGGAGAAAATAACTCTTGGGGTCGCTGTGGCTTGCAGCGTCATATCGTCAGGGCCTGGGCCCGTGGCTATTCGCTGACATGTTTTAGGATTGATGAGCGTCGTGGCATGCGCCAAAGGCGGCAAAAGCAGTGTGAAACACAGGAAGAGTCGAAACACACGTATGTCCTTGGCGCAGCAAGCGACCTAAGTCTTTGACCGATCTGAAATTTAGGGCTTTTGAGGCGTTTTTTCCAGCGACTCCAGACGAGCGGCTTTTAGTGCGATGAGTTTGTCGGCATCGGCCTGTTGCAGGCGAAGAGCTTCGATACGCTCCTCCAAGTCAGCATTATCAGCTTTGATCGCCTCAATGGACTCTAGTTCTAGCGCCAGTGTGTCGGCACTAACCGGCAACGCTTTCGCGGCCGCCGTACCCTGTTTAGCGGCTTCTTGCGGAAGCGCGTGTTGGCGATGCCAAGCGAAGGAGCCGACAACCACCAGCCCCATGAGTCCCAGCAATCCCAACACGCGTTTATTCATGACAATTACCAGGCCAGAGCGCCACCCGTTTGATACTCGGTGACGCGGGTTTCGAAGAAATTCTTTTCCTTGCGGAGGTCCATAATTTCAGACATCCACGGGAAGGGATTCTTTACGCCCGGGAACTGTTCTGGCAAGCCCAATTGCACCAAACGACGGTTAGCAATGTACTGCAGATATTCTTCCATCATCGCCGCGTTCATGCCGAGTACGCCGCGTGGCATGGTGTCACGCGCATATTCAACTTCCAGCTGAGTCCCTTCCAAGATCATCTGTGTGACTTCGAGCTGGAAGGCCTTGGTCCACAGCTGCGGGTTTTCAATCTTGATCTGGTTGATGACATCGATGCCGAAGTTCACGTGCATGGACTCATCGCGCAGGATGTACTGGAACTGCTCGGCGACGCCGGTCATCTTGTTGCGACGCCCCATGGACAAGATCTGGGTAAAGCCGCAGTAGAAGAACGTGCCTTCAAGTACGCAATAAAAAGCCACGAGGTTACGCAGCAAGCGCTGGTCGTCCTCCACGGTGCCCGTGTTAAAGGTCGGGTCGCTCAAGCTCTGAGTGTACTTCAGACCCCAAGCTGCCTTGCGCGCGACACTGGGCACTTCGCGGTACATGTTGAAGACTTCACCTTCATCAATGCCCAGCGACTGGATGCAGTACTGGTAGGCATGGGTGTGAATCGCCTCTTCAAATGCCTGACGCAGAATGTACTGACGGCACTCTGGATTGGTGATGAGACGATAGATCGCCAGCACCAGATTGTTCGCCACCAGCGAGTCGGCGGTGGAGAAGAAGCCCAGCGAGCGCATGACGATCAGGCGTTCATCTTCGGTCAGTTGGCCATCGTTGGACTTCCACATGGACACGTCTTTCGACATGTTCACTTCCTGTGGCATCCAGTGGTTGGCGCAGCCGTCGAGGTACTTCTGCCAAGCCCATTCGTATTTGAACGGCACCAGCTGGTTGAGGTCGGAGCGGCAGTTGATCATGCGCTTGTCGTCAACACTGATACGGCCAGCACCCATGCCTAGGTCTTCCAGGCCAGGCGTGGCGTCGAGTGCGGCCAAAGCAGCAGCAGCGCGCTCGTGCGCGGAGCCTTCTTCGGCTACGCGGGCGTCAGCCTCTACTCGTTGGATTGCCGCAGTGACGATGGCAGCAGGTGCCTCAAGTCCACGAAGGGCAGGTTCTGCTGCGGCTGGTTGAGCAGGTGCCATTGCTGGTGCCGGCGCAACTGTGACGCGCGCAGCTGCTTGCGCAGTTCCTGCCGGCGTAGTTTGTGCTTTCGTAGTGGGCTTTTCGTCCGCATTAAAATCATCCCAGCTAATCATGTTTTAACTCCTCTAAGACTACGCTTATTGACAGGCTTCGCAGTCCGGGTTGTCGATTGAACAAGCCAGTGGAATTGGCGCGGCTTCAACCATTTCTTCAATTTGTGCTTTCACGGCGTTCAGCGCGCCATCCGAAACCGTCGATTTCTCGGAAGCGGTGGCACCAATGGCGCGGAGGTAATACGTGGTTTTCAGGCCGCGGTACCACGCCATGCGATAGGTGATGTCGAGCTTTTTGCCTGAGGCTTCCGCCAAGTACAGGTTCAGCGACTGGGCCTGATCGATCCACTTCTGGCGACGCGAACCGGCATCCACTAACCAGCGCGGTTCAATTTCAAACGCGGTGGCGTAAATCGCCTTCATGTCGGCAGGGATACGATCGAGCTTCTGTACCGAGCCTTCGTAGTACTTGAGGTCGTTGACCATTACAGCATCCCAGAGGCCGCGTGCTTTAAGCTCATGCACGAGGTAGGGGTTGACCACGGTGAACTCGCCCGACAGGTTCGATTTCACATACAGGTTCTGGTAGGTCGGCTCGATTGACTGCGATACGCCGCAGATGTTCGAGATCGTGGCGGTCGGCGCAATCGCCATGACGTTGGAGTTGCGCATGCCGACGGTCTTCACCTGCTCACGCAGCGTTGCCCAATCCAGTGTCTGGCTGAAGTCCACTTCCACATATTGAGCGCCACGGTGTTCGGCAATCGCCCACAGTGAGTCGATGGGCAGAATGCCACGGCTCCACAACGAGCCTTCAAAAGTCGAGTAGCGACCACGCTCAGCGGCTAACTCGCAGGAAGCTTCAATGGCGTAGTAGCTAATGGCTTCCATGGAGCGATCCGCGAAAGTCACGGCATCGTTGCTGGCGTAGGCAATCTTCTGTGCGTACAACGCGTCTTGGAAGCCCATGATGCCCAGGCCGACCGGGCGGTGACGCAGGTTCGAGGTACGTGCCGCTTCTACGGCGTAGTAGTTAATGTCGATCACATTGTCGAGCATGCGTACTGCCGTACGCACGGTACGACGCAGCTTGGTCTGATCCAGGCCATCGGCGGAGATGTGATTGACTAGGTTCACCGAGCCCAAGTTACAGACGGCAATTTCGTCTTTGTTGGTGTTCAGCGTGATCTCGGTGCACAGGTTCGAGGAGTGCACGACACCGACATGCTGCTGCGGCGAGCGCAGGTTGCACACATCTTTGAAGGTGATCCAAGGATGGCCAGTTTCGAACAGCATGGACAGCATTTTGCGCCACAAGTCTTGCGCTTGAATGCGCTTGTACAAACGCATTTGGCCGTTGTCGCACATCTGCTCGTATTCGCTGTAGCGCTGCTCAAACGCCTTGCCGTACAGGTCGTGCAGGTCCGGTACGTCGGATGGCGAGAACAATGTCCACGTGCCGTTGTCGAAGACGCGCTTCATAAACAGATCGGGCACCCAGTTGGCGGTGTTCATGTCGTGCGTACGACGACGGTCATCGCCGGTGTTCTTACGCAGTTCGACGAACTCTTCGATATCGAGATGCCAAGTTTCCAGGTAGGCGCAGACCGCGCCCTTGCGCTTGCCGCCTTGGTTCACGGCAACTGCCGTGTCGTTGGCGACCTTAAGGAAAGGCACTACACCCTGTGATTTGCCGTTGGTGCCTTTAATGTAGGCGCCGAGCGCACGCACGGGGGTCCAGTCGTTGCCGAGGCCGCCAGCCCACTTCGAGAGCATAGCGTTGTCTTGAATAGCGCCGTAGATGCCATGGAGGTCATCGGGAACGGTGGTCAGGTAGCAAGACGACAGCTGTGGGCGCAAAGTACCCGCGTTAAACAGTGTGGGTGTAGACGCCATGTAGTCGAAGCTCGACATCAAGTCGTAGAACTCGATGACATGAGCTTCGCGGTCGCCGGACTCACGCAGGGCGAGACCCATGGCGACGCGCATAAAGAAAATCTGTGGCAGTTCGAAGCGCACGTCATTGCTATGCAAGAAGTAACGATCGTAAAGCGTTTGCAGGCCAAGGTAGGTGAACTGGAAGTCGCGCTCAGGCTTTAACGCAGCACCCAGACGAGCCATATCGTAGTTGGCCAATGCCGGATCCAGCAGTTCCAGCTCGATGCCGCGCTGGATGTATACGGGTAGGGCTTGTGGGTAGTACTGGGTCATCTCACCTTGGGTGGCCGACTCAGCAATACCCATAAAGGACAGCCCTTCAGCGCGCAGGTGATCCATGAGCAAGCGTGCAGTCACGTAGGTGTAGTTGGGCTCTTGCTCAATCATGACGCGAGCGCACATCACCAGCACATTGTTGATGTCGGCTTCGCGAGCACCATCGAAGAGGTTGCGTAGGGTGTCTTCGACAATGGCGGACGACTCCACGCCACTGAGGCCTTCGCAGGCATTGCTTACCAGCGCTTCTAAGCGACCCAGATCGAGCAGCTCACGGCTGCCATCTGCCTTTAACACATGCAGCGTGGGGTGATGTCTGACGTTATTAGGCGCCAACACGTCACGCGCACGCGAACGCTCATCACGATACAAGACGTAAGCACGCGCAATTTTCTGTTCGCCGGAGCGCATGAGTGCCAGTTCTACCTGGTCTTGAATTTCTTCAATGTGGACCATGCCACCGGTAGGCATACGGCGCTTGAACGTGGAGCTCACCAGTGTGGTGAGTTGCGCGACCGTTTCATGAATGCGGCTCGAGCTCGCGGCGGCACTGCCTTCATGCGCTAAAAAGGCTTTGCTAATAGCTAGCGCAATTTTGCTGTCGTCGTAGCCCACCACGGTGCCATTACGTTTGATGACGCGTAGTTGTCCCGGCGCTGTGGCGTTCTGGCCAAGCGTATTGGGGGTGGCCGAATGGGCGTTTGCAGCAGGTGTTTCGGCAAAAATGTCGGCTTGCATGAGAGTCCTCGACACAAATGAGTGATCTTCGTAACAGAAGATCGAGTTATCGATTCTGGGTTGGCAACAATGCCAGACCCTAGATATTGTGTGTTCTTTGTTCTGATTCGTTGTATTTTTGGCGCGAATCACGCGTGGTTTTAGCTTCTTACAGGGCTTATTTCCACGACGCATGATCGGACGAACCGCGTTAGCTTGTCCACTATTTTTTTTAGGTTAACGCAAGATATAGTGGTTGCCCTAGGTGTGTAGCCACCATATAGCGGATTAGTCAAAGGCGTTCTGTGGATAACTCTGTGAGTAAGTTGTGCCTTTGTTGGTCATAGAGAGTAGATAAGCGTGAACATTGGACGCTTTTGTGTTGGCTTGCGGTAAACCACAAGATGTAGTGTTATGTGTCAGTGCTGATGATGGCTTGGGTCGCGTGCAGTCATGCCGTATAGTCACAACAAAATTCGTACGCATTTAGCATGACTTACATGCGCAACTAATAATAAGTTTCATAACAACTACTGGGTGAAAAGGAGTTAGCTGAATGTCATCACATGAAGCCCCACATCGTATTTTGATTGTTGAAGATGACCAGCGCTTGGCCGAGTTGACTCAGGAGTATCTGATTCGTAACGGTCTGGAAGTGAGCATTGAAGGCGATGGCCTGCGTGCCATTCGACGCATTACCGACGAGCAGCCCGATTTAGTTGTGCTGGATTTGATGTTGCCAGGCGCTGATGGCCTCACGGTCTGTCGTGAAGTGCGCAGTCATTACTCGCGTCCCATCATCATGCTCACGGCTCGAACCGACGACATGGATCAAGTCTTGGGTTTAGAGATGGGTGCCGACGATTATGTGCCTAAGCCCGTTCAGCCCCGTGTTTTGCTGGCCAGAATTCGTGCCCAGTTGCGTCGTAACGATAAGCCGGAAACGGGCAACCAGCGCTTGGTATTCGGCGAGTTGGTTATTGATAACGGCGCACGTTCGGTTGCATTGAAAGAAGAGTTGGTTGAATTCACGAGCGCTGAGTACGACTTGCTTTGGCTGCTGGCCTCCAACGCAGGTCGTATCCTGTCACGCGAAGACATTTTCACGCAGTTGCGCGGCATTGAATATGATGGCCAAGACCGTTCTATTGATGTGCGTATCTCGCGAATTCGCCCCAAAATTGGCGATGACCCCGATAGCCCTCGCATGATTAAGACCGTCCGTAGCAAGGGTTATTTGTTTGTGAAAGATAGCGGCACCGTCTGAGGATGTGGCGTCGCTTTAAGCCCAACAGCATTTTCGCCACGATCTACGGTGGCATGCTGTTGGTCATTGTGGTGGTAGGTTTGGCCTCTTATGGCGCACTGACTTACATCAATAATGAGCGCGCCCAACGCTATACCGAGGGTATGGCCACCGCGCTCTACCACATCACAGCCATCGCTGTGGCCCGCCAAAGTGAAGACAGTATTCCCTTGTGGCTGCAAGATGCTGAGGCCCTATTGGGTACGCCCCTGCGCTTAATCAGCCAGCTGCCTTTTAAGCCGACCGAGCATGAGCAGGAGCGCATTAAGCGCGGCTTAGCGATTGCTCATCCTGTCGATGATAATCGCAATCAAATATGGATTAAGGTGCCGAGGCCTGGGCCTGCGGTTTATCTAGAGTCCGAGTTGGCGGGTATTGGCGAAAAACAAGCCCGCGCTGCCGCCATTTTCTATCTCGAAGACCTTTCGAACTATCCCGAGCAGGAAGATGTGCGTTTGCGCACGATGGCACCCTATATCGGCTTTCCCATGAGCTTGGTGCCGTTCGATGAAGCCGGTTTAGATAGCGAGCAGCAGCGTCGCTTGCGTCAAGATGAAATCGTGGTGCGTTTTAAGGAGCTTACCGCTTCGGGGCGCTCCGCCATTACGGTGTATGCGCCGAGTCAGACCACACCCGGAAAACTATTACGCCTAGGCCCAATGGAGCTGTTTGAAGCCATCCCGGTGTCATTGATCATTATGGCGTCGGTGCTGGCGCTGTTGCTGATTACACTGGCTTCCTACGGGCTTATTCACATATTCGAACTGCGTATTCAGACCATTGAGGCCACGCTAGCACGCATTCGTGAAGGGGACTTGTCGGCACGTGTGGAAATGGAAGGCAGCGACGAAATTAGCCGTCTAGGTCTTACACTGAACCAAATGGCGGGCCATATACAACGTCTATTGGATGCCCAGCGTGAATTGACTCAGGCGGTTTCGCATGAGTTGCGAACGCCGCTGGCACGCCTTCGTTTTGGCATGGAAATGTTGGCTGAAAGCAATGACATTGAAGACCGCTACGAGCAGTTGGAGCGCTTAGATGAAGACGTTGCTCAGCTAAATCAGTTGATTGACGAGATTCTGACCTATGCCAACCTCGAAAAGGGCACGCCTGACCTTGCTTTTGAGCCAGTGGACATGGTCGCTCTGATGCAGCGTATTCAGCGCGAAACGGAGGCCCTGCGGAAGCCGGCTCGATTGGAAGTGATGGTGCCGGACACCTTAGTGGTGGACGCCGTGCCGCGGTATATGCATCGAGTGATTCAGAACTTGGTGGGCAATGCGCTGCGTTATGCCGATAGTGTAGTGCGGGTGACGTGTCGCCTGGACGGAGATAGCGCGGTGTTGCTGGTTGAGGATGATGGTCCAGGCATTCCGGAAGATCAGCGTAGCCGTGTGTTTGAGCCATTCACCCGTTTAGACGATAGCCGTACGCGAAGCACAGGGGGCTATGGTTTGGGTTTGTCGATTGTGAATCGAATCGTATTTTGGTTTGCGGGCGATATTCACGTTGCTAAAAGTGCTGACCTCGGTGGCGCTGCTTTCATCATGCGCTGGCCTAAAAAACGCATCTAAATGTCGCCAGTTACAAAACGCCACAATTATCCAACAACTGTCATATTTTAAAGCGTCAATAAACTCTTATTCTCATCCCATGAATGTACACATCGCATTCTTAGGTTGAATGAATGGTAGCGTGCTTATCGCGTTTTTAAGGGGGACACAGGCTGTGTTCCCCTTTTTTTACCTGCGATTGACGCCGAGCTGCAGCTTGGCGTGTAGTCCTAGTCCTACATTGTCTGTCAGCTTTTCCTGAAAATCTCACGGGCGCACTCCGTACCCCTCTTCTATGTATCTGTTAATCATATCTTTTGTTTTGTTTGTGTATTTATTGAGCGAATTATTGCGCTTGAGCCGTACCTCAATTTCGCTAAGCTCACTCAACTCAAGGAGAGCCGCACACAGGATGTGAGCAGCTCATGAGTAGGCTCGGCCAAGCTGGCTGGGTGTGCAGGGAGGAGTTGAAAAACTCTTTAGCATGTAGGACAGCCAGTGGATGGGCTGACTCAAGGAGGAGTCTAGGTTTGCGGTCGTTGGCTAGGGAAGCTGTAGCGCCAAGGAATACCAGGATGGTTGGTGCAGACCCATTTAATCGTTGAGACGATAAAACAAAAAAGAGCCTCAGGGCTCTTTTTTGTTTTTAACAGATTTCAGTTTTAGTGTCGGCTAAAGCTGCAGATCATTAACGCTCAAGTAGCGCGAACTTGCCTGGCTTGCCATCCCACTCTTTACCATCGGCTGGGCGCTCACCAATTTCAGTGATGTTTGGCCAGATTTCGGCGAGCTCGGCATTGAGTTTAATGAACTGCTTTTGATCAGCAGGGACTTCATCTTCCGAGAAAATCGCATTGGCTGGGCATTCGGGTTCGCACAACGCACAATCGATGCACTCGTCTGGGTGAATCACCAAAAAGTTAGGGCCTTCGTAGAAGCAGTCGACAGGGCAGACTTCTACGCAGTCTTGGTATTTGCACTTAATGCAGTTTTCAGTAACGACAAATGCCATGTCTTAAGCCTCTGGGCGCATTTTAATGGCGGCAAGTTTACTGCCCGCGCCTCACGCTGGCAATTGAGCGCGAGGCTTAGAGCAGCTGTTTCAATGCATAAATCAATTCGTGAGCCTCACGCGGGGTCAGACCGTCGGGGTCTACATCGCGCAAACGTAGCTCCACATCGCTGGGAAAGCGAGTGGCGAACAGGTCTGGCTGCAGGCTTGCCGCAACCATGGGGGCAGGGCTTTGGGGCTGACTCGAAGGCTGTATACCTTTCATCGCCGCGCTTTGGAGCTCAAGTTGCTGCAACTTGTGACGAGCGGCCTGAATAACAGGATTTGGTATGCCCGCAAGCTGCGCCACCTGCAAACCATAACTCTGACTGGCGGGCCCTGGCCTGACGCTATGCAGAAAGACCACATGACCATCATGTTCGGCCGCAGACAAATGTACATTGATGACGCCATCGAGCTGATCGGCTAACGCGGTAAGCTCGAAGTAGTGTGTTGCAAACAAGGTCAGCGAGCGGCGCTCGCTGGCCAGAAATTCGGCTGCGGCCCAGGCTAGCGACAAACCGTCAAAGGTGCTGGTGCCCCGACCGATCTCGTCCATGATGACTAAGCTGTCTGGGGTAGCGTTGTGCAAGATGTTAGCGGCTTCAGTCATCTCAACCATAAAAGTGGAGCGGCCAGAGGCTAGGTCATCCGAAGAGCCGATACGGGTGAAGATGCGATCAATGGGGCCGATGACGGCCGCGCTGGCGGGTACAAAGCTGCCGATATGAGCCAGCAAGACGATCAGTGCGGTTTGACGCATGTAGGTAGATTTACCGCCCATGTTGGGGCCAGTAATGACATGCATACGTTGATTCGGTGCCAGCGTTAGGTCATTGGCGGTGAACGGCGTCGTCAACATGCGTTCGACCACCGGATGGCGGCCGGCCTGGATGGCGAGTCCGTGGGTCTCACTGAGCTCAGGGCAAACCCAATCTAGGCTATGGGCGCGCTCGGCCAAACAGCACAGCACGTCCAGTTCGGCCAGTGCTTCGCAAAGGGCTTGCAGCGCTTGCAGCTCATCAACGATGGTGTCGAGCAAGGTTTCATACAGCAGCTTTTCGCGGGCGAGCGCTCGAGCAGAGGCCGACAGTGCCTTGTCTTCGAAGGCTTTCAGTTCGGGCGTGATGTAACGCTCAGCATTTTTCAAGGTTTGGCGGCGAATGAAATGTGCGGGTGCTTGTTCAGCCTGCGCGCGTGACAGCTCGAAGTAGTAACCACTAACACGGT
>Ga0255139_1000405_pt1 | contig 14062 bp, 11 predicted proteins | sample Law_Colum_RepB_8_FD_188549 | JGI IMG/M metagenome (GOLD analysis project Ga0255139, IMG submission 188549) | Freshwater microbial communities from St. Lawrence River, New York, United States - Law_Colum_RepB_8d | ecosystem: Environmental > Aquatic > Freshwater > River | place: USA: New York...
CAGCTATTGGTTCAGTGCATTGGGTTCGATGCGGTTTCATTTAATTGTCAGTAACCCACCGTATTTAGCTGAGGATGACCTGCACTTACCCCATCTACAGCATGAGCCGCGATCGGCGCTGGTGGCAGAATCGAACGGGATGGCGGATTTATGGCAGCTAGTCACCATGGCCCCAGCGCATTTACAGGATCACGGTTGGCTCCTGCTCGAGCACGGCACAACGCAAGCAGAGGCCGTGCGCGAGGCGCTGCAGCAACGTGGCTTTGAGCAGGTGCGAAGCTGGCAGGACTTAGCCGGTCAGGACCGAGTCAGTGGAGGCCAATGGTGCGTATCCGCGGAGAAGACACTTGCTGACCGATGACCAGCTGCTGCGATATCACCGGCAGATTCTGCTGCCGACGTGGGATATTGCCGCGCAAAGCCAAATTGCCTCGGCCTCGGTTCTGGTGGTTGGCTTGGGTGGTTTGGGTTGCCCCTTGGCGCAACAACTTACGCTAGCGGGTATTGGCCGCTTGCTGCTGGCGGATTTTGACCGTGTAGAGCTAAGTAATCTGCAGCGCCAAATGCTGCATCACGATGCCGATATTGGCCGCTTTAAGGTCGAGTCTGCCCGCGACAGTTTGTTAGCGCTTCGTGCCGATGTGGTCATTGATATCCTGCCTGAGCGTATGGATGAAGCGCGTTTGATGCAGGCTTTAGCCAGTGTCGATGCGGTCGCCGATTGCTGCGATAATTTCGCCACCCGTGAATTGATTAATCGCTGTGCTTGGGCGCTAAAAAAGCCGGTGATTTCGGCAGCGGCTATTGCCTGGCAGGGTCAGTTGAGTGTCTTTGATGCGACGCAAGCTGAGTCGGCCTGTTACCGTTGCCTCTATCCTGAGAGTGACGACGCCGCGCTGACGTGCAATGACAATGGGGTAATGACCACCACAGTTGCCGTGATGGGCAGTTGGCAGGCGCAAGAAGTGTTGAAAGTGTTAACGAAAACAGGAGAGTCGCTGTGCGGGCAGCTCCTGTTATGGGATGGCAGAGTCAATGAGGTGAGGCGTGTGCGAACGCCCCGCGATCCGGCATGTCCGGTATGCAGCAGCAGTCAGGGAGATTGAAAGAGATGAATCATTACGCAAACTGGGGCAATGCGCTGAAGGGCTTGTTCCGCATTAGCCAGACCACCACGGTTCTCGCCGCCACAGGGCTGGCGTGGGCTGCGGGCGAACGACCGCCACTGCCGCGCCTGTTACGTCTGACCTTCGAGCGCTTAGGGGCAACCTATGTGAAGCTGGGGCAGTTCGTGGCGAGCTCGCCGTCCATTTTCCCAGCCGAATATGTCACGGAATTTCAGCACTGCCTGGATAAAACAGAGCCACTGCCGTTCAGCATCTTGAAACAAGTGCTGGAGCGCGAGTTGAAGCGTCCTTTAAGCGAGATTTACAGCGAGATTGATGAGATTCCACTCGCCTCAGCCTCGGTTGCTCAGGTGCATGCTGCGAAGTTGCTCAATGGCGACTCCGTCGTTATCAAAATTCAAAAGCCCGGTGTTGAGAATGTATTGCTCACCGACTTGAACTTTCTGTATGTGGCTGCGGTATTGCTCGAACGTGTATTGCCTAAACTGAAGTTTGCTTCCCTGTCGGGCATCGTCAGTGAAATTCAGGCTTGCATGATGGAAGAGGTCGATTTTTACAAAGAGGCCCGCAACGTTGAGCAATTCCGCGAATTCTTGAAAACGTCGGGCAATACGCAGGCCACGGCACCGAGAATTTATCCGGAGGCCTCGAGTCTGCGCGTACTGACCATGGAGCGATTCTATGGGGTGCCTTTGACGGATTTGGAAACGATTCGAAAGTACACCAAAGACCCCGCAGGCACCTTAGTGGCGGCGTTGAATACGTGGTTTTCCAGCCTCATGTTGTGTGAAAGCTTTCACGCCGATTTGCACGCTGGCAACCTTATGGTGCTGACCGATGGCCGTTTAGGCTTTATTGATTTCGGTATTGTGGGTCGTATTGCCCCAGAAACTTGGTCTGCCACCATGAGCTTCATTGAGTCGCTGAGCAGTGGCGACTTCAAAACCATGGCGGAAAGCATGGCGGTCATCGGTATGACCAAGCGCAAAGTCGATCAGGAGAAGCTCTCGCGAGACTTAGAGGCGATCTATGGGGCAGCGACTCAGGTTGATCCTGAGCAGGTCATGAATGCCCTTAACAATGACAACGAGATTAATAAGCTAATGCTCGAAGTGGTGGCGGTAGGCGAGCGACATGGCATCCGATTCCCGCGCGCTTTTGCCTTGTTACTGAAGCAAATGCTCTACTTCGATCGCTACATTCGTATTTTGGCGCCAGACATGAACTTGTTCGATGATGACCGGATTGAATTCATGGCACTCGGCGATGGAAAGCCCGCATTGCTGCATTAATGACCTGCGTAAAGGCATGGTATTAACTCTGTAGCAATTCGTCGCGCACCCCTCGACGCGGTGTAAGCAAAGTGACAGCCTGAAGCTTAGCAAGGTGATCCAGGAGGACATCATGCAAGGCTTCATGAGGCGATTGTTGCTTTTTGGCATGGTAGCCACCCTACCCACGGGCGTTCATGCCCAATCTTGCCTGAGCTACGACAGTGCGGGCGATTTCATGGGGTGGGCAGACTATCCGCACTGCCTGGTCGATCAGCACACCCAGTCCACCGTGCGTTGGCTTGATGATTGGTTCAGCCAGCCTCCTTCAGACCCCGCCAGTGAGCTGACCACAGAAACAGCATTAGCGCAGGCGCGTCTACGTCTGATTAATGAATGGGTGCTTGATGACCGAGGTGAGCTGACTCCCGCTCTGCGCTTACGGGCGAACTTGGCATTGCCGCAACTGGCCCGGCGTTTGTCGCTCATTTTTGAAGATGAGAACGGTCAAGCGCGTCGAGTCGCTGGCGTGCCGGCGGTGAATGAAGCGGCGTTCGCTTTACGCTGGGCTGTGCTCAGTCTCAAACGGTTGAATATTGATACGGATGTGGGCTTGCACAGCACCACGGACCTCTTTGTGCGTGCCCGCTTACAGCAATCCATTGCCTTAGCCGAACACGATGAATTGAAACTTTTTCACAGCGCCCGCTATGGCATTCAAGAGGGCTGGCGAGGGCTACAAAACATTGAGTGGTCGCATGCGTTTAACCACTATCAGGTAGGCGTTGTGTATCACCAATTGGACTATGAGCAAGAGAGTGCGGATGACGGTATGCGCTGGAGTCGTGGCGTGTTGCTGGCAGAAGAGCGCTCGAAAACCACCACGGTATCTTATGGTTTTAGTCAGGAAGGGCGAACACGACCGAACTGGAAAACACAGAGTGATTCACTCTGGTGGCGCTGGCGGCAGCAAGTGGCAAGGGAATGGTTTTTTGTGGAGTTAGAACCCCGCTTGACGTATAGCCATCTGGGCAACGAGGATACGCAGCCGTCGTTGACGCTGCGTTTTGAAGTGCTGTGGGGCGGCTCGGCAACAGCCCCCCAGCTGTATCGTCCAACGTCACACCTGGAGCCTGAGATTGGGATGTCGCTAACACCATGAAGAGTGCGTTTCGTCAGCAACTCCCCGGCATCACCGGAGGGTTTGATCAATACCTCGAATTTGGCGTAGACACGCGCACACATCATGCATTTTGGTTAAGCCGCCAACTGTTATCGCGCCCTTGGCAGACGACGATTCAGCGTCGAGTCACCCTAGGCGTCAGCCAAGCCGGGGCTGGTGAGTCTTGGTTGTTACAAGATACAGATGCCTGTACAGGGCACATGAGCCTGCCGACGTTCTGGCCCATTGAGCAATACAACAGTGCCTCTGGGAGTTTCCTTAGCAGTGAGGAAAGTCTGCTCCAAGGGCGTTTATTTACTAAAGGCGGTCATGCCACGTGGCGATTGCGGGGGAGCAGCCCCGTCGATCCGCAATCGCTGCATTGGCCTTCCGGCGGCATGCGTTGCCAACCCACGCAATGGTTAGGCGAGATAGAGGCCGGCGGCGCGTCACTCTCCGGTTTATTTGTCGGCGCACGCGTTCAGTATTGGGGTCGCGTAGCGCCTATTGGCATGGCCTTACTTTCCGTGCCCAAGCTTGGCGGCGATGCACAAGTGCAGCTCACGGCGATAGGCCAGTTTGCCGGGCGTGCAGGCGCATTAAGCGAGCGTTTGAATGGAGCGGTAGGCATCTTGCGGGTGGGCGATGAAACCTATCGTTTCGACCGCTGGTGGCCGGCAGGGACCGTTGCGCCATCGCGCTTGGATGCCTATCGCTGGATGGCCACGCTGGCTAGCTCCACGCATCGTTTGGAATTGGTGGCAGATGGCGGCAACCCACGGATTACCCCGTGGCAAGGGCTGGTCGATCACACCCCGGAAGGGCTAAGGCAGCTGCTGCGCATTACCCCGTATGCTGCAATTCATGCGCGTTTGTTTGAGCGCGGCAGTCAGATCGCACTACAGGAATGGCGAAGTGATGAGGCCTTACTGATGACGCTGGCCGGTGACACTCCCCACTTGCCGGAAGGGCCTAGCGCTACGCCTTAGCTTCTGGCTTTGCACGCCAGCGCTGCAGCAGTTCATGCAAGGTTCGCATGTCGATAGGCTTTTGCAGGAAATCATTCATGCCCGCTTCGCGGGCTTGCGTTTCGTAAGCCGCAGACACATGTGCAGTGATTGCCACAATGGGAATATCAGCTGCGCTAGCAAAACGGTGTTTGCTGGCTTCAGTGCGCCAGAGCTGGGCGGTGGAGATACCATCGAGGCCAGGTAGGTCGCAATCCATCAGCACTAAGTCGAAGTGTTGCTGTTTTAGGCAGGTTAGGGCTTGCTGCCCATCGCCAACCGAGTGGGGCTGGCAACCCAATTTAAGTAGCAGACCGGTCAGCACCTGTTGCACCCACGGATTGTCCTCAACGACCAGGACGTGCATGGCCGGTAGCTTCGTCATGGACGTTGGAGCCGCGGGTAAGGGCTTAGCGAGCGAGGATTTGGGTTTCTCTGGCTGGCGACGCGCTGGCTGCACGAGGGGGGCTGGCTGCTCCAGTGCATGGAGCAGCAGCGGCGCAGCCAGCAGATGCCAAATCATGATGACTTGATAGGGCTCTGCGAGGAAAGGCACCCAGCCTCGCAGTGCAGCATCGTTGTAGATTTGACCGCAAAGGCCCGCAAACATGACCGCGAAATAAAGTTTTGCACCGTGAACGCTTTGTTGCATGGGCAACCAAAGCATGCTGATGATGGTCGCAATACTGAGTAGGCGGAGACAATCCGCCCATTCAATGGCGAGCGTTACGCTCTGGCTGATGGTGTTCAGCATCCAAAGCAGGTTGAGGAGGATGGAGACGCATAGGAAGCGCCGCATACCCGTAGGCAGTAGATCGCGTTGTATCAGGAATTGCCGACAGAGCAGGAGGTGGGCAATGCTCAGCAAGCTACCACTGATTTGAATCAGGCCATGCAGAGAGCCGGGAACATCTAGCCACCAATACCCAAGCACGCCTCGGTCAGCGAGCGCGCGCAAGATCACGGTGAAAATCACCGACGCAAATATCCAGCGCGTAGGAATGCTCAGACGGGCAGAGCGAAGGCCAACAATCCCCAGCACGAGGCCGCCCAGAAGACCGATGCCAACGCCATAGATTCCGGCACTATTTTGCGCGTCGCGAAACAGGCTGTTTTCGATGTTAAGGCGAATGGGCGTTGCCAACGGGTACGAAGAGCTAAGCCGCAAAAAGATCTCGGACTTACCCTCAGGGATCTCTAACTCAAAACTGTAGCCTAAGCCGTTGATATCGCCCCGTGGCATGAGCTCATTCGCGCCAGCGCGACGTGTTAGCCATTGTCCTGACGCGATGGGGCTGATGACTTCAATCCGACCCACATTGGCGCGAGTAATCTCTAGGATGCGTTGTTTCGCTAAGCCTTGGTTATCAATCTTAAGCCGCAATAAGACGGGATGATCAACGTAGCCCTTAGCAAGAACGGCTTGATCGAGTGCCTGCCAAGTGGGTGAGGCAATATCGAGCCAAGGTGCCAGCTCCAAGCGCTCGTTGGTGCTGTCGATGAGTAAGGTGGGGGCGAGCTTTGCTTGCGCCAAACTACCTAAGGTCAGCAGGCAGAGGCTTAGGCAGAACCGGAGAAGTAAGGACGTTTTCATGACCCCCGAGCCTACACTAGCTGGGCGCGAGGGTCATGAAATACAGACGGGTTACTGACGACTGATCGCTTCAGCGACAGTCAGTGCGGTCATGTTGACGATACGGCGAACGGTCGCACTGGGCGTCAAAATGTGCACGGGCTTTGCGGCGCCCAGCAGGATAGGGCCGATGGTGACGCCATCGCCACAGGCTGTTTTCAGCAAGTTAAAGGCAATATTGGCGGCATCGACGTTGGGCATGATGAGCAGGTTCGCCGAGCCCTTCAGGCGCGAGTTCGGGAACAGGTTCAAACGAATGCTTTCGTCGAGCGCGGCATCACCGTGCATCTCGCCATCCACTTCCAGTTCCGGCGCCATGTCCTGAAGGAGTTGGAAGGTTTCACGCATTTTGCGTGCACTTGGCGTGTTTTCATTGCCGAAGTTGGAGTGCGACAACAGCGCCACTTTCGGGGTTAAGCCAAAGTTACGCACGGCCTCGGTGGCCTTGAGCGTGATATCCGCCAGCTCTTGCGCCGTGGGGTCCGGATTGACGTAGGTGTCGGCAATAAAGAGCGTACGGTCTTGCAGCATGATGACGTTCATGGCGGCATAGCCACGGCAGTTTTCTTGCAGGCCAATAATTCGGTCGATGTATCGCAAGTGCAGATCGTAATTAGCGAAGGTGCCGCAAATCATGCCGTCGACTTCACCAAACTTGGTCAGCAGAGCGCCGATTAAGGTGGTGCGACGACGTACTTCACGCTTGGCGAGCTCAATGCCCACGCCTTTGCGTTCCATGATCTGGTGATAGTGCTGCCAATAAGTGGCGAAGCGCGGATCATCGTCTTGGTTGACGATTTCAATATCGACACCGGGACGGATGCGCAGGCCGAGCTTTTGGATCTGCGTCTCGATAACGGCGGGGCGACCAATCAGAACAGGGCGAGCTAAGCCTTCATCAACCACGATTTGAACGGCACGCAGCACGCGATCATCTTCGCCTTCACAGTAGGCGATTTTTTGTGGCTGCGCTTTTGCTTTCGCAAAAACAGGCTTCATCAGGAACGCCGAGTTATAGACGAACTCGGACAGACGCTGGCGATAAGCATCAAAGTCTGCGATGGGGCGAGTCGCAATGCCCGAATCCATTGCCGCTTTGGCGACGGCGGGTGCAATCGCCATGATTAAGCGTGGATCGAGCGGGCCAGGAATCAAATACTCACGACCAAAACGACGGGCTTCACCGCTGTAGGCCGCCGAGTCCGAAGACTCCACGTGCGCCATCTGAGCGATTGCGCGCACACAGGCTACTTTCATGGCTTCATTGACGGTGCTGGCACCCGAGTCCAGTGCGCCACGGAAAATGTATGGGAAGCAGAGCGCATTGTTGACTTGGTTCGGGTAGTCCGAACGGCCCGTGGCGATAATGGCGTCGGAGCGCACGGCCTTGACCAGCTCTGGCAGAATTTCGGGAGTTGGGTTGGCCAGCGCGAAGATGATCGGGTCAGCATTCATCTGCATGACCATGTCTTGGCTCACGATGCCGGCTGTCGACAGGCCAATGAAGACATCCGCGCCTACGAATAGGTCCGCTAAGGTGCGCGCATCTGTTTTTTGCGCAAAGCGTTGCTTGCTCTCGTCTAAGCCGCTGCGATCGCTGTGAATAACGCCTTTAGAGTCGGTGACGTAGATGTTCTCACGCTTGGCACCGAGCGAAATCAGCAAGTCCAAGCAGGTAATTGCGGCTGCACCGGCGCCGGAGCAAATGATTTTTACATCGCCGATGTCTTTCTTGACCAGCAGCAGGGCGTTGAGAACGCCGGCACCAACAATGATGGATGTGCCGTGTTGGTCATCATGAAACACCGGAATTTTGCAGCGCTCGCGCAGCTTCTTTTCGATGTAGAAACATTCAGGCGCTTTAATGTCTTCTAAGTTGATGCCACCAAACGTGGGCTCAAGCGAAGCAATAATATCGACCAGCTTATCGGGGTCGCGCTCATTGATTTCGATGTCAAACACATCAATGCCCGCAAACTTTTTGAACAGCACGCCTTTGCCTTCCATGACGGGTTTCGACGCCAAGGGGCCGATGTCACCGAGGCCCAATACGGCCGTGCCGTTGGTAATCACGGCAACCAGATTGCCACGCGCGGTGTAGCGAGAAACAGTGGAAGGGTCACGCGCAATTTCTTCGCAAGGCGCGGCCACACCGGGTGAGTAAGCGAGAGCAAGGTCGCGCTGGTTCACCAGTTGTTTGCTGGGCGTTACGTTAATTTTGCCGGGCTGCGGGAACTCGTGATAGTCCAACGCCGCTTTGCGCAGTGCCTCATCCATTTATTTTCTCGCTCGAACGATTGCCAATGCTGTTAGGAAATTGCAAGCGCGAGAGTATAGCATCGGCTTGCAATGAACGGCCTGTACAAAGCGACGGGCGTGTGACCGTCGGGTTTTGCCGTACTTTATTTGCTGAGTTCGCGTGCCACGGCGCGATAGCCAATGTCATTGCGGTGGTATTCGCCAGTCCATTGGATTTTCGCGACTTCCGCGTAGGCGGCGGTCTGAGCCTCCAAGACACTCACGCCGAGGCCAGTCGCGCACAGCACGCGCCCACCGCTGGTGACGACTTGGCCATCTTGAAGGGCGGTGCCGGCATGAAAGACTTTGGCGTCTTGACCTTCTTGGCCCAAGCCATGAATGACATCGCCCTTGCGAATGTCGCCAGGATAGCCACCCGCTGCCATCACAACGCCTAGCGCAGCGCGTGGATCCCAGTCAGCCTCGATTTGATCCAAGGTGCCTGCAATGCCCGCTTCCACGAGCGCAACTAATGAGCTGCGCAGTCGCATCATCACCGGTTGTGTTTCGGGGTCGCCAAAACGGCAGTTAAATTCGATGACCTTAGGCGCACCGTTGTCATCAATCATCAAGCCAGCATAGAGAAAGCCGGTATAGGGATGGCCTTCGCTGATCATGCCATTCACCGTCGGCATAATGACTTCGCGCATGACACGTGCATGCACTTCAGGCGTCACCACGGGCGCGGGGGAATAAGCGCCCATGCCGCCCGTATTCGGGCCGGTATCGGCATCGCCAATGCGCTTGTGGTCCTGGCTCGTAGCCATCGCTAGGGCATTCTTGCCGTCGACCATAACAATAAAGGATGCTTCTTCGCCCTCAAGAAATTCCTCAACGACCACGCGAGCACCCGCCGAACCGAACTTGTTACTGGCGAGCATGTCGATGATGGCTTCTTCAGCTTCTGCCAATGTCATGGCAACAATGACACCTTTGCCTGCGGCTAAGCCATCGGCCTTGATGACGATGGGCGCGCCCTTTTCGCGAACATAGGCGAGGGCGGCATCGGTGTCGGTAAAGACTTGGTAGAACGCGGTAGGGATGTTCTGGCGCGCGAGGAAATCTTTGGCAAAGGCTTTCGAGCCTTCGAGCTGGGCAGCATGCTGAGTCGGCCCCCAGATTTTCAGGCCAGCCGCACGGAAGGCATTAACCACGCCATTGACCAGTGGAGCTTCCGGACCAACTACAGTGAGTGCGATGTTTTCGGCCTGCGCGAAGGCAACCAGTGCGGCATTGTCCAGGATATCTAGCGCGACATTGCGGCACTTAGCTTCGGTGGCGGAGCCTGCATTACCGGGGGCGACGAAGACGGTTTCGACACGAGGATCCTGAGCCAGTTTCCATGCTAGGGCGTGTTCGCGGCCACCAGAGCCGAGGAGCAGAATTTTCATATCTAGCAGTCTCACATAGTCTTATTCGAGAGGGTGCGGGTGTGGGTGAGCACTGCTGGGGACCGCCACAAGTACATCCCTGTAGGCTCTCGGCGGCCATCCATGGCCGCCGACGTCCCCCAGCAGTGCTCACCCACTCCCGCACCCGTGGTCAATCCAGAGTCGTCGTCACTATTCCGCTACTGGAGCTAATGCACCAGCAGAGCTTCAGCGCTGAGCGGTCAGGCGGGCTTATCCTTGGCAGGGACGTTGCGCGCCATGGATGGCGCGCAAGAGCCTACAAGGACGTACTCGCGGCGTTCCCAGCCAAGGTAAGCCCACCAGGCCGCGGAGGTACTAAAAGACTCAGTGCCTAAAATGACGCATCCCAGTAAACACCATGGCAATGCCGGCTTCATCAGCCGCAGCAATCACCTCGGCATCCCGCATCGAGCCACCCGGTTGGATGATCGCCACAATGCCTGCTTTGGCGGCGTTATCAATGCCGTCGCGGAACGGGAAGAATGCGTCCGAGGCCATGACCGCGCCTTGCACTTGCAGGCCAGCATGCTCCGCTTTAATGCCGGCGATGCGGGCGGAGTTGACGCGACTCATCTGGCCGGCGCCTACGCCCACGGTCTGGCGATTTTTCGCATACACAATGGCGTTTGACTTCACGTACTTCGCCACTTTCCAAGCAAAGATAAGATCATGGATCTCGGCTTCAGTGGGGGCGCGTTTGGTCACGATTTTCAAGTCCGTGTCCTTGATCATGCCAAGGTCTTGGTCTTGCACGAGCAGGCCGCCGGTGACGCGCTTAAAGTCCCATTGCGCGTTGCGCGAAGTAATGTCTGGTAATGCGCCGCAGGTCAAGACACGAACATTCTGCTTAGTCGCTGTGACGGCCAACGCTTCAGCGGTGACGCTGGGAGCGATAATGACTTCAACAAATTGACGATCGACGATGGCCTGAGCGGTGTCGGCATCGAGTTCACGGTTAAACGCGATGATGCCGCCGAATGCCGACTCCGGATCGGTGGCGTAGGCCAGGTCGTACGCTTTACGGATGCCGCCTTCGGCATCGAGCACGACAGACACGCCGCAGGGGTTGGCATGTTTCACGATGACGCAAGCTGGCTTGGCAAAGCTCTTCACGCACTCCAGCGCGGCATCGGTATCGGCGATGTTGTTGTAAGACAACTCTTTGCCCTGAAGCTGCGTAGCAGTGGCAATCGAGGCTTCTTTCGGCGCGGCTTCTGTATAGAAGGCAGCGCGCTGATGTGGATTTTCGCCGTAACGCAGGTCCTGCGCTTTGAAAAACTGGGTATTGAAGGTGCGAGGAAAGGTATCGCGTGCCGTGAGATCGCCCTTGGTGGCGCCGACTAAGCCGCCGAGGTAATTGGCGATCATGCCGTCGTAGCCGGCGGTGTGTTCGAAGGCTTTTACTGCCAAGTCGAAACGCGTTTCGTAAGACAGGCCACCGCTGGCCTTCACTTCTGCCAGCACACGATCATAGTCACTGGCACTTACCACGATGCCGACATGGGCGTGGTTTTTCGCCGCAGAACGGACCATGGTAGGGCCGCCGATGTCGATATTCTCAATGGCGTCCGGCAGTGTGCAGTCGGCTTTGGCGACCGTCGCCGCGAACGGGTAGAGGTTAACCACCACCAGATCGATGCCACCGATGTTGTGCTCAGCCATAATCGCGTCATCTTGACCGCGAATGCCGCCATGAATCTTCGGGTGCAGCGTTTTCACGCGACCATCCATCATTTCTGGAAAGCCGGTGTAGTCCGAGACTTCAGTCACGGCTACGCCTTCTTGTTGCAGCAGTTTGAAGGTGCCGCCGGTAGACAGCAGATGCACGCCGCTGGCAGCCAGCTCGCGCGCAAATGCCACAATGCCAGTTTTGTCGGAGACGCTGATTAAAGCGCGCTGCACGCGTTGAGTCATGGTCGCTTCCTCAGTTCATCAGGCCGTGTTGCTTAAGCTTTTTACGCAGCGTGCCGCGGTTCAGGCCGAGGATTTCGGAGGCGCGGGTTTGGTTGCCACGGGTGTACTCCAGTACCACTTCGAGCAGCGGTGTTTCTACTTCGGCAAGAACCATCTCGTAGACTTCGCTGGCGCGTTCGCCATCCAGATGCGCGAAATAGTTGCGCATGGCCAGCTCGACGTGGTCGCGCAGGCTCTGGTTCGGGCGGGTGCTGGTGCTGGTCAGCGGTTTCTTCATGACGGACATGTCCATGGGGTGGTGCTCTCGTGTCAGGGGCATCAAGCGGCGGCATCCGGCCACCGGCTGTCAGCTCGGCGCAAAAAATACTCACTCACCAGCCGAATCTGCTGGTCAGCATTAATCAGGGTGTTGAACTGCCGGCTGAGCGCTTGGCCCTCCGGCAGATAGTCGGCATACCAGCCCAGGTGCTTGCGTGAGAAACGCACGCCGAGATCCGGGCCGTAGAACGCGTGCAAGCTGCCGAGGTGGCGCAAGACGATATCGCGCTGTTCCGCCAGATTAGGGGGCGGTAGCAGGTCGCTTGTTCGAAGGTAGTGTTGGATCTCGCGAAAGAGCCACGGACGTCCGTGAGCTCCCCGGCCGACCATAATACCATCGCAGCCAGTGTGCTCAAAGACTCGCCGCGCTTTTTCCGGTGAAGTAATGTCACCATTTGCGAGTACGGGAATGCCGACCGACTGCTTAATGGCAGCAATGGTGTCGTATTCAGCGTCACCCATGTATTTGTCGGCTCGCGTGCGGCCATGCACAGCCAACATGGCGATCCCTGCATCCTCCGCAATGCGCGCGATGGTCGGGCCATTACGGTTGTCGCGATTCCAGCCAGTACGAATTTTCAGTGTCACCGGCACATCCACGGCCGCGACCACGGCAGCGAGAATGCGCTCGACCAAAGGCTCATCCTGCATGAGTGCCGAACCGGCGAGCCGGTTACAGACTTTTTTCGCAGGACAGCCCATGTTGATGTCGATGATTTGCGCGCCACGCTCAACATTTTGGCGCGCAGCATCGGCCAGCATGTCGGGGTCGTAACCCACGATCTGTACCGTGATGGGGCCAGGTTCGCCGCTGTGATCCATGCGGAACTTGGATTTGTTGGTGTGCCACAGGCGTGACTCCGACGACACCATTTCCGACACCACATGCCCTGCGCCTAATTCACGGCAAAGCTGGCGAAACGGGCGGTCAGTAACACCGGCCATGGGGGCGAGTGCCAAGGGCGCATCTATCGCGTAGGGGCCGATGTGCAGTGGCTTCAGCCAGTTCATGGCAGCGGACTCAGCTCAACGGCGGAGTAGGCCGGCCAGGTGCCATTTTCCCGCGCCAGCAATTGAATGGGCAGGCTGATGCGAAGGGGTTGATCGCTACTGGCCAGCGAAGACAGTCCAGAAGATTTTGCCAGGTAGGTGCGTGGCGCTATGTCGAGGGCGGTGATGCGAACGCCATAGCTGTCACGCAGGCTCAGTCGCAGCGTTGGCCACGGCTGCAGGATATCCGCACGATTGATAAGGCGGGCATCAAGCTGATAACGATGTGGATCTTGCTCGCTGACTCGCCAGCCTAAGTCAGTCACTTGCCAGGCGTCTTTTACCTGCGGGCGCAACAATTCATAGGGCGTGCTGGCCAAAAGGGGATTCAGTGCGTTACGAACAGCACCTTGTTGTAACCAAAAAGCCTGAGTCAGCCAAAGCCCTTCGAGCACAAGTACGCAGGCAGCGAGCATCGCCAAGACCAGCCAACGTCGGCGCCGTTTCACTGGCTGCGCGCGGTCGAGCTGCACCGGCAAAGCCAGTGCGTCGAGTGCAAGCGTTGGCCGATCAGTGGCGGGGCGGTGGTCTGTCATGTGTTCAGGCTCGTCATTTTTCGCTCACGCAATGCGCTTGCGGCCAGACAATCGGCACCAGTCTTCATCTTTGATGCCCAGTCCATCCATGTCGCACCACTGGCCATAGATTTCGCGCAGCTCATCGACTTGCGAGGTGATGATGCCAGACAACGCTATATCGCCGCCGGGCTTGAGGAAGCGGGTCAGCGTCGGTGCCAGCATGCCCAGCGGGCCGGCGAGAATATTGGCGACCACCACATCGGCGCCTTCGCCGTTGTTGAAATCAGTCGGCATGTCTTCGGGCATGAAGACGCGCACGCGATCCGCAACACCATTGCGCTCAGCGTTGTCA
>Ga0255139_1000409_pt1 | contig 13989 bp, 12 predicted proteins | sample Law_Colum_RepB_8_FD_188549 | JGI IMG/M metagenome (GOLD analysis project Ga0255139, IMG submission 188549) | Freshwater microbial communities from St. Lawrence River, New York, United States - Law_Colum_RepB_8d | ecosystem: Environmental > Aquatic > Freshwater > River | place: USA: New York...
ATAAGTTGCTTCGCGCCATTATGGACAACCCTGATGCTTGGGAAGAAGTCACTTTTTCGGATGAACGTCTCACGCCAATTAGCTATGTGAAAGCCGACGCGATTCATTAATTGAGTGGTTAAAAAAGACCTTCTGTTTAAAAAACACGCTTAAATTGCGCGTTTTTTATTCGTCTGTACCCTTGCGATTCTTATGGGAATAGCTTGCCAAACGACGGAAACCTCCGCTAAGCTCCGAATTCTCCAAGGAATCTGCCATTTCTTGCAGATGCTTTGCCGCATTTTCACTTAGGGTTGGCAAGGGTTTTGCAGAGGTAGGTGGGCACGGGGACGCTGTTGAAATGAGAATGCGCAAGCGCTGAACGGAGTTGAATTCAGTGTGTTGCTTCAGTTGTTGCAGCAGGATTTTCTGCAGGTAGCGCAACTGGCTGGCGGTGGTCGCATGATCTGCGCACACGGTGAGTGTTCCTTCTCGCAGCGAAGTTAACCGGCAAGAAGACCGGATGGATTCATCAACTATTTGTTGCCAAATCATCTCATGGGTTGCGCGCAGGGAGTTCCCCCGCAGCAATGGCGAAAAGCTGCCGAGCTTGAGTAAGTCTTTAAGTGCGGTCGGTTGTGCTTTTCGATTCATGAGTAGTGGTCGCAGATCAAGGCGTTCAGCATGCGCAAAGTGCGCGCGTTCGCCAAGAGGTATTCGAGATGAACATTATTTTTTTTAACCGCAAGCATAATCGTCCGATTCGCCTGCAGTTAAATCCTAAAATTATTGGCAGCGCGGCAGCAGGTCTGTTTGTGCTGGCCAGTAGCATCGGCGCGACCGGCTATTGGGCTTACAACAAGCTCACGTCCTCGCCGGTGGCGCAGCTCAGTGCGGCTGACCTTGCGCAGCAGGAAGAGCTTGCTGCCATGGCGGCACGCATGGCCGATATTCAAGCCCGCATGATGCGTATCGATGCGTTGGGCGCACACTTGGCTGAGAGTGCCAAAGTGAAAGGCGACGAATTTGATTTTTCTCGCAAGCCGCCGATGGGTGGTCCAGAGCAGCCCATTGAGTTGCCTGAAACAACAGCCGACGTCGATAAATCTTTATCTTCCTTAGGTACCGCGCTTGAACTGCGCGAGGCGCAATTGTTAGCGCTCGATAAAGTGCTGCAAAGCCGTCGTCAGCAGGTCAATCTCAATAACATGCCGGTGCGTGACGCCTACATCAGTTCAAACTTTGGCTATCGTGCGGACCCCATGACGGGTCGTACCGCATTCCATGGCGGCATTGATTTCGCCGGGACTGAAGGCAGCGATGTGTACTCAGTAGCGGACGGCGTAGTGTCGTATTCTGGCCAACGCACAGGTTATGGCAATGTCGTTGAAATCAATCACGGCGATGGCTTGGTGACTCGCTATGCACATGCGCGTGCGGTCGCGGTGAAAGCTGGCGATATGGTCAGCAAAGATCAGCTGGTGGCCTATATGGGCTCCACGGGACGATCCACGGGGACGCATTTGCACTATGAAGTGCTGCGTAACGGCAAACAAATTGATCCCACCACGTTTATTCGAGTCGCAAAACGCTAAATTTGCCTTTTTTTGCGGTTCTAATAGCCCGGCCCTTGTGCCGGGCTATTGCTTTCTGCATCTCTCTAGCACGCAACACTTTCCAGACTAGGGAAAGCAGGTAGAATGTTGCGCTGATTTGCCTATCTTCTGAGTAGTGACCATGTTTTCTCGTTTTGTCAGCGGCTTGTTCGGTACCAAAAATAATCGTGAACTAAAGCGTATGCGTCAGATCGTCGAGCGCATTAATGCGCTTGAGGCCACGACCGATGCACTGTCTGATGATGAGCTTCGGGCTAAGACGGCCTCGTTCAAGCAGCGCTTCCAAGCCGGTGAAAGTCTGGATGCGTTTTTGCCTGAAGCCTTTGCTGTATGTCGAACGGCAGCTCAGCGTGTGTTGGGTATGCGTCATTACGATGTGCAGATGATTGGCGGTATTACGCTGCATGAAGGCCGTATTGCGGAAATGCGTACGGGTGAAGGTAAAACGCTGACGGCAACACTGCCGGCGTACTTAAACGCCTTGTCTGGTGAAGGCGTGCATGTGGTTACGGTGAACGATTACCTGGCCGCACGTGACGCTGAATGGAACCGTCCGCTGTTTGAGTTCCTTGGCCTCACCGTGGGTGTGGTGCGCTCGCAGCAGCCGCCAGATGAGAAGCGCGCGGCTTATCGTGCCGACATCACCTATGGCACGAACAACGAGTTCGGTTTTGATTATCTGCGCGACAACATGGCGTTCCGATTAGAGGATCGTTTTCAACGCGGCCATGCTTATGCATTGATCGACGAAGTCGACTCCATCCTCATTGATGAAGCGCGCACTCCCTTAATTATTTCTGGCGCTAGCGAAGACTCTTCGCGTCTGTATACCCAGATCAATTTGTTAATTCCGCGCCTCACGCGTCAGGCTCAGGAAGAAACGGTCGATGGCGGTCACTACTGGATTGACGAAAAAGGCCGCCAAGTTGAGTTGACGGAAGCCGGTCATGAGTTTGTTGAGCAATGCCTGGTGGAGATGGGGTTGTTGGCAGAAGGGGAGAGTCTGTACTCACCTGCTCATTTGAATTTGCTCCACCATGTGCATGCCGCGCTCAAGGCGCATGTGCTGTTCCAGCGTGATGTGCATTACATCATTACGGGCCGTGACGTGGTGATTGTGGATGAGCACACCGGTCGTACCATGCCGGGTCGTCGCTGGTCCGAAGGCCTGCATCAAGCCGTGGAAGCCAAAGAAGGCATGCCGATTCAGGCTGAAAACCAAACGCTGGCCACCACCACTTTCCAGAACTTGTTCCGCCTGTATCGCAAACTGTCCGGCATGACCGGTACGGCCGATACGGAAGCGCCCGAGTTCCACCAAATTTATGGCTTAGATGTGGTGGTGATTCCAACGCATCGCCCGATGGTGCGTGTGGACCATGATGACTTGGTCTACTTAAGCCCAGACGACAAGTACTTGGCGATTGTTAAAGACATCAAAGAGTATCGAGAGAAGGGTGCGCCGATTCTGGTCGGTACGGCGACGATTGAGACCAGTGAATTACTGTCGCGTCAGTTGCAGAAAGAAGGCATTGAACATCGGGTCCTGAACGCCAAGTTCCACGAGCAAGAAGCTGAAATTGTGGCCCAGGCGGGCCGTTCCGGTACAGTCACCATCGCGACCAACATGGCCGGCCGTGGTACCGATATTCTGCTCGGCGGTAACTGGAAAGCCGAAGCCGCTAAATTAGGCGACGACATTACGCCGGAGCAAACCGAGGCGCTGCGTAAGGCCTGGGAAGAGGATCACGCCCGCGTGATCGCGGCGGGTGGCTTGCACATTATTGGCTCTGAACGACATGAGTCTCGCCGTATTGATAACCAGCTGCGTGGTCGTGCGGGACGTCAGGGCGATCCGGGTGTGACGCGTTTCTATCTGTCGCTAGAAGACGATCTGATGCGTATTTTCGCCAGCGATCGTGTGAAGAGTATGATGCGTTCACTGGGCATGAAGCCGGGCGAAGCGATTGAACATCCTTGGGTTTCAAAGTCGATTGAAGGCGCGCAGCGCAAAGTAGAAGCGCGCAACTTCGACATCCGCAAAAACTTGCTGAAGTATGACGACGTGGCCAACGAACAGCGCCGTGCCATCTATACCCAGCGCGATGACATCCTCAGCACGGGCAGTATTCGTGAAAACGTCACGCTCATTCATGATGACGTGGTGGACAGCATTATTAATGCCTACATCCCGCCGTTAAGCCTCGATGAGCAGTGGGATATTGCCGGTCTTGAGCAGGCATTACAGACTGACTTTGGCATGAACTTCCCCGTGCAGCTCTGGCTCGATGAAGACAGCAAGCTCGATGAAGAAGGCGTTCGTGCGCGTCTGCGTAAAGCGATTTTGCAAGCTTGGTTGGATAAGCGCGAACGCATGGGCGATGACACGGCTAACCAGCTAGAAAAGCAGGTCATGCTGCAGATTATCGACCGCCATTGGAAAGACCATCTGGCCGCCATGGACTACCTGCGCAAGGGTATTCATTTGCGCGGCTATGCCCAGAAGAATCCTGAGCAAGAATATAAGCGCGAAGCCTTCCAGCTCTTCGAACAGCTCATTAACGCCGTTAAGTTGGAGCTGATTCAAACGCTGGCGCGTCTGCATGTGCCGACAGCGGAAGAAGTTGCTGCCATGGAAGCCCAGCGCGAAGCAGAAGCCAACGCCATGGCCCTGCACTTTGATCATGCCGATGCCGCTACCGCTGAAGCCGAAATGGCTGCGATTGAGGCCGGTGAGCCACTGCCGACACCCGCCCGTGCTGAAGAACCGCAAACCTTTGTTCGCGACGGCGCAAAAGTAGGTCGCAACGATCCTTGCCCGTGTGGCTCGGGTAAGAAATTCAAACATTGTCACGGTCAGCTGGCCTAAGCCAGCTTAACGCTTAGTAAGGAGTTCGACATGGCTGTGGGTGATCTGTCGCTACCCGTCATGCTGCCCATCAACGGCGTGCGTATTGGCATTGCTGAGTCGGGCATACGGTATAAGAATCGTCGCGATCTCGTGGTTTTTGAAATTGCGGAAGGTGCAGCGACGGCGGCTGTGTTTACCACCAACGCCTTTTGTGCCGCTCCGGTGCATGTGGCCAAGGCGCATCTGCAAGCGGGCTCTCCACGTTACTTAGTGATTAACACAGGCAACGCCAATGCCGGTACCGGCGAGCCCGGTATGGTGGCTGCTCAGGTGTCTTGCCAAGCATTAGCGGGCTTGACGGGTGTGGCGCCTGAACAGGTACTGCCCTTTTCCACCGGTGTTATTGGCGAGTTATTGCCGGTAGCGCGCTTGCAGGCGGGCTTGCCTGCCGCCTTGGCAGCGCTGGATGCGGATAGCTGGACTGCAGCTGCGCACGGCATCATGACCACGGATACGCTGCCGAAAGGTGCCAGCGAGCAATTCACGGTAGACGGTAAGACCTACACAGTGACGGGCATCTCTAAAGGTGCGGGCATGATTCGTCCGAACATGGCCACTATGCTGGGCTATGTGGCGACGGACGCTGCGGTAGCGCCGGATGTGCTGCAAGCCTTGTTGCGTGTTGTCGTGGAAGGCTCTTTCAATCGCATCACCATCGACGGCGATACCTCCACCAACGATGCCTGCGTCCTAATTGCTACCGGCAAAGCGGGAAATGCGCCAGTGACCCGACCTGAAGGCGAGCTTTATAGCGCCCTGCATACAGTACTGACCCGGGTCTTCTTGCGCTTGGCGCAGCTCATCGTGCGTGATGGTGAAGGCGCGACGAAATTCATGACGGTTCGCGTAGAAGGCGGCGGCAATATTCAAGAGTGTTGTGATGTGGCCTATGCCGTGGCGCATTCGCCATTGATTAAAACCGCGTTCTTCGCCTCTGACCCGAACTGGGGTCGTATCTTGGCTGCGATTGGTCGCTCCGGTGTGCCGGCCTTGGATGTGTCGAAAATCAATGTCTGGTTAGACGATGTTTTGCTCTGCCAAAACGGCGGCGCGGCAGCGTCCTACACCGAAGCTCAGGGTGCCGCTGTGATGCAGCAGGCCGAGATCACTATCCGCATTGATTTGGGTCGTGGCAACTTCAGCGATACGGTTTGGACCTGCGACTTCTCTTACGACTACGTCAAAATTAACGCGGACTACCGTTCTTAAGTGCGTAAGTTCGCCCGCTCTGATGTCTAGCGCCTTGCTTCGCGTGGTTGCCGCGGTCATTCGTGATCGCGATGGCCGCGTGTTGCTCGCGCAGCGTCACTTGCACACGCATCAGGGAGGCTTGTGGGAGTTTCCCGGGGGCAAAGTCGAGGCGGGCGAGACCGAAGCGCAAGCCTTAGGCCGCGAGCTCACCGAAGAGCTCGGGTTAACACCTACCGCGCTTGAGCCGCTCATTCGTATTCGCCATGACTATCCCGATAAATCGGTTGAATTATCGGTGTGGCAAGTTACACGTTGGACCGGCGAGTCTTATCTAGCGGGTTTTTCAGAAACGCCTCACCAACTAGGCCGAGAAGGGCAGCCCGTAGCGTGGGTAAGCCCAGATGACCTACTTCAACGTCCTTTCCCTGCGGCCAACCGACCCATTGTGTCGGCTGTGCGTATGCCCATGCGGTGGCGTATTACTCCCGCGTTAGCATCGCTGACGGATCTTCAGTCCTGGGCTGAGCAGCGCCTACCGGCTGCCCTGCAAGCCTCTTCAGATCAGCGCGAGGGCTGGCTGCTGCGACTACCGCACTGGTCCGCACAGCACTATGCTCAGGCCGCCGACTATCTTCAGCGCTTTTTGTTGACGCATGCCGCACACGATGGTGTTGCACTGAGCCTCCATGGCGAGACGGCCTTGCTGCAACAGTGGCCGGCCGTAACGCATTTTCACCTAACGCAGGGGCAGGTTCAGCAGTGTTTAGCGCAGGGCGTGGTGCTGGAGACGCTTAAGGCGAGGCCAGAGCAGCAATTCACGGCGGCCTGCCATAGTGCCGACGAGCTCGCCAGCGCCACGCAGCTAGGGGTGGATGCTGTGTTCCTGTCGCCTGTGCTAGACACGCCATCCCATCCGGGTGCGGCGACCTTGGGTTGGTCGTCATGGGCTTCGCTTGTGCGCGGGGCCACGGTGCCGGTTTACGCCTTGGGGGGCGTTACGCCAAGTGATGCGGCTTACGCCCGCTCATTAGGCGGGCAGGGTGTGGCCGGTATCAGTCAGTTTTAGCGGTATCGAAATCATCCAGATCAGGCGGTGTAGCGGCTGGAATGGCATATTTTTCGCTAGCCCACGCGCCTAGATCGAGCAGACGGCAGCGATCGCTGCAAAAAGGCTTGTAGGTCGCCGCTGCACCCCAAGCCACGGGCTTGCTGCAACTCGGGCACTGCACCACGCGGGTGACCGAGGAGGATGTGTTTTCCGCTGTCATGCTGACGCTAACTCCAAATACTGTTGATGCAGGGTATCTAACTGACGCTGCAAATCCGCCACGCTGCCTTCATTGCTAACGATGTCATCGGCTCTTGCCAACCGTTGGCCACGCGACCATTGCGCTTGCATGATGGCCTTAATCTGCTCTGCGCTAACGCCATCGCGTTGGCTGGCACGGAGCATTTGCGTGGCCTCGCTGACATCAATCAGCAGGGTGCGTTGCACAAAATTTACCTGGCCACTTTCCCACAGCAAGGGCGAAGCCAGTACCGCATAAGGTGATGTAGCGGCCTGCAGTTGTTGCCTCAAGCCTTCGCGTATGGCCGGGTGAGTAATCGCCTCAAGCGCCAATCGTTGCTCTGGATCGGAGAACACCCGCTGACGTAGCCACGGACGATTGAGCTGGCCATTTTCGAGCAAAGCCTCATCGCCAAAATACTGATGAATAGCCGTTAACGCGGGTTGGCCCGGCGCCACAATTTCCCGTGACACCACATCGGCATCCACAATGGTGATGCCCAAGGAGTGTAAGTAGTCCGTTGCCGCCGTTTTCCCGGAGCCAATGCCGCCGGTGATGCCTAAAATCCAGCTTGCCATGCTGCGTTTTCTCTACAAAGGAAGTGGGAACCAGAACAACAGCAACCCCGAGGCTGCAAGCGCAGGGCCGAAGGGGAACTCCCCCAGCGCGCCTTTGCGGACTCTGAACCAGAGCGCAATAAGCAACCCCAGCAACGATGACATAAGCAGAAGTTGGGGCAGCACTAAACCACCCAGCCAGGCACCCAGCGCGGCGAGTAATTTTGTATCGCCACCGCCCAGGCCATCGCGACCGGTGACTAATCGGAAGCCTGTCGCCATGAGCCAGAAAACGGAGAAGCCGGCCATGGCGCCCCAGAGCGCTTGCTGAAGGCTTAGACCTAACGGGTTTTGGCCGATGCTGGCGAGAAATAGCCCGACCCAAAGCAACGGCAGGGTGATGCGATCGGGCAGCCATTGGCTATTCCAATCGATGATGCCACCGACCACCAGCGTCATTGAGAAGCCGTAGACCGCAATCGCGCCCAACACATCTCCCGTGAACTGCCACGCCACTACCGCTAAGGCGGCGCTGATGAGCTCCACCAGCGGATACCGAATACTGATGGCGGCGTGACAGTGGCTGCAGCGTCCGCGCAGGAATAGCCAGCTGACGACCGGCATGAGGTCACGGTAGCGAATGGGGGTGGCGCACTGTGGGCAGTGAGAGCGCGGCAGGCTCAGCGACAATAAGGGCGTGGGTGAAGCGGAATCCGGCTTGATGCCTTGCTCCACCAGGTAGGCCTCCAGCTCTGCTTGCCACTCTTGCTCAATGATGCGCGGCAAACGATAAATCACGACATTGGCAAAGCTGCCCAAAATGAGGCCGAGCAGGGCGATTAAGGCCAGCAGCAGGGTGTTATCCATCAAATCGCATTTCCTAGTTCAAACAAAGGCAAGTACAGCGCCATAACGATGATCCCGACGAGCACACCGAGGCCAGCCATTAATGCCGGTTCAAGCAACTTGAGTAGCAGAGTGCAGCGGCTCTCAAGCGCATCTTCAAAGTGTTTAGCCAACTCATCGAGCAGACTGACGAGCATACCGGATTCCTCGCCAATCGCGATCATCTGTGCGCTATGGGAGGGATAAGTTGTCTGTGATGCAAGGCTATCTGAGAGTCGTTGGCCCTGAGCAACCGCTTGATAAATCTCCGCTTGGGCAGGAGACAGTGGCGACTCCGCCACCAGGCTCGCGGTTTCAGTGAGGGCGTCCAATAAGGGGAGCCCGGCACGTAAGGTTTCGTGGAGTGTACGGTGCCACAAACCTAACCAATAGGCTTTGGATAGGCCGCCGGCTAAGGGTAAATGCCATAAGACCTTGAGTAAAAATGAGCGAAATGGCGCTTGGGTTCTCCAACTGTGCCTAGCCCAAAGCAACAGCACTGTAAGTAGCACCATGCAGGGAAGGGTCAGCCATTGAACGAGCGTACTCAGCGCCATGATCTGGAGAGTCAGCCACGGTAATTCAGCACCAAAGCTTTGATAGAGATCGGCAAAGCCGGGCACGACCCGCCACAGCAGAAAAGTGGTAACGGCCAGAGCGCCCATAAGCACAGCCAATGGATAGCGTATCGCAGCTACCACTTGGGCCTTTAATTGGATGCGCCGCGCCTGCCACTGCGCTAGGCGCTGAATTTGAAGATCGAGCTGACCAGAGCGCTCCGCCACGGCCAGCAGTTGCACATCGCTGCGTCGGAATCCGGCTTGATGCGCCAGCGTTACGGCAAACCCTTGGCCTTGCTCGATGCCCGTCAGAACAGGCTGCCAATAGGCTTGCAGGCTGCTAGAGCACTGCAGATGCAGCAGCGATAACGCAGGGTGAAGGGCAATGCCCGCGTGTAATAACGTCGCCAGTTGCTGAAGCCAGCGTTGCTGCTGAAGCGCAGAGGCCGGCTTAGGCTTCCTCATAGCCCAGTACGCGATGCAATTCATGGCGACTCACACAGCCTTGTTGCCACAAGGCTTCACCGTTAGCGCGTAGGCTCGACCAGCCCGCTTTTACCGCACAGGCTTGAAGCGCATGCCTGTCTGCACCCGAAAGGCAGAGCTGGGCCAGTGCGGGTGACATCTCAATATGCTCAAACAAACCAATGCGCTGGCTATGGCCTTGTTGGCAGGCCTCACAACCGTGTCCGGCGCTAAAGCCACCGTGCTGGGTGTCAATGACTTTGCACCGATCACACAAGCGCCGAATAAGTCGCTGCGTGACAACTAAGCGCAAACTATCGGCGAGCAGGTAGGCAGGAACACCTAAGTGCCGCAATCGGCTGAGTGCTTCAATTGCAGTGCCTGAATGTAATGTGGACAGCACGAGATGCCCGGTCTCCGCGGCCTGTAAAGCCATTTCTGCGGTTTCACGATCACGAATTTCACCGACCATTAAAACGTCTGGGTCCTGACGAAGCAGTGCTTTAAGTATTTCAGCAAAGCCCAAACCAATACGCGGTTGTATGGGCGTTTGGTTAATGCCGGGTAGTAGTCGCTCAACGGGATCTTCAATGGTAGCGATGTGACGGTGACGGGCATTTAGGTGCTGTAAACAGGCGTAGAGCGAGGTGGTTTTGCCGGCGCCGGTGGGGCCGGTGATCAGGATCAAACCGTCCGGCCGGGTCAAATGATGAAGCAAGGCATGCTCAGTGCTCGCGGGAAGATGTAATGCGGCTAGCGTTGCCGTGTGACCTGCATCCGCTAGTCGCAAGCACAGCTTCTCGCCATGCAGAGTAGGGATGCTCGCCACACGAATGTGGCTCAGCCCCTGGCCAGCATCGCCAAGGCGACCATCTTGAGGTAGTCGCTTCTCGGCCAGATCCATTTGCGCCATCACTTTCAGCCGAGAAACCAGTCGTGGCTGCCAAAGTGGGGGTACATCGAGCCAGTCCTGAAGCAAACCATTAATCCTTAAGCGCAGGCAGGCTCCTTGCGGCTGCGGATCAATATGCAGATCAGATGCCCCGAGTTGCTGAGCTCGTATCAAGAGCGAGGTGACCCAGGGCACCACCTCTTGGTCTTGCCGAGGCAAAACCAAGCCTTCCGACAACATCAGGCTCATGGCAGTTGCCCTTAAATTGCGAGACCGGTTTGCTGTTTGCTGCAGCTAGGCGCAGACCCGTTGGCCACTGTTTTTCCAGTCCAGATGGCATCGCCGGCACTGGTGTCGACCTGCATTTCAATTTTGCAGGACCCCGCCTCGTTATTCCCTATGACCGCGACAGTCAGGGTTGTGCTGGTGCTCGACACGGTGATGCCATTGCTGGCCGCATACTTGGGCTGAGGCAGGGTGGTTTGAATTTCAGCAGCGGTATCGCACGCTGAACTGGTCATTCCGTTCTCTAGTAGGCACTCGGAGATAGCTAGCTTTAGCGGTTCGATCTGGCTGAGATTGACGGACCATTTCGCCCGCATAACGTAGTTTTGATATTGCGGAATTGCCACGGCGGAGAGAACGCCCACGATCGCGATCACGATCATGAGCTCGATCAAGCTGAATCCGTGTTGTGATGGGTGCTGTAACTGAACGGGATATTTCATGGTGTGGCCTCCTTGCCAAGGCGGGAGATGCTGAGTGATCTCACGCAGAGCCGCATGCTCATGACTAAAGGCTAGGAACGAAACATCGCTTTCGCTAGGGCCGTCTGAAACTAAATTTCAAGCAGGTCGGTGTGGGGGCTGCGCTTGTCAGGGCGAGGGTGGCTCGTTATTATCGCCGCCCACACAAACGCTCGTTTGTGCTTTTGCCGGCATAGCTCAGTAGGTAGAGCAGCGCATTCGTAATGCGAAGGTCGGGGGTTCGACTCCTCTTGCCGGCACCATCTATCTCACTCAAATCCTTGCAAAGTACGCCCCAAGCAGCTTTACCTTGGAGGCTGCCGCTATTGTCAGTTGCGCCGCACGAGCCATATCAAAAGCCCGTGACAGGACTAACGACAAGGCTGGCTCATCAAGTTTCCGCAAGCGGGCGCTGGCGGTACGTTGGGTGGTGCGGCTACGCGCCCCAAGACCAGCTTTGAGGGCCGGTCTTTCGCGTGATAAATCGTGTTCACACTGGGAACGAAAGAGATCAAGAAGCCCCAGTCTCCGGTGACGGGAGACGGGGTATCGATAATCAGGCGCAGGGCGCTGCCTTTGCGTATGCGGTGGGCAAACGGCAGTACTTCGGCGCGCACTTCGACCACTTCGCCGGGGCTGAGTGCTACGCCATCTTTGCGCAGGAATGTCGGTACGGGATGCGTAGCCGTCGTTAGTTTTTCATCGAGCGTTCGTTTCGACGCACGCTGCCAGCCACGCTGGATGTAGACCTCTTTACCATCGGCCCGAATTTCAGAAAGCGTGACTTGAATATCGATCTCGTTAGATGTGCTGCTCAACCATAAATCGGCACTGCCAGACCCCAGGTATTGCTCATCCTGCGTAAACGGCTCGGTCGTGAATACGGCTTGATGCAGCGGCGAGGCCGGCACTTGCCAAAGTGCATCGAGGATTTCCGCCGGAATTAAACTGGGCAGCAGTGTGGGGATGGGCAGCCCGCCCGGAAAGGGGTTTGTGCCGGGTGAAAGTGAGGGGTACAGGTAGTTTGTGGAAGCGGAATCTTGGACTTTTTCACGCGTCATCGCGCCATTAGCACCGAGATAGAATGTGCTGGCTTCAGGCTTGGGTAGCTCGTTATAGGTGGTGATCCAATTCGGTTTTTCATCGTCTACCCGCACTTCGTGCAAAATTTGAATGTGCGGCGTTCGTTCCCAGCCATTTTTTTCTCCGCGCAAATAGTGGTCGAAGAATTTCTCAGCGAGGTCGGCGTAGGCTTTGTTGTGGTAAGTAAAATCGTGGTTACCGTTGGACCATAACGTCCAGACATTGACGAGTTTGGTTTTGTCAAAAAATCCCCCGGGCTGAATAAAGCCGCCCATGCGCGAGCCGGTTTGTTCATCCTGCCAATACAGCACATTGAGCATGGGTACGGTGATCTTCGATAAGTTTCGGCTCACGCTGCGTTTATCGTAGTCAAAGGCATCGTCGCGATAGTTGCCGTTGAGCAGGCCCTCCACTGCGAACGAGCGGTAAGAGGCAAGGTTGGTGGCGTGATTGGCGACGCATTCGGCGTCACTCGCGAGTACGGCGGTGGGTACGGCGGCTAAGCTGGGCACTTCTTGCTGTACGGTAAACAAGCCAGTGAAAGTGGCGTTCAGTATGCCGCCGGGGGCTCCCACGTCGGCGTATAAATCAGTGAGGACATTCGCGGGCGCAATGGCTTTCAGGTGGGGTGGCTGCTCTGCCGCCGTAAACAATTGCATGATGCCGGGATAGGAGTAGCCGAGCATGCCGATGTCACCATTCGACCAGGGCTGTGCTGCGGCCCATTCCACGACCTCGGCACCATCTTTAGCCCATTGCGGCGAGAACAAATCAAAATTGCCACCGCCCGAACAGCCGGTGCCGCGTATTGATACTCCTAAGAAGCGGTAGCCTTTGGGCAGCAGTCTGGCTTTTAGGTCGGGTAACGAACCAAAGTCGGGGCCGGTTCCAGCGCTATAGCCATCATATTGCAGGAGTACCGGCCCCTTTTCTGCGCCCTCTAAATACTCGAGGTAATAGCGCAGTCGAACGCCATCGCTAACCGCCACATAGTCTTCTTGAATGACCGTTTTCGCCGTTGTTGGCGCAAGTGCTGGGGTTGCTGGCGTAGAAGCGGTCTCTTCTTTGTTAAAGCCGCAACCACTGAGTAGCAGGGCTAGCAGCAGTGGTTTCATTGCGTTCATAGGGTCAACCTAGGTTGTTTTTATTGTTAGATTTGACCGGGTCAGTGTAGGCCGTTCCCTTTAGAACGGCTTAGTGCCACATTTAAAAAAGTAGGGCAAAGAATTGATCGGGGCCGGTACGGTGACATCGGCGGGGCCTTTAAATTCGCGGCTGGTTTCCACATGCCGCCAGCAGCCCTTTGGTAAGTAGACCTTTCGCGTGACCGCGCCTTGAGTAACAACCGGCGCAACGATGACATCCGGCCCCAGCATCCATTGTTGGTCCTCAGAGCGTGCGCGGGCGTCGTCTGGGTAGTGGAACCAGAGGCCGCGTGTGGGCGGAATGCCGGTCTCTTGCGCTTCATTCCACAAACGCATAATGAGAGGCGCTGCGGCCAAGTGTAAATCTGCCGCTTTGCGCCAATGCGCTAAGGTTTGGTCACCGTAGAACCATGGCATACGCACGCCATTGCTGGATGAGTTATGCACTCGGAAAACGGGTGATAACGCGGCCCAGAATGACCAGCGGGTAAAGAGCTCTGCATCCGCAGCGCCTACATGGTAGTCAAAGTAGCCACCAATGTCGGTATTGAAACCATAGGAGCCCGTCGCGCTTCGGCTCAACATGTCGGTGGTGAGTGAGGCGATGCCGGAGGCGCGTGACCAGTCACTGGTTTCATCGCCAGGGAAGTTGGCCGACTCATAGGCGGAG
>Ga0255139_1000410_pt1 | contig 13952 bp, 9 predicted proteins | sample Law_Colum_RepB_8_FD_188549 | JGI IMG/M metagenome (GOLD analysis project Ga0255139, IMG submission 188549) | Freshwater microbial communities from St. Lawrence River, New York, United States - Law_Colum_RepB_8d | ecosystem: Environmental > Aquatic > Freshwater > River | place: USA: New York...
TCTGCATATACCGCAGGGTAAAGCGCTGATAGTTCAGTGATAGAAATCACATTTTTTAAATAGGCATTCCAAATTACACTCACACTGTGAAAGCCAATCATGCAATTGGTTTCATTGGCCCATAGCTCCCACATGGGCAAGCGCCCTGATTGTTCAAATTGGGCTTTGAAAGTCATCATAAAATCATGGGAACGTTGTTTATCTATAATATTTAACAAGGGGTGTAGTGCCCTATAGGTATCCCATAATGAAAACACTGTATAATGGTTATTCAAACTGTCTTTATAGACTTTATTATCTCTGCCACGGTAACGGCCATCAACATCATTCATCACATTGGGATGCATCATACAATGGTAAAGTGCTGTATAAAAATTCTGTTGTTCAGCAAGTGTGCCACCATAAACCTGAATGACCCCTAATGCTGCTTGCCATTGAGCTGCTGCTTTCTCTTTTGTTTTATTGAAATTCCAATCAGACAACTCAGTTTGAAGATTGTTCTCTGCACCTTGTTCATTCACAGAAGACAACGCCGTTTTAATGAGTATACTTTCGCCTTTTTTAACCGTGTAACCCAAATGCAAACTATACTCCCCTTTGGCATTCTGCTGAATTTCAACTTTATCAGCCTCTCTATTGATTTGAAAATAAAAATATACCCATTGATCTTGAGCCCAAGCCTTTGAGCGCCTTAAACCAGAAAAAGTTTGAGCATCTATTTGATTGATTTTGCCTTCAAGCAATTCATCGCGGTGTTCTAAATCGAGGCTGATCCAAGTAAAACCATCTTTATCATAGGTGTATTTCTGAAACCCAACGCGATTGGTACTGGTTAATTCAACTTGAATACCATTACTGAGTTTTACAGCATAATAACCAGGCTCTGCTTTTTCTGTTGCGTGATGAAAAGTAATAGGAGCATTCCCTGAGGGCACATAAGTTCTGAGCGGATATGCTGAAAACGTCGGCAGAAAACTAATATCGCCGTAATCACTACAACCTGTACCACTCAAATGGGTATGTGAAAAACCATAAATGATGCTATCACTGTAGTGGTAACCACTGCAACCATCCCAGGAACCGTCTATGCGGGTATCAGGACTTAATTGCACCATAGCAAAGGGCAAAGTAGCGCCAGGAAAAGTATGCCCGTGAGCAGATGTCCCAACCATAGGTAAGGCCATTTGCCTGAAATCATATACAGGCTTAATGGTTTTAGACAAAAGCGCTTGTGAATAACATAAGACGAGCACAAAAGCCAATAAATGATTCCTACTAACAAACATAACACGAAGGTATTTATAAGTCAGCAGAATGCATAAAAAAAGGCACCCAAAGGTGCCTTTCATATTATAGTAATAGATTAGAATTATTCATTGATTATACCAGCAGACAAGTATTCTCTGTTCATGCGCGCAATATTGCTTAAACTGATTTCTTTAGGACATTCAGCAGAACAAGCGCCAGTGTTAGTACATGCGCCAAAGCCTTCAGCATCCATTTGATTCACCATCGCTAATACACGTTTTCTGGCTTCAGGTTGTCCTTGTGGCAATAAAGCCAACTGAGATACTTTAGCAGAAACAAATAGCATAGCACTGGCGTTTTTACAAGCTGCAACACAAGCACCACATCCAATACAAGCAGCACTCATAAAGGCTTCATCAGCTACTTCTTTACCAATTGGTAAATTGTTGGCGTCTTGAGCATTACCAGTATTGACGCTAACGAATCCACCGGCAGACATAATGCGATCAAATGCAGAACGGTCTACAGATAAATCTTTTAATACAGGGAAGGCAGCTGCTCTCCAAGGCTCTACCACAATGATATCGCCATCTTTGAATGAACGCATATGCAATTGACAGGTAGTTACACCATGCTTAGGGCCATGCGGTCTGCCATTGATGTACATGCTGCACATACCACAAATACCTTCGCGGCAATCATGATCAAACACAACTGGCTCTTTGCCTTCGTTGATTAATTGCTCGTTCAACACGTCAAACATTTCTAAGAATGACATATCTTCAGAAACATGGTCTAATTTATAGGTTTCAAACTGGCCTCTAGTTGAGGTATTTTTTTGTCTCCAAACTTTTAATGTAATTTTCATTTTGGTTATCAGTTATTGGTTATTACTTATAGCTTCTTGCTGCAATTTTAATGTTCTCGTATTTAAGGGCTTCTTTATGAACTTCCCACTGGCTATCGCCTTTAGATTCCCATGCTGCAACATAACTGTAATTAGCATCGTCTCTTAAAGCTTCACCTTCTTCTGTTTGGAATTCTTCTCTAAAGTGACCGCCACAGCTTTCATTTCTTTCTAAAGCATCTTTACACATTAACTCACCCAATTCAAGGAAGTCTGCAACTCTGGCTGCTTTTTCAAGTTCTTGGTTCAATTCATTAGCTGTACCAGGTACTCTCACATCTTTCCAAAACTCAGCTCTTAAAGCTTGAATATCGGCAATTGATTGCTTCAAACCTTCAGCGTTTCTGGCCATACCACAGTTGTCCCACATGATTTTACCTAAACGTTTGTGGAAGTAGTCAACTGATTTGGTGCCTTTAATATTAATAAAATGCTCCAAGGTTGATTTTACCTTTTGCTCTGCAGCTACGAAAGCCTCATGATCAGTTGGAATGGCTTTAGTTCTGATTTCAGTGCTTAAGTAGGCGCCTATGGTATATGGTAATACAAAATAACCATCGGCCAAACCTTGCATTAATGCAGATGCACCTAAACGGTTAGCACCATGGTCAGAGAAATTAGCCTCACCAATTGCATACATACCAGGAACAGTCGTCATTAAGTTGTAATCTACCCACAAACCACCCATGGTGTAATGCACCGCAGGGTAAATTTGCATTGGTTCGTTGTATGGATTTACACCCGTGATTTGAGCGTACATATCAAACAAGTTACCGTACTTTTCTTTAACCACTGCTTTACCTAATTTGATAATCGTGGCTTTATCAGGGTTGTGTAAGTTGTTTTTGTTGGCTTCGATTTTACCGTAGCGTTCAATGGCTGCTGCATAATCTAAATACACCGCTTGGCCTGTTGAGTTAACACCAAAACCAGCATCACATCTTTCTTTAGCCGCTCTAGAAGCTACGTCACGTGGCACTAGGTTACCAAAGGCCGGATAACGTCTTTCCAAATAGTAGTCGCGGTGTTCTTCAGCAATATCATTTGGTTTTAATTTACCTGCTCTTACAGCCTCTGCATCTTCTTTGCGAGCTGGCACCCATATTCTACCATCATTTCTGAGTGATTCAGACATCAAAGTTAATTTTGATTGGTGATCGCCTGAAACTGGTATACAAGTTGGGTGAATTTGAGTGAAACAAGGATTGCCAAAATAAGCACCTTTTTTATGCGCTTTCCATGCAGCTGTTACGTTACTACCCATAGCATTGGTTGACAAGAAGAACACGTTGCCGTATCCACCCGAAGCCAATACAACAGCATGTCCGAAATGTCTTTCTAATTCACCAGTAATTAAGTTTCTAGCGATGATACCTCTAGCCTTACCATCAATGGTAACAACATCCATCATTTCATGACGAGCGAACATTTGTACATTACCCATACCAACTTGTCTTTGTAAAGCACTGTAAGCACCTAACAACAATTGTTGACCAGTTTGACCAGCCGCATAAAATGTTCTTTGAACTTGAGTACCACCAAATGAACGGTTGCTCAACAAGCCGCCATATTCTCTGGCAAATGGCACACCTTGAGCCACACATTGGTCTATGATGCTACCACTCACTTCAGCCAAACGGTGAACGTTGGCTTCACGTGCTCTGTAATCACCTCCTTTAATGGTATCATAGAATAGACGGTAAACACTGTCGCCGTCGTTTTGGTAGTTCTTTGCAGCATTAATACCCCCTTGAGCGGCAATAGAGTGCGCTCTTCTTGGAGAATCCTGAAAACAAAATGCTTTTACTTTGTAGCCCATTTCGGCTAAAGTTGCAGCGGCAGATGCGCCTGCTAAACCGGTTCCCACAACAATAACTTCAATGCTTCTTTTATTGGCAGGATTAACCAGAGGTATAGTTGACTTATACTTAGTCCATTTTTGGTCCAATGAACCTTCTGGAATTTTGGCGTCTAAAATTGTATTTGACATATCTGATTAATTGAAGGTGTTAAGCGTTTAAGAAAAAATAAATTGGCATGGCAGCAAAAAGGATTGGCACAATGATACCAAACACGTAGATGCCTATGAATCTGATCAAACCATTGTACTTAGAATGATTGAAACCCATGGTTTGGAATGCACTTTTAAAACCGTGTATTAAGTGGAATGAAATGGCAATCATAGCTACCACATACAATACCACTAACCACCATTCTTTAAAGGCTTCAACCACTTCTTTGTTAAGGTCTTTCACTATGGTATACTCAACATTGTTAGAAGTAAATTGAATCATTTTGGAGTCAATGGCATCAGTAGGCACACAGGTTACATCAAGTGTATTTAAGTCTTGTTGATACTGAACATAAGGCACTTCGCCAAATTTGTATTCAGCCCAAAAATCAGCCATGTGGGTAACAATGAAAGCTAAAATGATAGTCCCTAATAAACCCATTGAACGACTGGCCCAAGAGCTATTGGCTTTACCATCTACCATGGCATAGGTTTGAGGTCTGGCTTTCTTATTTAAGTATACCAAATACAATCCCCAAAAAGCGTGGAAGATAATGGTTGCATACAAACCATAAGAAGTGAATTTAATGAAGGGATTTGAGGTCATGAACACAGCATAGGTATTAAACGCTAAACCATGGTCGTGTTTAAACAATTGTAGGTTCCCAATTAAGTGAACCAATAAAAACGCACAAAGAAACAAGCCTGTTAGAGCCATCAGTAACTTTCTGCCAATGCTTGATTGAAGGAAGGATGTTAACCAATTCATGTATATAGTAGTTTATGTATTAACGGTTTAAGTATTTCGAAATAGGCAGTCAAGGAGACACCTTTTTCAGCGGCAAATTTATCTTTTTATTTCATTAATTTCCAAGTTTAAAAATTATTTAAACTCATTATAATTAACAAGGTTTGCACCCTAATGTTTGTTGAAGATTTTTAGCGCAAGTTGAACAAACACTCAGCAAGGCATATTAAATACAGCTACCAAGCCAACCCCATTATAGCTTAATATGGCCCATAGTCCTTATATTTGCAAGCCTTGGGCCAAGTTAAAACCAAAATATGCCATTTGAGTTCTGTGCATTTTGCGCTTGACACCCGCATTTTTTACCGAGAATGCCTGAGTTTAAGCCAATGGTATAAGGTCAGCTTGATTGCTATTCACCCAAAAGCAGAGCGTATTCAGGGGGTAGACATTATCCCTTTTAAACGTTTCCATAGCATACGCTGGCGAATTATCTTAGGGTGGCTCATTATGTTTTTTAAGGCCTTGAAGGTGAATGCAAAGGTGTACCATTTTCACGACCCCGAATTGATCCCTACAGGACTTTTGCTCAAATGCTTGGGTAAAAAGGTCATTTTCGACATTCACGAAAACATAGCCGAAGATCTATTTGATAAACCATGGATCAAACAGCCCAAACGCATTTACCGCTTGTTTGCTGTGTTTGAGTCTTTGGCTTGTAAGCTATTCAGCATAATCCTGGCTGAAAACTCATACGAAAAACGCTACGCCCAAAAGGCCAAACGCTGGGCAACTGTTCTAAATTATTGCGACACCGACTTTTTCAAACCTTATAAGAAAACGGTTTACCAGCACCAACTCAATCTGTTTTACAGCGGCATAGTTTTAGAAAACCGAGGCATGTTACAGGTGGCAGAAGCCGTCTACCTGCTGCAAGAGGAAGGCTACGATGCCCATTTTCATTGTGTAGGAGAATTGTATTCCGACCTTAATAATAAGCTTGAAGCTTTACCTTATTGGTCCAAAATCAACAGCAAGATGCACTTTTATGGCCGCTTGCCTCTTGAACAAAGTTACGCCATGGCGCCTCAAATGGATATTGGTCTTTGTGTGATCTGGCCAATGAGTAATTCTATAGAAAGCCTTCCGACCAAATGGTTTGAATACATGGCTTGCGGATTGCCAATTATTACCTCTGATTTTCCATTTTATCAGCAAATGATGCAAAAATCAGGCGCGGGAATTTGCATCAATCCGAAAGATGCTTTGGCACTTAAAAATGCCATCCTTGAACTTCACCTAGATGTCAAAAAAACTGAACTCATGGTGGAAAACGGACAAAATGCCGTTTTGAACAATTACCAATGGAATAGCCAAATCCCTTTGTTAGCAAAGGTTTACACAGAAGCCCTTGGGTAAAATGAAGAAAAATTTCAGAATGGCTTGGTTATTCCAATATGATTGACTAATTTTGCCGTCCCAAATTTTTATCAACACTTAAAGACGTGGACTCAATTAGTTATAAAACCATTTACGCGAACAAATCTACCATCAACAAGAAATTCTATGTGGTAGACGCGAGCGACAAAGTGCTAGGCCGTTTGGCTTCACAAATCGCTGCTACTTTAATTGGCAAAACCAAAACCGACTACACCCCTCATGCCGATAACGGTGACTGTGTAATCGTTTTGAACGCTGGTAAAGTGAAATTATCAGGAAGCAAATTACTCTCTAAAGAGTACATTACTTACTCTGGTTACCCAGGTGGTCAAAAACGCATTTCTGCTTCTGACTTAGTAAACAAAAAGCCAATTGCTTTAATTGAAGAAGCAGTTAAAGGCATGTTGCCTAAGAACAGATTGGGCAGTGAAATGTTCAGAAACTTGTATGTGTACGAAGGTGACCAACACCCACATCAAGCTCAACAACCAACAGAATTAAAGCTTAAATAATCCATTTAAAATTCATGGAAGTATTAAATACATCAGGTAGAAGAAAAACAGCAGTTGCCAGAATTTACATGCAAGCTGGTAATGGCAACATCGTTATTAACAACAAGCCATACGATCAATATTTCACCACATTGGTGAACCAATTCAAAGTGGTACAACCTTTACAAGTTACTGACAACGTTGGTAAATTAGACATCAAAATTAACGTTGATGGTGGTGGTATAACTGGTCAGGCAGAAGCTGTTCGTTTAGCTATCTCTAAATCTTTGTGCGACATGAACACTGAAAACCGCACTTTATTAAAGCCATTGGGTCTATTAAAAAGAGACGACAGAATGGTTGAAAGAAAGAAACCAGGTCAAAAGAAAGCAAGAAAAAGATTTCAATTCAGCAAACGCTAATACTATATTCAAATGTCTTCAGTATCACAAGAACAATTATTGGAAGCAGGTTGTCATTTCGGACACCTTACCCGCAAATGGAATCCAAAAATGGCTCCTTACATTTTCATGGAGCAAGATGGCATTCACATCATAGACCTTAACAAGACTTCAGCTAAATTAGACGAAGCTTCTTCTGCGGTTAGAAACATGGTGAAAGCAGGTCGTAAGATCTTATTCGTAGCCACTAAAAAACAAGCAAAAGAAATCATTAAAGAAGCTGCTGCTCAAACCAACATGCCTCACGCTTGTGAGAGATGGTTAGGTGGTATGTTAACCAACTTTGCTACAGTTCGTAAGTCAATTAAGAAGATGCAAACCATCGACAAAATGGCTACTGACGGTACTTATGCCAACATCAACAAAAAAGAAAAATTGATGTTAGAGCGTGAAAAAGCTAAGTTAGCTAAAGTTTTAGGCGGTATCGCTGATATGTCTCGTTTACCATCTGCATTGTTTATTGTAGACGTTAAAAGAGAGCACTTAGCAGTTGCTGAAGCTATCAAATTAAACATCCCAACCATTGCTATGGTTGATACTAACAGTGATCCTACTAATATTGACTTCCCTATCCCAGCTAACGATGATTCATCTAAATCAATCAAATTGATCGTTGATGTAATTGTTAAAGCCATCGAAGAAGGTCAATTGGATCGCAAAAAAGAGAAAGATTCAGCTGAAATAGAGAAATCTAAAGCAGACAAAGAAGCTGCTGAAGCTTAATCTTCATTACATTTTTTAACACACATAATTAATTCAAATAGTATGTCAACTATTAGTGCTTCAGACGTAAATAAATTGCGCCAGATGACTGGTGCAGGTATGATGGATTGTAAGAAAGCCCTTGTTGAAAGCAATGGTGATTTCGAAGCTGCCATCGACAACCTTAGAAAAAAAGGTCAAAAAATATCTTTAAACAGAGCTGATCGTGCTGCTCAAGAAGGTGCAGTAATTGCATTGACTTCAGAAGATCGCAAAACTGGTATCGTTATCGAATTGAATTGCGAAACTGACTTCGTTGCTAAAAACGAAGACTTCGTGAAATTTGCTAACGAAATTGCTCATTTAGCCTTAACTCAAAAACCAAGCACCCTTGAAGCTTTAAAAGCTTTACAAATTGGTGGCTTAAGCTTAGAGCAACGCATGATGGATGAAATGGGTAAAACTGGCGAGAAAATGGACGTTTCTAAATACGAAATCATCCAAGGTGAAAACGTAGTAGCTTATATCCACGCTGGCAACAGAATGGGTGTTTTAGTTCAAATGAACAATGCTCCAAGCGAAGCGAACTTAACAGCTGGTAAAGACACTGCAATGCAAATTGCGGCTATGAACCCTATCGCTTTGAATGAATCTGAAGTACCTGCCGATACCATTGCAAGAGAAATTGAAGTAGGTAAAGAACAAGCAATCGCTGAAGGCAAACCTGCTGAAATGGCTGAGAAAATTGCTCAAGGCAGATTGAATAAATTCTACAAAGAATACACCTTGTTAAACCAAGAGTTCGTTAAAGATGGTAGCAAAACCATTGCTAAAATGTTAACTGACACAGAAGCTGGTTTAACGGTATTAAGCTTCAAGCGTATCGCTTTAGGTGCTTAATTAAAATACTATCCCAAAAAAAATCCTGTTCAATGAACAGGATTTTTTTTTGCTTAAACTCTAGCACTCGCTTTATTAATTTGATTTTGAGCAATACAACTACAAGTCATATTCTCCTCTCCCTATTGCATTCAAGTAGTAGCCTATAAAAAAAAACTGTGTGCACCTTTCGATGCACACAGTTCAAAACAATTATAACTTATTTTCAGATTAATGGCTTACTACCATTTTTACTCTGTTAATTTTACCATTGCTAGCTACTTCAACAAAATATACACCTGCATTTAAATTAGCTGTATTTATTTCGATTGATTTACTACCTGACTCAAGCGTTTGCTCAAATCCTTCAGTAACTTCTTGACCATTCAAATTGAAAATCTTGACAGAAACTAAACCTTCTTCTTTGATCTCCATACTTAAAATGGCTTTTGTATTGCTTGGATTAGGATACAACTTGATACCATTCTCTGAAGCCAATTGCTCTACACTTGTTGAAAGTGTAGCTAAACCTTGAATATTAAAGGTATACTTAGCTTCATCAAAGTCATTACTCACAACATTAACTAGTGCAGTTTTTAAACCAGCACTGTTTGGCGTGAATCGAACGGTAATGGTTTGCACCGAACCTGAAGCAATTGTTAATGGGAAAGTTGGTAAACCTTCAAGAACAAATTCAGCAGCATTTAAGCCTGATACGCTGATTCCAGTAATTTTCAAAGCACCCACTGCAGTGTTTTTAATTTCGAAAGTTTTAACAACATTGCTACCTTTTACTACAGTACCGAAATCGGTATTATCGTAATTGACAGGGTATTTGTCACCATTCTTAATTTCTTCATCGTTACCGCTGATCATGATTTCTGGACTAGAATTGTAAGTTTCTGGGTTATAGAATGCTAATAATTGTCCACCTTCCATTTGCTCACCTGCTACTGCATAGTGTGCTTGATCATACAATAAGAACATACCAGCACCTAAGATACCTTGAACATCAATTATACCTGATGACTCTTCGTCTTGGGTCAAGTAGTTTGAACCACCTGCTAAGAATCTAGTAGCATCATGTTCAGCTATTGCAACAACTGCATCTGTAGCAATTGTATACTGCCAAATTCTAGCTAAATATGATTGGTTTCCTGGATCTTCTTGGATTAAGATATGACCGTAATTGTCAATGGTTAAATTATCCATCATCTTTGGACCTTCTGTACCATCCAATACGGCAGTGATTGTTCCGCCTAATTCTGGGTTTGTAACATCTGTAAAACGCAATCTCCACATTCTGCTTGGGCTTGTGAATGAGTTGGTTGTTACAAAATAGAAGTCATTTGGATTGCTTGGATCAAATGCGCCATCTTCTGGTCTTAAGAAGTTGGTTACACCTGCTGTATTACTTGCGGTATTCAAAGCAGAACCTGTCATGTTTTGAACTTGACCCAAATCAACTAAAGAGAAATTAGTGTTTGCGGCTGGTATACTTGAACTTGATTCTAATGTTAAACCTGATACTGCTACACCATATAATTTACCATTGCTTAATCCTGCTTTTTCAATTTCGTTACCAGTATTTGTTTTAGTACCGATATAGAAATATACTTGACCTGGAGTAGCATCGTCTGTTCCAGCAACAATTGTCTTATTGCTTGCAACAGGGCTTGCAATTGAATTTTCCCATGAGAATTTACCCAAATATGGTAACTCGTAAGTTGTACCTGCATTAACACCTGTAGCAATATGAGCAAATGCTCTACCTTCACTACCAGCTTCTTCACCATTCATAAAGATACGCTCTTGTGTTCCTAATCCTGTAGCTGCATTATAAAACGCTGATACTAAAGGAAGATCTGATGAACAAAAACGGTTGAAACCTGATGCAGCTGGATTAGCTGAATTGTATTTGGTGTAACCTGTTCCGTTCCATAAGTATACATCTTTAATTAAATCTGAACCACTTACTAATGATAAGTTAGATTTGTTAATGATCCATTTTGATACAAATGCGCCTGTATTTCCATGAGCACGAGTTACACCTACTGTATTGCCTGCTTCATGAGCCAATAACATTGTAAATGTTCCGTTACCATTATCGTATGCACCCATACCATCGCCCAATCCGGCCATCTTGTATGAACCCACTGCGTCTCCGGCTGTAATCAATGATGTAAATGCGCCTCCTGGTGTTAATGGTAATAAATAAGGTGATTGTGAACTATTCGCGCCAGTAACTCCTGGAACTAAAACTGTCTTTGGCGCTTTATATGCTTTTAATTTATTAGCACCTTGTAAACCGTAAACAAAAACATGACCAGTAATACCAGTAGCCATAGCCACGCCATTATCCGGAAGTGCCGCCATTTGACCATAGTCATTATCGTTACATATTGCAATTGTACTATCATTGATGATGGCTAAACCTTCAGGCTTTTCTAAAGCTGTTGGCCATCCATTTGACAACAAGTTCATGAATAACTTTTTCTTAACTGGCACAATATTATTAGCTGCCAATCCTGCGCTATCTACCAATGCCTCTAAAGTAACTCCATTGTATAAACCTGAAGTAACAGATGTGGCATTCTTAATATTAATAGTATAAACTCTTTTTAAATCAGTAGTCCCTCTTAATGCTGCTTCCAATACCATGAAAGTAGTATCGTTAATAGCGGCCATATCACCTATTTTCCAGTCGCGTAAACGGATTTGGTTAGAGCCAGAAGCACCTATAATGCCGTCGTTCAAATAAACAATCATTCTTTGTGCATTTGTAGCAGGGTCTATTTCTAAAATTCTGTGAATTCTAGTTCCTTCACCAATAGTTTTGTTTGGATACAATATTGGACTTTGAATAATGGCATAAATTTTACCGTTAGGAGCCAATGCAATGCCTTCAAAACCTCTATTGTTTTTACGGTATTTAAAACAAGAGTCAATTAATACATCCTCTGGTTGAGCACCCAATAAATTAGCATAAGGGGTATACCTTTTAATAACAACTCCATTAGGATTTAATTTCCAAATGGTAGGCCCACCTTCTTCACAAATCCAAAAGTTACCATCTTTATCTACTACTAAACCTTCAGCATCTATACCCCAAATATCTTTTGGAGCAGTTTTACTGTTGAAGTTGGCACAATTCATAACGGTATCTGTTGATACAAGTTCTGCCGCTGTGCTACCAAAACCAGTTGGGTTTAACAAACCTGAAGCACCTGTTCCGTTTGGACGTTTCATGGTAATGGTTTGAAGAATTTGAACTGAGTCACCTGAAACACGAACTCTGTGAATTTTTGGCACATAGTTAGCGAATCCATAAATTTTGTCATAAGTAGGTCTACAAGTAGATGGATTGGCTGAAGCCGCATCTACGTTAACACCTCTGTCTGAAATTATCCAAAATTCCTTGCCGTTAGAGTTAGGAATTGGATACATACCTGAAAAACCACTTTCACGGAATTTAATGCCTTGAAAGGTACCAATTGTTGGCGATGTTTTGTTGGAATAATCTTGCACTAGCTTAATTTGTGCAGTTCCAACATTCCACGCACAAGCCATACAAATGACTTGGAATAGATGTGTAAGTTTTGCTTTCATATAAATGTTTAAATGTGCAGCAAAAGTCCAATGCAGATTTTAAGCCTATATGAAAGGCTATTGAACAACCTATTAAATAATCATAGGTGAGTTTACAAATACTAAATATGTGGCATTGAATTAAGCATCAAAACAAACCTGCTTTAATAATAAAGATTTCAAGCACTTAGAGTTTAAAGACTCGTATTAAACTGATGTAATATGAATTTATCATCAAGCCGATTTAAATTCAACTTGATGATTGCATGAAATTAAAATGAGTTGGTAATACTATATCCCCAGATCTAGTTCATCGCCCTGCCCTGCGCCGTATTCGTCCATGTCGCCCTCTTGGGTATATTGATTGCAATTGAACTCCGTACTGAGCTCCTGAAGCGGTCTGTCTATTGGCAATAAGTCTACATCAAGACTGGGATCTTCTTTGGCTTTCTTAATGAAATAGGCAAATATAGGTAAGGCAGAATGCGCACCTTGACCATAAGCCGTATTTCTGAAACGCACTTTTCTACTATCACAACCCACCCAGGTAGCGCACACTAAATCTTTAGTTACACCCATAAACCAACCGTCGCTATTGCTTTGGGTAGTACCAGTTTTGCCGCCAACCCAACCTTCAACAGCATACTTGCCTTTCAAACGCGAGGCGGTACCATGGAGCACCACGCCTTCTAACAATTGGCACATCACATAGGCTTTCTCCTCTGTCATGATTTGTCTGATATTGGTGCTTCCAAACTCTTCAAGTACGTTGCCATTCTTATCTTCTATACGTGTAATATAACTCGGCTCTATCCAATACCCTTTATTCGCAAAGGTTGAAAAGGCGCCTGCCATATCAAAAGGAGAAATGTCTGTAACCCCCAAACAGATGGATGGCACTGGATCTAATTTGGCGCTGTCAATACCCATTTTACGGACAAAATCTATCACATTCCTTGGTGCATTTTCACCCATAGCATACAATACCTGGGCAACAATACAATTGACTGAACCGGCTAAACCTCTATACATATTCATAGTACCACCAGCACTGCCATCACTGTTGTGCACAGTCCAATTCGGATAAGGTGGAGGGGTATTAGGGAATTGAATACAAGGCGATAATTTATTGTCAATGGCTAAGGCATACACAAAGGGCTTAAAGGTTGAACCCACTTGTCTGCCAGCACTTTTGTTGACATGGTCATATTGAAAATAATGGTGATTGATACCCCCTACCCAAGCCTTTACTTGGCCGGTTGTTGGTTGAATAGCAATGAAACCAGTATGTAAAAAACGCTTCATGTACTTAATTGAATCCAATGGGCTCATGCTGGTATCCAAGTCACCGTTCCATGAAAACAATGTCATTTTGGTTTTGGTTCTGCAGACTTTCATGATCTTACTGGTGTCTTTACCATACATCTGCTTGAGGGCATAATAACGAGGCGTCTTTTTCAGTTCCTGAACTGGATAA
>Ga0255139_1000416_pt1 | contig 13760 bp, 12 predicted proteins | sample Law_Colum_RepB_8_FD_188549 | JGI IMG/M metagenome (GOLD analysis project Ga0255139, IMG submission 188549) | Freshwater microbial communities from St. Lawrence River, New York, United States - Law_Colum_RepB_8d | ecosystem: Environmental > Aquatic > Freshwater > River | place: USA: New York...
CTTGTTGCTGGATGGCAAAGCCCTGTCGCTGAAAATGGAAGCCGAGCTCGCCGAGCGCGTTGCGCACATCAAGGCTAAAAGTGGTCGCACGCCTATTTTGGCTACGATTTTGGTGGGCGACGACCCGGCCTCAGCGACGTACGTGACCATGAAGGGTAAGGCCTGCCAGCGGGTTGGCATGGATTCGATCCGCCTTGAGCTGCCCAGTGTGACCACTACTGAGCAACTCTTGGATGAGATTCACACGCTTAATGCCAATCCGGATGTCCATGGCATCCTCTTACAGCATCCGGTACCGCATCAGATTGATGAGCGCGCCTGCTTTGATGCGATTGCACCGGAAAAAGATGTGGATGGCGTGACTTGCCTGGGCTTTGGGCGCATGGCCATGGGCGAACGCGCCTATGGCTCGGCAACACCAGCTGGCATCATGAGTCTGCTTAAGCATTACGGTATCGCACTGGCTGGAAAACATGCCGTGGTGGTTGGGCGCAGTGCCATTTTAGGTAAGCCCATGGCAATGATGCTGCTCGGTGCCGACTGCACTGTCACCATTTGCCACTCGAAAACACAAAACTTAGCAGCGCTCATTGCGCAAGCCGACATTGTGGTTGGTGCTGTAGGTCGCCCCGAGTTCATTAAAGCGGCATGGATAAAAGACGGCGCGGTAGTCGTTGATGCTGGTTATCACCCCGGTGGTGTGGGTGATATTGAGCTGAAGCCGTTGGTTGATCGTGTGGCTGCCTGGACTCCTGTGCCCGGTGGCGTTGGCCCGATGACCATCGCGACCTTAATCGAACAGTCCGTGCAAGCCGCAGAGCGTCAACTCGTCAGTTGAGCCTTCGAACGGCCATTAAATAAATAAGCCCCAGTAGGGGCTTATTTAGTCATCAATGACCTTGAGCCTGCTCACTAAGAGCTTGTCGATACGCATGCCATCCATGTCCACGACTTCCAGACGCAAGCCATTCCAATTCATGACCTGACCCGTTCGAGGAATACTGCCTAGCTCGAACAGCACCAGCCCAGCAAGCGTTTGGAAATCGCGACTGCCTTCTAATTCGTCGCATTCCATCGGGAAAAGATCTCGGAAGCGCTCAATGGAAAGTGCGCCATCAATCAACCACGAACCATCTTCACGGCGAACAACATCAGGATCTTCAACGTTGGCATCGGAGGGCAATTCGCCGACCATGGCTTCCAGCACATCAGTGAGAGTCACTAAACCTTGAATTTCGCCGTACTCATCCACGACTAAGGCTAAATGTTCACGCTTGCTGCGGAACAGATCGAGTAGCGCCAAGGGAGACAAGCCCATCGGGGCAAATAAAGCCGGCTTAACCAGCGACTCAATATCCCAAATCGTGTTGTTGGCTAACTGCTGCTGCAACAAAACGGGGAGTGATAAAACCCCGACGATGTTCGCCATACCATCGCGACAAACCGGCAGATAACTGTAGCTCGTCTGGGCCAGTAAGGCTTTTTGCTCGCTCAACGGCTCGCTGAGATCCAAGCACTCAATGTCCGGTCGCGTGGTCATGATCAAGCTCAAGTTCCAGTCATCGAGACGAAAAACATTGGCGACCAATTCACGCTCGGCTTGTTCAAAAATGCCTGCCTCAGCACCTTCTGCCATCAAGCCCTTAATTTCTTCTTCGGTTACCGGCGAGTCACCGGTGCGCTTGACACCCAACAAGTCTAAAACTCGCTCGGTAGACCAGCTTAAAAAGCGCACTACGGGATGTGTTAGAAACAATACCCCGCGCATAAATGGCGCAATCACCCGAGCAATTTTCTCGGGCGACTGCATACCCAAACGCTTAGGTACTAACTCACCCACAATCAACGAAAAATAGGTAATGAGAATAACCATGCAGCACGTTGCCAAGATGCTGGCATAGGGCGCAATCAACGGGATGCTCTCGAAGATCGGTCGTAACCGGTCCGTAATGGCACCTTCGCCCAAGGCTCCGCTCATCACGCCAATGAGCGTAATACCGATTTGCACCGTGGACAGGAAAAAAGTGGGATGTTCAGACAGCTTCAACGCTGCCTTTGCACCTAAGTCACCCGTATCAGCCATTTGCTGCAAACGGATGCGGCGCGATGAAACGATGGCGATTTCCGACATGGCAAATAGGCCATTGAAGGTAATCAAAAACAAAATCAGCAGTATGTCCATAGAAGGCGGCGGTTAGTGACCGGGAGCGAGGGATCGCCGCAAGTGCAGCATGATACATGCCAACCTAGCTTTCCCCTAGCAGCTCCCAGCCTAATCCGGCTTAATCAGCTTTACGCCAACGAATGCCTTCGCGTGAAAACTCCACGGCCACACCCATGGCTTGCAGTTGAGCCCGAATCTCATCGGAGCGCTGGAAGTTTTTAGCGAGTCGTACAGCAGTTATTTCAGAAATTAAGGCTTCAACTTCGGCAACAAAGTCTGCATCCCCCGCCCCCGCCTGACGAAAGGCTTCAGGTTCGTACTGTAAAAGCCCCAAAATGGCGCCGAGGCGTTTAAGCAGGTTGGCATACTGTGCAGCACCCGTCGCGTCAGCTGCTTTGTCACAGCGATTCGCTTCACGCACCAACTCATACAGCACGGCTAGGGCTTCGGGAGTATTGAAGTCGTCGTTCATTGCCAATGCAAATCGCGCCTCATACTCCGCAGCCGTTTCTGGCTCGCCCGCGCCTAGATCAACCAATGCACCAAGCGTTGCATAAAAGCGTTCTAGGGCTTGTTTAGCCTGATCCAACGCAGCGTCCGAATAGTTCAGTGGGCTGCGGTAATGGCTAGCGGCAATGAAGTAACGCAAGACTTCCGGGTGATACTGCTTAAGCACTTCGCGAATGGTGAAGAAGTTGTTCAACGACTTCGACATCTTCTCGGCATTGACCTGCACAAAGCCGACATGCATCCAAGTATTGACGTAGGTTTCGCCGGTCGCCGCTTCAGACTGTGCGATCTCATTTTCATGATGCGGGAAGAGTAAATCCCCACCGCCGCCATGAATATCAAAACCGCTACCCAAGCAGCAGGTGCTCATGGCAGAACACTCGATGTGCCAACCGGGCCGACCCTGACCCCACGGCGAAGCCCATGAGGGCTCACCTGGCTTAACGGCCTTCCAAAGCACGAAATCCATGGGGTTTTGCTTGATGTCATCGATCTCAACACGCGCACCCGCCTGCAGTTCATCCAATTTTTTATTGGACAGGCGACCATAGCGCGGGAAGCTAGAGACGTTGAAATAGACATCGCCATTCTTGGCAGGATAGGCATGCCCTTTCTTAACCAAGGTGTCGACCATACGCAAAATATCGTCAACATGATCCGTCGCTTTCGGCTCTAGATCGGGGCTCAATGTACCCAAAGCAGCCGCATCTTCATCCATGGCCGCAATAAAGCGTGCCGTCAGCGCGTCAATGGATTCGCCGTTTTCGTTAGCGCGCGCGATGATTTTGTCATCGATATCCGTGATGTTGCGGACATACGTGACCTTGAAGCCTAGGTGACGCAACCAGCGGGTGATGATATCGAACGACACCATGACGCGAGCATGGCCGATATGACAGTAGTCATAGACCGTCATGCCGCAGACATACAGGCTCACTTCACCGGCTTTTCGCGGCACAAAGGCGGCCTTGCTGCGCGTCTCTGAGTTATGAATGACCAATGCTGGCGACGTCACACTCATGCCGGTTTGCCCCAAGAGTCACGCAAACCGACGGTGCGGTTGAATACTAAGTGCCCTGGGCTAGACTCTTTTAAGTCAACGCAGAAATAGCCTTCACGCTCGAACTGAAAACGATCTTCTGCCACTGCTGTGGCTAGCGACGCTTCAACGCGAGCTTCAGTCAGCGTCTCTAAAGAGGCTTCATGAATAAAGGTTTTGAAGTCAGCATCGCCACGATCTGGAGAAGCGTCATTGAACAGGCGATCGTAGAGACGAACGGTTGCAGGTAAGGACTGTGAAACCGATACCCAATGAATCACCCCCTTCACCTTACGATCCGCCGGATTAGCGCCCAACGTGGCGAGGTCTAAGGAGCAGCGCAGTTCGGTGATGTTGCCGGCTGCATCTTTAATGACTTCATCGCAGCGCATCACATAGGCATTGCGCAAGCGCACTTCGCCACCCAGTGTCAGGCGCTTAAAGCCTTTGGGCGGGACTTCTTCAAAGTCAGCGCGGTCAATGTAGATTTCCTGCGTGAGCGGCAACTCACGTTCCCCCATGTCCACATTTGGGTGCCGCACGGTGCGAATGATTTCGAGATGATCTGACGCCACGTTCGTTAACACCACCTTAAGCGGGCGCAACACGGCCATGGCACGCGGAGCGCTCAACTCCAAGTCTTCACGAATGCAGAACTCGAGCATGGCAACATCCACCACACCATCGCTTTTGCTCAGGCCAATGCGGTCGCAGAAATTACGCAAGGACGCAGGAGTGTAGCCACGACGACGCAAACCCGAAATGGTCGGCATGCGCGGATCATCCCAACCCTGCACCAGCTTCTCATCAACAAGCTGCTTGAGCTTGCGCTTAGAGGTCACGGTGTAATTTAGGTTGAGTCGAGCAAACTCGATCTGTTGCGGATGCGGCAGCGAAGGCAACTGCTCCAGCAGCCAGTCATACAACGGGCGATGCGCCTCAAACTCGAGGGTACACAACGAGTGGGTAATGCTTTCAAGCGCATCCGAAATGGGGTGCGTGTAGTCGTACATTGGGTAAATGCACCAGTCGTTACCCGTCTGGTGATGCACAATGTGGCGAATACGGTAAAGAATGGGGTCACGCAAATTGATGTTGCCCGAAGCCATATCAATTTTCGCACGCAACACATGCGCGCCATCGGCGAACTCACCGGCTTTCATGCGCGCAAACAAATCCACGTTTTCGGCTATGGAGCGGTCACGGAATGGCGAGTTAATGCCGGGCTGGCTCAAGGTGCCGCGCATCTCACGAATTTTTTCTGGCGTTTGTGAGTCCACATACGCTTTGCCCGCTTGAATCAGCTCAATGGCAAAATCATGCAGTGCCTGGAAGTACGAGGAGGCATAACGCACCTCGCCTGACCATTGAAAACCCAACCACTGCACATCGCGCTGGATAGCATCGATGTACTCCTGAGACTCTTTTTCAGGATTCGTGTCATCAAAACGGAGGTTACACAGCCCGTTAACGCCGGGATGCGTAGCAGCTTCTTCAGCCAGTCCAAAGTTTAGGCAAATCGATTTGGCATGACCAATATGCAGGTAGCCGTTCGGCTCCGGCGGGAATCGGGTCACAATTTGGGCGTGGGCACCGCTATCAATATCGGCAAGCACACGGGTTCGGATGAAATCTCTGGCTTCAATCATGGTCTAGCAGGCAAAATTAAAGGCTGGAGTGTACGCCTCACGGGGGTACGCTCTCAACCGAATACGGGCTATACATGTCCACTGTCATTCATAAATCGCAGGAATCCGCGCATGAAAGTTGCACTTAACACAAATCACGGTCGCATCGTGCTGGAACTCGACGCAGCTAAAGCGCCAAAGACCGTTGCCAACTTTGTTGAATACGTCCAAAACGGCCACTACAACGGCACGATTTTCCATCGCGTCATTGATGGCTTCATGATTCAAGGCGGCGGCTTCGACGAGAAAATGAAACAGAAGTCGACCGGCACGCCTATTCAAAATGAAGCGGACAATGGTCTGAAGAACGATATCGGCACCATCGCCATGGCCCGTACCGGCGACCCGCACTCCGCCACCGCGCAATTCTTCATTAACGTCGGCAACAACGGCTTCCTCAACCACAGCGGCAAGAACCCACAAGGCTGGGGCTATGCCGTGTTTGGTAAAACTGTAGAAGGCATGGACGTCGTCAATAAAATCAAGGGCGTTGCTACGGGTAATGCGGGTGGCCATCAAGATGTACCTCGCACCGCCGTGGTGATTGAAACTGCTGAAGTGATCGCGGAGTAAGCCGTGGCCTGTGCTCTGCTGCTGTCGGATGTTCATCTCGCGCCTGACCTGCCGCGCTGTAGCGAGGGCTTTAAAACCCTGCTGCGCGAACTGCCGGGCGACTGCTCTGCGGTTTATGTGCTGGGCGATCTGTTTGAGGTCTGGGTTGGAGACGATCTTCATTCGCCCTACCTCGACAGCATTTACGAGAGCTTCCGCAGCGTCAGAGCACGTGGCATCGAGCTCGTCTTTTGCCATGGCAATCGCGACTTTTTGCTGGAGCGTGGCCCTGCCGGTGTGCCCGGCTTTGCCGAGCTGGCCGGAGGTCGCATGATGGCAGAGTCTGAAGTGGTCGATCTGTCCGGTACTCCCGCCTTGCTGATGCACGGCGATCAACTCTGCACGCTAGATGCCGCCTACATGGCATTTCGCCAACAATCCCGCAGCAGCGAATGGCAACAGATGATGCTGGAAAAACCACTCGATCAACGCCTGATGGTGGCCGAGATGTGGCGCATGCAAAGTAAGATGGCAAACAGCAACAAGCCCGAAAACATCATGGATGTGACACCGGAAGAAGTCGTTCGTGTCATGGCGGTAGCCAATGTGGAGCTACTCATTCACGGTCACACCCATCGCCCGATGCGGCATGCCGTGGAACTGCCCGGCGACATGGCCGGTGAGCGTCTGGTACTGGGAGACTGGCGCGAAGAAACTGGAGAGGCGGTGATTGCCTGGGCTCGTCCGGAAGGCATTGAACTCGTGCAGTATCGGTTTTAAGCCATGGCCAAAAGCATCCTGCAAAAAGCCATTGAAGAACTTCAATCGCTGGCGGCCAAGCAAGGCGAAGAGATCTTTGTCTATCCCGAATTTGGCGACAACCGCAGTTATCGATTAACAGCCTTAGAGCCCTATCTCGACTTACTCATTGTTCATTACGAGTCCGCGGGCGAGCAGTTCGCGCTGGAAACACCCAAGTTGCAAGACTTTGCATTTTCCAAGTCGCGATTAGAACTGCGTATGGTGGATATCGATGGCGAGGGGCTGCTGCTGGTCGCGGAATAAGCGCTCTCAGCCGCTCATTTTCACCTGCGATACGAGTGCCAATACATCAATATTCGCCGCTGTTTGAATGCTGGGATCATTGATTCGGGCATTCACTTCTTTCACGATTTGATCGCGCACAATCGGCTTCACCAACTTGAGCCTATCCAGCACGTCACTTGGCAAGTTCTCACCGACCAAGTCGATACGAATGCTATGGCCCGACACCGGGTGAGGCACCAGCCTGAGGGTGACCGGCGCATACGTCTCTACGTCTATTTGTACCTGAATGCTAACGGCCAATGAGAACTTCAAATCAATACCGAAGAGCTCAACATCTAATTGCAAATCGCCGCGAACGCAGAGCATGAATGCAATTTTTGGCAAGTGGTTCAGTAAGGGGTCAACGCTAATGTCTTCTAATTTAAAGACATAAGAAATCATCAGCATATCGGCTGGTAATTTACGCATAGAGCCGGCGATCGTCCGCTCCAACAAGGCTTCAATCTCATTGCCAAGTCGGTGAGCCGTCACCACCTGCTGTATAAAATTATGGCCAAATTCGGCATAACTGATGGCTTGCAATGCTAAACCCTCAACTTAAACCAAGACTTCGCTTTCGTGTTCAAACCTACGCTTGAACAGCATGACATCGAATGCCGCCAGGGTTTGAAAACTTTCGTTGGCTTCTAGTAAGGCCCGGCGCTCGGCGGTTGCCTTCCACGCATAGGGCGTCATGGCCAATAAATCTTTTAAGGCCGCTTGTGAAAGTGTGAGCGGCGCCTCTACCCGCTGGCGACTCGCTAACACAAAGTCGTCGTGAAATGCCTGCAAGAATTTATCCGGTTCATGGGCACGCACTGCTTCAAACAAGCCTTGCCGAACTTGCCAGAGATGATCCGGTGCCGGCGTCACCATCAGTACATGGCCGTTTGGACTTAAAACGCGATGCATTTCAGCTAAGGGTAAGGGGCTAAATAAACTGCTCACTACATCCAGTGAAGCATCAGCAAAGGGAAGTAACGCCGCACTACCGACCAACCAGGTCACCTGCTTTTGCTGACGAGCCGCCAGTTGAATGGCCGGCTTAGCAATATCCAATCCACAGACTAAGGGCACCTCGCCGCGCATGGCCTCTGTGTAATAGCCCTCACCACAGCCTAAATCGAGCATTCGTTGCGCCGATAATCCACGCAATACCCTCGCCACTGCATCCCGTAGCGGCTGGTAATGACCCGCGCCAAGAAAGCGACGGCGCGCGGCCACGCTGTCGGCGGTATCGCCCGGAGACAAGCTTTTTTTATGCTGCACAGGCAGCAAATTGACATAGCCCTCGCGCGACACATCAAAGGCATGACCGTTCAGGCAAAGCCACGTCTTGTCACTCAAACATGCGGCTTGCTCAGTGCTCGGCGTAATCGCCATGACTGGCGGCAGGCCACTGTGGAAGCGCACCTCCACATCAGGGGTTTCAATTAACACCCGCTCAACCTCTCGAAAAAAGGCCACACGATCATCAATCGGCTCCGGCGAATACAAACTTGCCAAGCCCAAGTAGTACTGAAAATGACGGGCTTCGGAACGCAACAAAAACGTATAGAAGCGTTTCAAGTCTTCATCTAAGTGCGGAGCAATCGCGGCAAAGCGCTCACACGAGCGTGCTTCAACAAAAGCACCAATAATCATCAGATCAACCAGATGCCCAGGCTCAGACGTTCGAACGTGTTGGCGCATACCTTGGGCATAACGGGCTGCCGACACAGGGCGGTAGCCTATGCCCCGCTTTTGCATCAAATCGCGGACTTGCTCGTAATGCAGCAACTCTTCGCGAGCCAGTTGCGCCAACTCGGTTTGCAGCTCTTCTCGGTCGTTGTAGCGGAACAGCATATTCATGGCGGTGCTGGCCGCTTTTTTTTCGCAATTGGCATGGTCTTGTAACAATAGCGGCACATCCAGCACGGCGGCACTCACCCATTCGGGAGGTGTCGCACAGGCCAAAAAGTCACGCACCGGTTGCATAAACTCCATCACGACGCCGACACCTCACTAAATGTCAGACCGGCATGTTGTTGCAAACGAGCAATGAGGGCATCGCCCATGACGGTAGCAGGCGTCCAGAAACCCCCGACCTTGTCGGATTTGCTGATGTCCATGGCCAAACACATCGCAGCCTCACCCAACATCTTGCCGGTTGAGCCGTAGCCCGGATCACGATCCCCGGTAACCTTGACCACCAAGGTCTGCCCTGTATCCGTTTTGCCAAACAGACGAATGTCGTAATAGCCCTCACGCTGCGCTTTGGGTGATGGCCCCTCACCCGGCTTGGGCACCACAAAACGTTCCAGCAAGCTGCGCGTCGGCGCCAAGGCAGCAGCAGCCATAAACCCACCCAGACCGGAAGCAAAGGCAATGGCAGCGATTCGTCCCTTAAAGCCCTTACCGGTCAACTGGGTTTCGTCATAGCAAAAATTTTCGCCATAACGGTAGCTCTGCAAAGCATTACTGCGATGAACCACCTTGGTATTAATCGCGGCCATGATGAAGGGTACTTGCCAAGATTGTGCATCGTCATCAAAGGATACAGCCGCCGGATTAGGCTGCCGCAACTTAAGCTGCTGTGAACAGAATGCATAAGGGTTTTGCAGCACTTTCAGAATGGCGCGATCTTTGCCAACTTCTCGCAGCATTTCCATCATGCTAGCCACGGTGCCGCCCGAGAACGTGCCGCGCATGGCTTTCACGCGCAGCTTCACACGCGTACAAGGCGCTTGATAGCGAGCCTGAGCCTGTGATTGTAAGAAGTAAGTACCCAAGTCAGACGGTAATGAGTCAAAACCACAGCAATGCACGATACGCGCACCCGTACGCTGCGCAGTGGCCTCATGCTGGGCCAACATGCGTGCAATCCATTGAGGCTCACCGGTGAGGTCACAATAATCCGTACCGGATTCGGCACAGACTTTGACTAACTCAGAGCCATACAGCGCATAAGGCCCTACGGTAGACACCACCACACGGGTTTGCGCGCACAGGGCCTGCAAGGAGGCTTCATCATGGGCCTCTGCCAGCACTACCGGCAGATCACGAGCCGCCTCGCCCAGGCTGTCTTTAAGCTCCGCCAATTTGGCAGCAGAACGACCGGCAATGGCCCAACGAATCTCGCCCGCAACACCCTGACGCTCGAATAAGTAGCGCGTCAGAATCTGCCCGACAAAGCTGGTTGCGCCGAATACCACCACATCAAAGTTGGCCATGTTTGCGTCCTCAAGGTAAAAATGAGTGCCGAACAAACCAGCACCCGCTTGCAAGGATCACATCATAGCCAAATCAGGGCGCGCTGGCCTGCCGAAATGACTGCATTAATAACAGCAGTGCCAACAGGCAAAGCGCCGTTGCAGTGGCAAAAATCCATCCTGCCATCGCATTCGACCACAGCATTCCCGCCAGCCACGCGCCCAGCGCTACGCCCGTCCCCCAAAGCATGCTGTAAAGCGCCTGACCTTGGCCTTGCGAACCCTCACCAAAGTGCCGATAGATCAGTGTCATCGCAGCCGCATGAAAGGTCGCGAAGCTGGCGGCATGCAGCAGCTGCGCGGACCAGATCATGGCCGGGTATTCGACGCCATAGCCAATCATCAGCCAGCGTACGGCCGCTAGCGCCAGACTCCAAAGCATCAAACGATGCTCACCCACCGCGGGTAATACGCGATGCATCAACATGAATAAAACAACTTCAGCGAATACACCTAAGCCCCAGAGCCAACCAATATCACTGCGGCTGTAGCCATGGCTTTCCAAGTAAATACTGTAGAAGGTGTAGTACGGCGCATGCGATAACTGAAGCAGAAAATGCGCGATAAAAAATATCCAGACGGGGCGACGCTGAAGAATGGCGAGAAAGCCCTGCGCGTTTGGCGATCGTTTCGGCGTCGCAATGTCGGGCACGAAAGCACTGGCCAACCACGTTGCCAAGGCACAGACCAACAACGCCAGTGGCAAGTGACCGACCGGAAAGTACTCAAAATACAAGCCCAGCCCGGTACCGGTGGCAATAAACCCGAGTGATCCCCAGAGACGAATTTGACTATAACGCTCGCGCTGATCGCCCAAATGAGCCAGCGTCACCGCCTCGAACTGGGCCAGAATCGCATTCTGGAAAAAACCATAGACTAAAAGCACAGCCGCCAGCGGCCAAAACTCGCGCGCCACAAACACGCCAAGCCAGCCTAAGGTAATCATGCCCGCACCCAGGCGAACCAAACGCAGCCGTTGGCCCGTCTTGTCGGCAATATAGCCCCAGAAGTTGGGCGCAATGATTCGAGTGGCCATGACAATGGCAGAGAGCTCGCCGATGGCTTCGGCATTGAAGCCCAGGGACTGTAAGTACAGCCCCCAGTAGGGCATAAAGCCGCCGATAACGGCAAAGTAGAAGAAGTAGAACGCGCCCAGCGGCAGGTAGGGAATGCGCGCCACGCTCAACCGGCAACGCTGCCCGGAATCACGGGCGTGCTGCACGTGACCATCGCATTTTGAGCACGATGACGCAGCGCGTGATCCAGCAACACGATGGCTAACATGGCCTCTGCAATAGGCGTGGCACGCACACCCACGCAGGGGTCATGACGACCTTTAGTGACCACCTCAATGGCCTCGCCTTTGAGGTTGATGCTACGACCCGGCGTGGTGATGCTTGAGGTCGGCTTCAAGGCAATACGCACAATCAGATCCTGACCGCTGGAGATGCCACCCAAGACACCGCCCGCGTGATTACTGAGAAAACCTTCCGGTGTTAGCTCGTCACGGTGTTGCTCACCCCGCTGGGCTACCACAGCAAAGCCATCGCCAATTTCCACGCCCTTCACGGCGTTAATGCTCATCATGGCATGGGCAATATCGGCATCGAGGCGATCAAATACCGGCTCGCCCCAACCAACCGGCATGCCTGTCGCGAAAACTTCTACGGCCGCACCAATGCTGGAGCCTTCGGTGCGCATGCTGAGTACGAGCTGCTCCATTTTTGGCACGGCTTCGCGATCACCACAAAAGAACGGATTTTCGCGGACATAATCCCAGTCGCAGGTCTGCGCCTTAATGTCACCAATTTGCGAAACTCTGCCGCGAATGCTGACGCCAAACTGCTCAGCCAGCACTTTGCGGGCAATGGCGCCAGCCGCCACGCGCATGGCCGTCTCGCGGGCGCTGGAACGACCACCGCCGCGATAATCACGGAAGCCAAACTTGTGCGTGTAGGTGTAGTCCGCATGGGCAGGACGGAAGGTGTCGGCAATGTTGCCGTAATCTTTGGAGCGTTGGTCGGTGTTCTCAATGACCAGCGCAATGGGGGTTCCCGTAGTTCGCCCATCAAACACACCAGACAAAATTTTGACTTGATCTTCTTCTTTGCGTTGCGTCGCAAACGACGAAGTGCCGGGCTTACGACGATCAAGATCGCCCTGCAAGTCTGCTTCCGTCAGGGCAATGCCGGGCGGAACGCCATCCACAATGGCGGTGAGCGCAAGGCCATGCGATTCGCCCGCAGTCATGACGCGAAAAACTTGCCCAATGCTGTTGCCGGCCATCTTAGATGCTCGCCTCAAAAACCGCCTGATGTTCGCGGCAATCCGCCGCCGTTAATACAAATACGCCTTTGCCACCGCGCTCGAATTCAACCCACACGAAAGGCACATCGGGGAACGTTTGTTCCAGTGCCCATTGCGAGTTACCCACTTCGACCACCAGAATGCCGTCTTCCGTTAGGTAATCCGCGGCTTCAGCCAAAATGCGTTTGGTGATATCCAAACCATCTGCTCCCGAAGCCAGACCCATCTCCGGTTCACGCAAAAACTCTTCCGGCAGATCGGCCATATCTTCGGCATCCACATACGGTGGATTACTCACGATCAGATCATAACGCTGGCCCGGCAACTTGCTGAATACATCAGACTCCAACAAGCCAACGCGCTCTTGCAGGTCATGGTGCTCAATATTAATCGCTGCTACGGCGAGCGCATCCAGCGACAGATCGGTGGCATCCACGAGGGCATCGGGGAACTCTTTTGCACAGGCAATGGCGATACAGCCAGAGCCGGTGCAGAGATCGAGAATACGCTGTGGTTCGTCTTTCAACCACGGCAGGAAACGATCTTGAATGAGCTCGGCAATGGGTGAGCGAGGCACCAACACACGCTCATCAACATAGAACGGGAGGCCGTTGAAATACGCCAGATTCAGCAAGTAAGCCAGCGGCGTGCGGTCATTGACGCGTTTGCGCAGCGTCTCTGAAATAGCGGCGCGCTCCGAAGGCAACAAGCGCGCAGAGAGAATTTCTTCATCAGCCGACCACTCTAGGTTCAGCGTCTGCAACACTAGCGCCGAAGCCTCTGCAAAGGGGTCACTGGTGCCGTGGCCAATATGCACATCACAGCCACGGAAGCAGCTCACGCAAAAGCGCATCCAGTCGCGAATGGTCACTAGTTCACGCTCGGCTTCTGCCAGCACATCAGCGGATAGGGTCAGGGCAGGCAGCGAATCGCTCACGGGAACTCCGAAATTCAGCAGAAAATGTTCAGCGATTTTACACGGCAACTGGCGCTGCAAGCACACTATAATTTCGCTATCTGACTGGGGTGGTAATCACGCATGAAAGATCCGCAACTCACCGCTCTAAAGCGGCAGTTAAAAGCAGAGGCAACATTGCTCGCCCCGAAGATGGTCAAGCCATTACCCGCACGTGAGCCCGAGCCAGAACTGGATGACCAAGCGC
>Ga0255139_1000417_pt1 | contig 13755 bp, 8 predicted proteins | sample Law_Colum_RepB_8_FD_188549 | JGI IMG/M metagenome (GOLD analysis project Ga0255139, IMG submission 188549) | Freshwater microbial communities from St. Lawrence River, New York, United States - Law_Colum_RepB_8d | ecosystem: Environmental > Aquatic > Freshwater > River | place: USA: New York...
TGATACTTCCGGCAGCAATGCGCGTTTCTTACGCAAAAAAGTCTCTGGAATATCGCTTAAGTCCTGGCGTACGGCCGGGGCCTGCGAGGTCGCGCGACGACCACTTTCCGAACGATCAAAAATGAGGGTCATGTCTTACTCCGAACGCAAAGCGTGGGCGAGCGCATCGGCATAGCGCTGAATATCGTGAGCGTTTTTGGTTTCTGTTGTGCACACCAAAAGAGCATTGCCCAGCTCGGGGTAATCCGCACTCAGATCAAAGCCACCCAACACGCCTTGAGTCGCCATGCTTGCTAACACGGGCGCAACGGGCACGGGCAAGCCCAACACCTTTTCATGAAATACCGGGCGGTTAAACAGACGCGATACGCTGCCGCTTTTGCTCGTTGCCTGCGCTAATTCGCGGATGTTTTTGTGGCTGGCCAACGCGACGCGCTCCAAACCTTCCGCCCCGAGCAAACTCAGGTAGATGGTCGATGCCGTCATTGCCAAGCCCTGGTTGGTGCAGATGTTCGATGTCGCCTTAGCACGGCGAATATGCTGCTCACGCGCCTGCAAGGTCAGTGCAAAACCGGGCTTGCCTTCAAGATCAACGGTACGGCCAATGATGCGACCCGGCATTTGGCGAATGAACTCCATTTTGCAGCACATAAAGCCGCAATAAGGCCCGCCCGAGGACAGCGGAATACCAAAAGGCTGGGCCTCACCGACCACGATGTCGGCACCGGTTGTGCCCCAATCACCGGGTGGCGCAAACAGCGTCAGTGCCAACGGGTTCACGCAGCCAATCACCAAAATACCCTGTGCGTGCGCCCAGTCAGTCAGCAGATCCACCTCTTCCAGCACGCCGAAGAAGTTCGGCTGTGGAATCACCAAGGCGGCAAAATCTTCGCCCTCATAGGCTTTTAGGCTGGCCGGGTCGATATGACCGCCCTGACGGTGATAGTCCAGCTCGACCAATTCAATATCCTGCCCTTCCACGATGGCCTTCACCGCGGAGCGGTATAAAGGCGACACGGTGCGGGGCATGAGGATGCGGCGCGACTTCGACTTCTTGTTGGCCCGAATCGCCATGAGTACAGCTTCCGACAAGCCCGAAGCACCGTCGTAAACCGAGGCATTGCTAGCATCCATGGCGGTCAGATGCGCCATCATGGACTGAAACTCGTAGATGACCTGCAAGGTCCCTTGCGAGGCCTCAGCCTGATACGGCGTGTAGGCCGTGAGGAACTCGCCACGCGATGCCAGATCCCATACCGCGGCCGGAATATGGTGCTCATAGGCACCCGCACCAATAAAGCAAAGTGCGCCTGCATCCTGCTCACTACGCTCGCGCATCAGACGCGTCACATCCATTTCGGACAGACCATCGGGCACGCCGGTCAGTGGCTGGCAACGGATCGCCGCCGGAATTTCGTCGAACAGCGTATCGAGCGAATCAGCGCCGGCACCATCGTTAAGGGTGTCGAGCATGCGGCGAACATCACCGCGCGTATGAGGGATAAAAGGCATATCAGGCTCAGCTCAAAAGGGCATTAGCGTGACCGGCACTGGCAGGCCGATCACGTGCAAATCAATGGGCTTGTGCGGCGTATTCATCCGCCGACAGCAGCTTGTCGAGCTCGCTGACATCGCTGATTCGGATACGGTACAGCCAGCCTTCGGTGTACGGTGCGCTGTTCACGATTTCAGGTGTGTCTGCGAGCGCTTCGTTAATTTCAACAATCTCACCGGACACGGGTGCATAAATGTCGGAAGCCGCTTTCACGGACTCCACCACACCGGCTTCATCGCCCGCTTGCACGCTGTCGCCAACGCTGGGCAACTCAACATAGACGAGGTCGCCCAAGGCTTCCTGGGCATGGTCTGAAATACCCACGGTCACGATATCGCCGTCAAGACGCGCCCATTCGTGGCTGCTGGCGTACTTCAATTCTTCTGGTGTGTTGCTCATGGTGATTACTCAGGCGGCCAAAACCGCTCACAGGTTTAACGTTAAATGAGTGCTTTGCCATTTCGAGCAAAGACAGGTTTTACAATTTGGGCCGGCAGGAGCTTGCCGCGAATATCCACCATCGCGTGGGTTGCATTCGTGACCGGCACTCGCGCAAAGGCAATCGCCTTTTCTAGCGTGGGTGAGAAAGTACCCGATGTCGTTTCGCCATCAGCCACACCATCAATCACCACGCGCATGTGCGAACGCAGGACACCTCGTCCCTCCAGTACCAAGCCGACCAGCTGATGACTGACCCCGGCCTCACGCTCGGCCAGCAGCGCGGCCTTGCCGATAAAGTCGTGCTCCCAGGCGATGCTCCACCCGAGGTTAGAGGTCAACGGCGAGGTGTCATCGTTCATATCATTGCCGTAAAGCGGCATGCCGGCTTCTAAGCGCAAGGTATCGCGCGCGCCCAGACCACAGGGTGTCACGCCAGCGGCCAGTAGATTCTGCCAAAACGTGGCCGCGTGCTCGGCAGGTAAAATCACTTCATAGCCCGCTTCGCCGGTGTAACCGGTGCGCGCAACAAACCAGTCCTGCGCCACTTCAGCACCCTGAAATACCGCTAGCGTTTGCAACGTCTCGGCATGCTCAGGCAGGACGGCATGCACAACGGCACGCGCCTGCGGCCCTTGCACTGCCACCATGGCCAAATCGGTTCGTTCGATGAGCGCCACTCGGAAGCTTGCAGCGTGCGCCTGCATCCAAGCCAAGTCTTTGTCATGCGTGCCGCAATTAACAATGACACGCCACAGTTCGGGCTGCTCAGGCGTTGGCGCGTAAACAATCAGGTCATCTATGACCCCACCGCGCTCGTTCAACATCACGGAATAAAGCGCCTTGCCGGGCAGTGTTAGTTTGGCCACATCATTGGCTAACAAGCGCTGCAAATACATCACCGCATCGGGGCCAGTTAATTCGAGCAGCGTCATGTGGGATACATCAAACATGCCCACACCGCGCCGCACGGCGTGATGCTCCTCCAAGACCGAGGCGTACTGAACAGGCATATCCCAGCCGCCAAAATCGACCAACCGCGCATTCAACGCGACATGCTCATTGTATAGCGACGTACGCAGACCCATGACGGCTCCAAAGGGGGTTGGCTGAGCAAAATTGACGCGCATTTTACATGGGCATGACCACTCATGGCGAGCGACAGCTTGCGGTCGATTTTCGACATAATTTGACATATAATGCCCGCAAATTGCTCACCAAGCCCACTGTAAGTGCCTGATTCTATTAATGGCTTTTATTTACGTGCCGGCTAGCAATACCCTATTTCACCTATAGAGAGTTGTCATGACCCACGCTGCAGTGCAAGCTCCCGCCTTTGTCAAACACCCACGTCTGATTGCTTGGGTAGCCGAAATGGCCGCCCTGTGTAAGCCCGCAGCCATTCATTGGTGTGATGGCTCAGAGGCCGAATACGACCGTCTTTGCCAACTGTTGGTGGACGCCGGCTCATTCAAAAAGCTGAATCCGGCAAAACGTCCTAACTCCTACTTAGCATGGACCGACCCTTCCGACGTCGCGCGCGTAGAAGATCGCACCTACATTTGCTCTGAGAAGAAAGAAGACGCTGGCCCCACCAATAACTGGATGGACCCGGCGGAAATGCGCACCACGTTGAACCCACTGTTCGATGGTTGCATGGCTGGCCGCACGATGTATGTTGTGCCGTTCTCTATGGGCCCACTGGGTTCGCCTATTGCCCACATTGGCGTAGAGCTTTCCGATAGCGCTTATGTCGCCGTCAACATGAAGCACATGACCCGCATGGGCCAAGCCGTATACGACGTACTCGGCACCGATGGCGAATTTGTTCCCTGCATGCACACGGTTGGCGCGCCCTTAGCCGCTGGCCAGAAAGACGTGGCTTGGCCTTGCAACCCTACCGTTAAGTACATCGTGCATTACCCAGAAACCCGTGAAATCTGGTCTTACGGCTCCGGTTACGGCGGCAACGCCTTGCTTGGCAAGAAATGTTTCGCCCTTCGTATTGCATCCACAATGGGTCGCGACGAAGGCTGGCTGGCCGAACACATGCTCATCCTCGGTGTGACCAACCCGCAGGGCAAGAAGTACCACGTCGCAGCAGCCTTCCCGTCGGCCTGTGGCAAGACCAACTTCGCCATGCTCATTCCGCCCGTTGGCATGCCCGGTTGGGGCGTCACCACCATTGGCGACGACATTGCGTGGATCAAGCCGGATGCCCAAGGCAACCTGCGCGCCATCAACCCAGAAGCCGGTTACTTCGGTGTTGCGCCTGGCACCAACATGCAGACCAACCCCAACTGCATGTTGTCTCTGAACAAAGACGTCATCTTCACCAACGTTGCCCTCACCGATGACGGCGATGTCTGGTGGGAAGGCTTGGGCGATGCGCCTGCGCATCTCATCGACTGGCAGGGCAAGGACTGGACACCCGAAGACGGTAAGGCTGGCCGCAAGGCTGCGCACCCGAACTCGCGCTTCACCGTGTCCGCCATCAACAACCCAGCGCTGGACAGCGAGTGGGACAACCCGGAAGGCGTGGTCATCGATGCCTTTATCTTCGGCGGCCGTCGCTCCAACACCGTGCCACTTGTGACTGAAGCTCGCAACTGGGTGGAAGGCGTCTACATGGCAGCGACCATGGGTTCCGAAACCACCGCTGCTGCCTTCGGCGCGCAGGGTGTGGTTCGTCGCGACCCGTTCGCCATGCTGCCGTTCGCCGGCTACAACATGAGCGACTACTTCCAGCATTGGCTGAACCTCGGCGCCAAGCTGCAAGCCGCTGGCGCAAAACTGCCACGCATCTACAAAACCAACTGGTTCCGTAAAGATACCAACGGCAAATTCATTTGGCCCGGCTTTGGCGAGAACACGCGCATCCTGAAGTGGATGATTGACCGTATCGAAAACGAAGCCCAAGGCGTCGAGCACGCTGTCGGTATCAGCCCGCGCTACGAAGACATTCGCTGGAATGGACTGGACTTCAGCCGCGAGCAGTTCGATCTGGTCAGCGACATCAATGCCGCCGACTGGGCCGAAGAGCTGAAGCTGCACGATGAGCTGTTCGAGAAACTAGCGCACAACCTGCCCACCGAGCTGACCACAGCTAAGGCGGCGTTGGCTGAGCGCTTGGCATCGTAAGTTCGCTCAACGTTGACGCATAAAAAAACGGGCTTAGCCCGTTTTTTTATGCCCTAAAATTGCCGCTCGCCCTTAGCGCTTAAGCGGCGCTAAGGAAGCGTCAATGATGAATCGGCCTGCAGGAACACGTACTTTTAATTCACCCGCCAACAACCCACCCAAAGCACCCAATTTAGCCGTTAGTCGCACGGGGTCTTTATTGGACAGCTGCACCGTTAGGCGACCATCAGGCAGGAACTTAACTTCCCCTTGCGCCACGATGGAGCCCGAACCATTGCTGAGGTTGGCCGTTGAGGTTAAGTCATCATTACTTCTGACTTTGTGCTCAATGGGAATCAAGCCTACCCCCAGAATACTGGCCTGCGCATTGATTTCTGGGATGTCGGTATACAAATCCAGCTTAGCCTCTAGCATGAGCTTGCTTACGCCATTCGCATCAGTGATCGAAAAGATGCGTCCCTCAATGGGGCCTTTGTCTTCGGGATAGCGCATACGGAAAACCAAAGGCCCTGTGTAGAGCAGGCCTTCCTGCAACTCCGTATTCGTCGCGTCTTTAGCACCAATAGGCAGCAATCCATCCACCAGTCCAGCGCCGGTATCAATTAATGCCGACAGGGGTCCGCCCAGACCAGGAATAGCACCGAGCGCGCCAAATAGTGCCGCCGTGAGTGGGCTGGCGTCTGGTGTAAGCCCTAAGTCAGCGTAAATGTACGCGCCCGATGTCACCACAATGGACGGGCTAACCTCTACGCGGATCGCCTTTTTCGGAATATTTCCCGCGCGCAGATCTTCTACATTGCCATTCAAACGCGCATTAAGTGCTGCTGAGATCAGGAGGAATTGGTTGCCTTGGCAATCACGCCCCACGTTCACGGAGCCTTCATCTTCGGAGCCGATGCCATTCTCACAACCCAGACGGAACTTTGTGGCCGCACCGGAGAATGACTTCCCGGTGGTGATGCGATCTGGCTGCAGTAGCGCGCCATTTGACGCCAAACAGCGGCCTGGCGTTGGCGCACCATCATCCCGCCCTGAGTTACACAGGCCTGGCTCACTAAATTTGGCGGAACGTCGCTCACTCGGGTCGAGACGGAAGTTGGCATTCACATCCAAAACCGGCAACACACGCAAGCCAATCGAACTACCGCCCTCTTCAGGGCCACCCCGGAAAAACACTTCTAACGGTGGACCGCCCCGTTGCGGATTGCGTGCGTCTGCCAGCGTTTGCGCAATGAGCTGCGTCTGTAAAGGCAGGCCATTTATGCCACAAATCGCTTGCGACCCGGTGCAGTTAGCCGCCGAGCTGGTCAGGTCATTATTCGAATGCAGGACATAACGGTAAAGTTGCCCCACAACCCAAGGCTGGGCAGGCACAAATTGCAAAGCGCGTGGCTGTACTTTAAGTGTTCCTGGCACTACCCCCAGACAATTTCCGGAGGCATCGACACGCTCTACCCTCACGCTACCAATGCCATTACACAGCACGGCACGGGTCACACTATTTGGGTGAATCGACTGCGAGAAATTCGCCTCAATAACACGATTAGGCTCAATTAACGGCAGGGGTAAGTCATCATCTGCAGGGCCATCGCCATTGGCGCTTAAGCGTCCGCCCGCACACTTCCCCTGGATACCCGCCGCCACATTGCGGGTTCCTGCTGCAATCGGACAGGGGAAGCCGGGGTAGTTGGAGAGCACGATGGGAGGGCGAATCTTTGTGGGGTCTAAGCCAGGGATTTTGAAATCAAAATTTTGCAGCAGGCCGCCCTTCAAGGCGTTGCCAGCAAAGTCTTTCACGCTGGGCGCTAAGGCTAAACGGTAGTTCTTTCCATGCTCCCACGGCGTATTTGGCGTGACAATTAACGACACGCCATCTAGCCGCCACGTAAATGGCTCGGGCACATTGTTCTTCAGCAGCGAAATAACGCCCGCTGGCTGAAAGGACTTAATGTCCATGGCTTTATTGAAGTTCACCAACAGTGGGTCACCGGGTCGAATGAACTCACCGCCGGGCAAACCATTCACGGTTTCGCCTGGAACCCAAGACTGCACTTCGGGAGGCACGATATCGGTAACGGCATTGCCAGCCGGGCGCTTCAGGTCCGTTTTTAGCTTCAATGCCAGCACGCCAACGGCGTTATCCACACCGAGAATCTTGAGCTCAATCGTGCCTACAGCTTCGATGGTGAGCACTTGTGTTTGCTGATCCAGTGTTGCTAGACCGACCACCTGAACATGCGAAATATCTTGGGTAAATGCGCCATTGGATGTGCCGTTTTGTGCCGACACGTTGATGTCCATTTCCAGTGTAACCATTGCTGGCGCCGCCAGCGAAGTGCTGTAACGGTTCGGCAGCAGCAGGCCATTGGCATCGGAAATTAGCGTAATGGTCAAATCACCCGTATCGAGTCCAGCAGGCACAAGACCATCTAGCTTTACGGACAGGTTACCTGCTTTCAGAATGTTGCCGCGAGGCACACGCAATGGCGTGATACCTGTGAATTGTGAAAAATTTGCAGGCAAGGCTAGATCAGCAAACAGTTTACCTTCAGCCTGTGGTTTCGGCGCTCGCTCTTTCTGCCCCAACAAGGGAGAAGCCACCGGCACTTGGTTAATACAAGCATCGGTTAGTTGCGACTTAACATTGCAATTGCTGCCCGTTGGCTCCGAGGTCAACACCTGAACCTCAATCCGTGAGGCTTTATTCAAATCTGGATCGGCGTTGATGCCAGAGCTTAACGGCATGAAGTTATACGCCGCAAACTGTCCCGGCACTAAGGCTTTATTGAGCGTGCTTTTCAGGCCGCTCGTTAATGACAGCGTGTAGCTTAGGTTGGGATTTAAGTCAGCTTCCGGATCAATACTGAGGTGGTTGCCCTGCACTAACACGCGAGCCGGCACCAACGTTGTGCCTTGTACCAGACGTATGGTGGTGCCGTATTGCACGGTCTTGCTGTCGATGGGCTGGGTCATCAACAAACGAATCGTGGAAAAATCGATCAGGCCCAGTGGCTTGTTACCAATCAGGAAATTCGTGGGCGCCGGCGTGAGTTGTGCCACCTGAAAATCGGGTGTTAGCGATTGCAGATCGGTGGGGCCTTCAAACGCAGCGCGGGTCGTAAAGGTTAGCGGCGGATAGGAAGGTGGCTGCAACGCCACATTGCCGCTGGTGAGCGGAATGGTTTGGCCGACAATGGTGTACTGCGTTTTCGGCTGCAGCGGTTTTTTCGGCGTGATCACCACCCCTTTACCATCCGGCACGGCAACTACATCAAAGTCTTCACTCACCGTGCCTCCAGCGGGCCTAATTGCGAAAAGCGATTTTAAAGTTTGATTTGTTGCCAGTTTTAAAGGGTGGGAAAATCGCAGCACGATGGGCGCAGAAGGCACCACATCGGTCTGCCCCAGCATGGGGTAGGCATAAACCAAACTACGCTCAATATCCGTAATTTCTGCCGATGGCCCTGGCATGGTCGGCACTACTGGCGTTTGCTGACGACCACTACCGCCGCTGCACGCACTGAGCAAAACAACCAAACTACACGCAAGTAACTTTTTCATGTCGGCACTCATCAGAAGGTGAGGTGAATTGCGGCGTTAAGCACGCTGACATCACCACCTGCGGTTGCGCCTTCACAACGAACTTTTACATCGTTACCGGAGTTATCTTTAACCGGTGGACGCGGGCAGTTGGGGTTGTTCTGATTGCCCGCAGGCGCAGTGGTACTGATTAAGAAATCTCGGTCGTCGAGCAGATGGTATTGGTAGGCGAAGTCCAGTCGTACGGGTTGTGACAAGAACAAGGCCTTCTCAATTAAGTAAGAAAAGCCCAGCCCCATGACCACTTTGTCATTATCGACATAGTTCACATTGAGCGATTCGGTGCTCTCCAGTGGTGACTGTTCGTAGCTCACGCCCCCCAGCACACTGAACTCACGATTTAGACGGTATTCGAAGCCCGCACGCGGAATAAGCACATCCTTAAATTTAAGCTGGCCGATGTCTTTAATCGTGTCGCTTTCGAACTGCTCATTTGCGCCGGACCAGAGCGCATAGTCCATGGAGGCGCCCAAACGCAACTTATGCATATTGTATTGAATGCCGGCCGTGAAGGTTTCTGGCTGATAGTTATCTAAGGTGTTCACAATCAAAGGCAGCTGTGTAATGAGGTTAGGCACAACGGCATTCGCGTTCACTTTGGTGTTGTACTTAGACTCATAGCGCCAGCTGGCGGCTGTTTCTAAGCCCTTGGCCCAGCAAAACTTTTGATCCGGGCAAAGAATATCGCCCCAATTTAAGTTGGCCGAGAGAATGGGCTGAATAGAGGGTGCCGCGGAGACTTGCAGACTTTCAAAACCGGTCTGCCCACTGACTTGAGCTTGCGCGCCCAAGTTTGCACTGGCATTCAGGGTGATGCGTGTCGATGCACCCACATCCACGCCTTTAAACAGGTTTAAGCCCGCGCCTAAGCTCAGGAATAAGGACTGCTGACCGTACTTCAGGGACTGGGCTGTTTGATCCGATGTGGAGCTGAACGCCAGCAGGTTTGTACCCGTCCGTTCGGCACCCAACATAAAGCCCAGCACAATGGCACGATCATCTTTGAGCATTTTGCTCAGATCGGTTTTGAAGCCTAGCAAAATGTTGTAATTAGAGTTGTCCTCAATCACGTCGTCTTGAACAACATCATCGGGAGTATTCCAGCCTTTCGCCGTTAGCGTTTGATCGGTGAACAACATGCCTGCACTCATCGCCCCTTTTCGGTCACGCGCCAGATATGCCGGGTTGTAATAGACCGCAGAGGGTTGGTTAGAGAACATTGACAAAGACTGCGCCGAAGCTACGTCATTCGGTAAGAGACCAAAATTTGAGCCAATATGGCCCAGGCTGGCCTGCGCAACCGAGGCACTTATTAACAACAGGGAGCCGAGGCCAAGACGAACTGTGAGCTGCTTCATGAATCCACCCTCATATTTTTATGCTATCGATTCGTGATCGACATGTATTTTTATGTTGTCGCGAAGTTACTCGACCTTGGAGTCATCTTGCCAGCTAACGCTTGTACCGTTTTTGTAAATTGCCCATAAAAAAACCTCCCGAAGGAGGTCTTTTCACGCTAAATCACCCTTATCGGAACACGGCCACACTGGCGATTTGCACTAACTCAATCGCAGGCTCCGGATACACGCCCAGTGCAAACATTAGCACCGCCATGGCAATGACCATGATGCCGCCCAAACGTACACCCCAGAAGGTATCCGCTTCCATGCGACGCATACCCGGCGTTGGCATAAACAATGCCACCACCACGCGCAGGTAATAAAACAGACCAATCGCACTACCAATGACCAGAGCACCCAGCAGCCACCAAAGCTTGGCATCCACGCCAATCGCGGCAATATAGAACTTACCAATAAAGCCCGCGGTGAAGGGAATACCGGCTAAGGACAGCATCATAACCGTCAATACCGCTGTTAAATAAGGGCGACGCCAGAACAGGCCACGGTAGTCGAAGATCGCATCGGCATCTTTACCGTTGTAGGGGCTGGAGGTCAGCGCCACCACTCCAAACGCACCAATCGTAGTCACTACATAGGTCAGCAGGTACATATTGATGGCTTCAAGCGACAGCGCGCCACCGGCAATAATCGCCACCAGAATGTAACCAAAATGCGCGATGGAAGAGTAACCCAGCAATCGTTTAAGGTTGCTCTGATTCAGCGCCAGCAAGTTACCTAACGCGATGGACAAGAACGCCAGTACCGTTAAGAAATTGACCCAAATTCCCGTGTGCGCCACGGGGACTTCTACAAACAATCTCAACAGCACTGCAAACACGGCCACTTTGCTGACCGTGGCCAAGTAAGCACCCACAGGTGCGGGTGCACCCTCGTACACGTCGGGCGTCCACAGATGGAATGGGGCCAAGGACAGTTTGAAAGCCAAGGCCATCAAAATCATTGCAAAGCCAGCCAGCGCGAACGGGCTAATAATGCCTGCGGAGGCCAGTTGAGCACCCAGACCACCGAAATTCAGTGCGCCAGATTCGGCATAGAGCAGCGCCATACCAAACAACATGAATGCAGAAGCAGCCGCTGACAGTATGAGGTATTTAATACCGCCCTCGAGTGAGCGTCGATTACGGAAGGTGTAGGCCACCAAACCGTATACAGGAATCGACATCAACTCCAAACCAATAAAGAGCGAGGCCAAGTGACGCGACATGATCAGTACGATCGCACCCAATGCCGACAGCACCAGCAGCAAATACATTTCTTCGCGATTGCCGTTGTAGCCCTTTAAATAAGCATGCATCAGCGTGCTACAGGCCAGTGTGGCAAACAGCACTAAGCCAATAAAAAAGCTGGCATGACCATCCATTTGCAACAGGGGCGTAATGAGCTGAGGACCCACGGCGTGAGCGAAGGGCACGGAAAACAGCGCCAAGTTCAGGCCAATAACTGTCAGGGTGGCATTAAGGTCATGCTGACGACGAATGGCGATAGATAGCATCACCAAAATTGCCGTGGCACCTGTGATGAGCAGGGGCAGCATTGCGAGAATCATTGGAGTCGTGATCGTCATGGCGGATTACAAGGCCGGTTGCACAGGCAGAGCAGCCTGTGTGAACAAGAAATGAAGGTTCTGCATGCTCACCACCGAGGTGTCGAACACTGGCTGTGGGTATAGACCGAGCCAGAGCAGAGTAATAATCAGGCTGAGCATGATGAGCTTTTCGCGACCATTAAGGTCAGCTAACGCGTGATCCGATTTCGCCGGGCCGTAGAAGGCCTTTTGCATCATCAGCAGGCCGTAAATAGCAGCCAGAATCAGACCGCCCGCCGTCACCGTAGCAACCACGGCGTTTGCCTTGAAGCTGCCAAGCAGAATCATGATTTCGCCGACGAAGTTGCCCATGCCCGGCAAGCCCAGCGAAGCGGCCGCGAAGAACAACATGATCGGTGGCAAGAAGCGCATGCGCGACCAGAGACCACCCATCTCGCGTAAATCGCGGGTATGCAGACGCTCGTAAAGCTCACCGCAAAGAATGAACAGTGCGCCAGCCGAAATACCATGCGCCAACATCTGCACAACAACGCCCTGCAAGGCCACCATATTGCCGGAGTAGATACCGACCAGGACGAAGCCCATGTGCGATACCGAGGTATAGGCAATGAGGCGTTTAATGTCGGTCTGGGCACAGGCCAAAATAGCACCATAGAAAATGCCGAAGACACCGAGCCACATGGCGATGGGTGCAAACTCAATAGAGGCATTGGGGAACAGCGGTACGCCAAAACGCAGCAGACCATAGCCTGCGGTTTTCAACAGCACGCCGGCAAGATCGACCGAGCCCGCAGTGGGTGCTTGTGCATGAGCATCAGGCAACCACGAGTGAAATGGCACAACGGGCAGCTTCACGGCAAAAGCGAAGAAGAAGCCCAGCATCAGTACCATTTCAACGGCCGGCGCCATGCTGGTTCCCAGCAGATCATCGTAGCTAAACGTGAGTACGCCGGTGTTTTGTGCGTGAACCAACACGAGGCCAATGATGGCGAGCAAGAGCAGCAAACCACTGGCCTGGGTGTAAATGAAGAACTTCGTGGCGGCACTGATGCGGCTACGGCCGTTAGCCCCCTTGTGACCCCAGAGGGCGATCAAGAAGAACATCGGGACCAGCATCATTTCCCAGAAGAAGAAATACAGGAACAGGTCTACGGCGAGGAAAACACCCACTACACCGCCCAGGTTCCACAGCAGGTTCAGGTAGAAGAAGCCAACATGGTTTTCAATTTCGCGCCACGAGCAGGCAACAGCCAATGCACCCAGGAAACCGGTGAGCAACAGCATCAACATCGACAGGCCATCTAAGGCGAGGTGGAAGCTAATACCAAAGCGGGGAATCCAGTCACGTTGGAACTCCAGCTGCCACTGCGGGCTTCCGCTGATGGCGGTGGATAACGCCTCACCGTGATAGTCACCCTGCAGCCACACCAGCACAGTCAGACCAAAGAACGCCACCATGGTGACTAAGGCAATCCAGCGTGGCGTGTTGGGGCTGAGACGCTCAGCCTGCCAAGCCAGCAAACCGCCCGCAAAAGGAATCAGCAGTAGCCAGAGCAATATGGATGAATCAAACGTGATCATGGCTTACACCAACACAAGCAAAGAAAGAATGATCAAGGCAGCCACAGCAAATGACGCGGCATACCAACGAATCTGACCGTTTTCAGTCGGCACCAAGAGGCGGTTACCTAGTCGGGTCAGGCGCGGCAATAGACCGATGCCCTGATCCGCCGGATCGTGGCGCAGCACATGCACCAAGAACATGAATGGCTTCACGAAAATTCGGTCGTAGAGCCAATCAAAGCCCCAGGCGTTGTACCAAAGTTTGCTAATGGCACGTGCCGGCGCGAGTTCGCCCAACGCGGTGACGAAACGGCGCTCGCCCAAGAATAGGAAGGCCGCTAGGACGATACCGAGAATCGCGATACCGCCTGAGACGAGTTCCAGCTCAAGGCGACCCTGCTCACCCGCTGTGGCCGATGGCATGGCTGGCAGTACATCGGCCAGTGGCTGTTGAATCAGTGCGCCAACACCCGTAGATAGCACCAGCAGAA
>Ga0255139_1000426_pt1 | contig 13656 bp, 2 predicted proteins | sample Law_Colum_RepB_8_FD_188549 | JGI IMG/M metagenome (GOLD analysis project Ga0255139, IMG submission 188549) | Freshwater microbial communities from St. Lawrence River, New York, United States - Law_Colum_RepB_8d | ecosystem: Environmental > Aquatic > Freshwater > River | place: USA: New York...
TTGGTGTCAAAGTTGGCGCTGGTGCTAGACAGGCTCAGGCTGTCGCCCGAGAGCATGTCGCTGATCAATGAAGCGCTGGCCGTGGTGGTGGCGTCGTAAACCTTGTTGTTGGCGCTGGCGCTGATGACCAGGTCTTTTTTGCTGATGTTAGCCGTGGTGCTCGTGCTGGTGTTGGTCAGGTTGTAGTTGCCAGCATCGGTGCCGCTGATGGCCAGACCGTTGACGGTGACCGTCTTGCTCGTTCCGACGTTCTTGGTGTCAAAGTTGGCGCTGGTGCTAGACAGGCTCAGGCTGTCGCCCGAGAGCATGTCGCTGATCAATGAAGCGCTGGCCGTGGTGGTGGCGTCGTAAACCTTGTTGTTGGCGCTGGCGCTGATGATCAGGTCTTTTTTGCTGATGTTGGCCGTGGTGCTTGTGCTGGTGTTGGTCAGGTTGTAGTTGCCAGCATCGGTGCCGCTGATGGCCAGACCGTTGACGGTGACCGTCTTGTTCGTGCCGACGTTTTTGGTGTCAAAGTTGGCGCTGGTTCTGGACAGGCTCAGGCTGTCACCAGCCAATTGGTCACTGCTCAGCGAGGCGCTGGCTGTTGTAGTGGTGTCGTAAACCTTGTTGTTGGCGCTGGCGCTGATGACCAGGTCTTTTTTGCTGACCGAGTAGTTTGCATTGCTGGTGGTGACACCCGCAAAGCTGTAGTTGGCCGCATCGTCACCACTGATCACAGTAGCAGTCTGTTTGTAGCTGCCTACTTTGAGGTGGCCACTGGTGCTGGTGCTGGTGGCAGCATCGACGATCGAAGCCAAAGCAGTGACTTTGTCAGCAACTTTCACATTGGTAAAGCTCACGGCACCGGCATCGGCTGCCGTGCCATAAGTGCTTGTCACGTCAGCGATGGCTGCCCCGGTCAAGGCCAGCTGGTTCACTTTGTAGTCGCCCTTGATGCCTTCAAAGCTGTAGTTCTCCATGTCGGCACCCGTCAGACCCGTGAGTGTCTGAATGCCCGTGTGCACACCGGCTTTGAGATGGCCACTGTTGCTGGTCTTGCCTGTGGTGTCAATGTTCACCCCATTGGCATTCACCACATCAGTGCCCAGCTTGTTGGTGAAACTTACGGCACCGGATTGCAAGGCCGATCCGTAAATGCTCTCGCCTTGGGCAATGCCGCCGTTCAAGGCCAGTTTGTTGACTTTGTAGTCGCCTTTGACATCGGCAAACGTGTAGTTGTCCTTGTCAGAACCGGTCAGGCCGCTGATGGACTGGATGGCTGCGTGTTCACCAGCCTTGAGATGGCCGCTGGTGCTGAGCTGGCCGGATGTGTCGATGCTCACACCGCTGGCGTCCACCACATCGGTGCCCACCTTGTTGGTCAAGTTCACCGTGCCGGTGAGCAAGTTGGCACCGTAGGTGCTTTCACCCTTTGTAATGCTGCCAGTCAAGGCCAGTGGGTTGACTTTGTAATCGCCCTGGATGTTGGCAAAGCTGTAGTTGTCCTTGTCGGCACCCGTCAGGCCCGTGAGTGTCTGAATGCCCATGTGCACACCGGCTTTGAGGTGGCCGCTGGTGCTGGTCTTGCCGGTGGTGTCGATGTTCACACCGCTGGCCAAGACATCGTCACCGCTCACGGTGTTGGTCAGGCTCACAGCACCGGCCACCAGCGTGTTGCTGTAAGTGGTCAAGCCCTGTGCAATCGCGCCAGTCAGGGCCAACTTGTTGACCACGTAGTTGGCGGTGGGGGTCGTGGAACCTGCAAAGCTGTAGTTGCCTGCATCGGCTCCGGTCAAGCCAGCGCTGACGGTTTGCACATAGCTGCCGGCCTTGAGTTGGCCGCTGGTGCTGGTGGCGGCACTCACGAGGGTTGGGGTGCTGGCAGCCAGAACATCGTCTGTGCCCACTTTTCCGCTCAGGCTGACAGCTCCGGTGGCTGCGGCTGTGCCGTAAGTGGTGGTGACATCGGCAATGGTTCCGGTCAAGGCTTTGGCGGACAGAACAACCGAGTTGTTGACACCCGCGGTCAAGGCGGGCAATTTGTAGTTGCTGGCCAGGCCACCGTTGCTGCCGTTGCTCAAAGTCACGGCGTCCACGAAGTTGACGCTGTTGTCAGCCACGTTTTTGCTGTGGATCGAGGCTTGGGTGAATCCCAGGGTTTCGGTGCCCACGCCGGTGCTGATGCTCAGCTGTGTGCCGGTCAGTGTTTTGCTGCCGTCATAAGTTTTGGCGGCGGCCAGGCTGACTTCTTTTTGGTCAATGAACAAAGTGCCGTTGACTTTGGTGATGGCGTAATTGCCGTTGGTGTAAGCGCTGTCGTTCACCGTGCTGGTGTGTGTGCCTGCGTGGGTGGCTTGGGCACCTGCCGTGATGCTGGCCAGGTCGACTGCAACGCTGTCCGTTCCCTGCAGGTTGCCGCTGGTGATGGCAAAGCCGCTCACGCTTTGTTCGCTGCCGTTGTACACCTTGGTCAGGTCGCTGTTGGCCGTTAAGGTGAGGGGGGCTTGTGTGATCGTGCTGCTGGTGTTGCTGACCGTGGTGGGCAGGTTGTAGTTGCCCAGATCTGCTGTGCCCGCGGTGAAGTGACCCGCTGCCAAAGTGGCGGTCACGGTGTTGGCGGTGGCCACGTTCTTGCTGTTGTAGCTGCCCGCAGTTTGGGTAACGGAGGCCGTTTCGGTCACGCCGCCTACGGTCACGCCTGTGGCTGTGATGGCACCTGCGGCCAGGCTGGCGGCGGTGGTGCCGTCGTAAACCTTGGTCTGCTTGGCCAGGGTCACGGCGAGATTGGCTTTGGTGATGCTGCTGGCGGTGTTGCTGACTGTGGTGGGCAAGTTGTAGTTGCCCACATCGGCCGTTCCGGATGTGAAATGACTGGCCTGAAGCGTGGCGGTCACGGTGTTCGCGTTGGCGACGTTTTTGTCGTTGTAGGTGCCCGTGGTCTGGGTCACGCTCGCTGTTTCGGTGACGCCGTTCACCGTGACGCCTGTGGCCGTGATGGCACCTGCAGCCAAGTCGGCTTGGGTGGTGCCATCGTAGACCTTGGTCTGGTTGCTCATCGCGACCGACAGGTTGGCCTTGTGGATGGTGCTGGTGGTGTTGTCAACGTAGTGGATGTCGTAGTTTTGTGTGACATCGGCGTTGGCACTGTCCTTGATGGTCACGCCCGAAGCCTTGACGTGTTTGTCGCCAGTGCTGGCATTTTTACTGACAAAGGCCTGCGAGCCTGCAGCGTTCACGGACTCGCCTGCCGCTTGGCCTGCCAAAGTGCCCACGGTGCCTGTGCCCGTGGCCGAGGTGGTGCCGTCGTAGGTTTTTTCTACTTGCGTGGCGGTGACCGTCAAACTGGCTTTTTGGATGGTGCCCGTGGCCGTGTTTTGGGTGACGCTGTAGTTCTTGCCATCGTTGCCATCGTTGATGGTGAAGGTGCCAACCTTCAGCGTCGATGCCCCGGTGCCCAAGGCATGTTTGCTGTCAAACACTTGGGTTGCGGTGATGGTGTCGCCCACCTGATGGCCCGAGATTGCGACCACGCCCGAAGAGCTGGTGGTGCCATCGTAGGTTTTGGTGTCGGTGACCGCTGACAGGCTCAGAGCCCTGGGGCTGATGTTGGCGGTGGTGGTCAGGGCACCGGTGGTGCTCAGGTTGTAGTTGGCCCAGCTGCCCGAACCATCTGTTTTGCTCAATGCCGTGACATCCGCAACCGTGACCGTTTTCCCATCGGCGACGTGTTTGTCTGAAAAAGTACCCGAACCACTGACGGACAAAGTCTCCGAGCCCACGCCGGTCGCGATGACGCCCGAGGTGATGTTGGCTGTGTTGCCACCGTCATAAATTTTGTTGGCCGCAGCGATGCTGTCCAGGGTCACATCTTTCTTGAGGATGGTGCCCAGGGCCGTTTGGGTGGTGACGGTGTAGTTGCCACTCATGTCCGCCCCCCCCGTGTCTTTGATGGTGTAGCCGGAGGTGAGCTGCAAGGTGCTGGCGTTCAGGCCGAGCGCATTTTTGCTGGCAAATTCCTGGGCGACGGTCACCACATCTGTGCTGCCGCTGGCATTGATGACTTCGACGGTTTTGTTCGATGCAACCGTGCCGTCATAGGTCTTGGTGTCGGTCACCGCTTTCAGAGTCAGGTTGGCTTTGTTGATCGTGCTGGTCGTGTTGTCCACATACGTCACGCTGTAGTTGCCACCGTTGTTGCCATCGTCGATGGTCACGCCAGACACCGTGACGACTTTGTTGCCGGTGCCTGCATTTTTGTTGGTGAAGGCAAATGTGCCGCCACTGACCGTGTCTGTGCCAAACAGCTGCGTGCTTTGCGTGGCCACTGCAGAGCCCACGGCATTGGTGGTGCCATCGTAGGTTTTGCTCACGTTGCTGGTGGTCAACTTCAACGTGGCCGTGGTGATGACGCCGTCAGTGCCCGAGAAGCTGGATTTGTCACCCGCGAGGTGGTAGTTGCTGGCATCTGCACCACTGAGTGCGATGTTGCTCACGGTGTAGCCCAGGCCCGTGCCTGCGTGCTTTTGCGAAAACGCACCGGAGCCACTGATGGACACGGTGTCAGCGTTCAGTTTTCCGGTCAAGCCCACCACCACGTTGTTCATGGCCGTGGTGCCGTCATACACCTTGGTCACACCAGAAGCGTTGGGGGTGATTTCTTGGGTGCTGACGGTCAAATTGCCCACAAAAACCGGGGCACCCACAAAGTTGCCGCCATTGACGATCGGGTTGAGGTCTTTGATGCTGTAAGTGCCCACAACCGTGTTGCCCGAGGTGCTGGTGCTCGCCAAGCTGGTGCCTGCGTAAGGCTTGAGCGTGGCGCTGATGGTGGTGCCCAGGCCATCATTGAATGTGTAGTTGTTGTCTGTGCCTGTGCGGGTCAGGGTGATGATTTCATCGCTGTTGCTGTCCAGGTACTGCGCTGTCGTTTCATAGACTGGTGCAGTGCCATAAGTCACCGTGGTGTTGGCCGTCTTGATCAGCAACTGGTCGGCGGGAACGATGGTGTAGGTGCCAGGGGTGTAGGCAATGTTGTAGTTGCCCGAAGTCAAACCGTTGGCAGACAGCACGCCGGCATAGACGCCTGCACCCATGTCGCTGTTGGTGCGGGTGATGGCCAGTGTGCCGCCCAAAACAGCGCTGGTCTCGCCATTGACAAAGCCTGCGTAGCTGACGCCCGCATAAGAGGTGTTGTCGGTGCGCCCTACAAAACGCGCATCGTTGTTGGCCGTGACGGTGAGGTTGGCTTTGTTGACGGTGAGTGCACCTGAGGTGTAGGTCACGCCATAGCCCAGCGCGCTTTTGCCGCCCGCGTCAGAGCCCGAAATTTCGTAAGTGGTGGGGGACGCATTTTTAGCGCCTTGCGACGAGCCGCCATAAGCCGCGTTGGCGGTCACCGCCGCAAAGGTGTCACCCTTGATCAGTGCGCCAGAGGTCACCGCGCCGCTGAGCGAGCCGCCTGTGAAGCCCAATCCATCATAAGTTTTGGATGCATTGTTGACTTGCACCGTCACCAGCGGTTGTTCACGGTAAATCGTGTATGTACCGGATGCCAATGCAGCCGTGTAGTTGGTGTCCACTTCATCGCTGTTGTAGCGGTTGTTGCCGGTTACAGCCCCCACACCCGTGCTGCCTGCAAGCGAGCCCGTCATGAAAGTGACGCGGCCACTGGCCCCCGCACTCACCGAACCACTGCCGGAAATGGTCACATCGCCGCCTGTGGCTGTGCCCGCACTGGCGGGCTTGCCTGCCACCAGCGTGACGGCCGAACTGGTGCCATTGGTGGTGCTGATGGCTTGTGTCACGGACAAGTTGCGATCGGCATTCAGGTTCACGGTGCCACCGGTCAGGGCGATGGTGCGGTTCACCGTCAAATCGCTGGTGGCGCCGGTGATGGCGGCAGACACGTTGCCTGCACCCGAAATGTTGTTGGCAATGGTGGTGGCTTCTGCCAGCACATAACTCAGGTTGGCGTTATTGCTCAGGGTGACATCGCCTGCGCCCAATGTGCCTGTGGTGCCCGCGTTGCCCACTTGCAAAGTGCCCCCGCTCACGGTGGTGGTGCCTGCGTACGTATTGTCGGCTGTTAGTTTGGTGGTGCCTACGCCAATTTGGCTGAATGAACCTGTGCCGCTGATGGCGTTGGCAACCGTGTAAGTGTCAGAACGGTTGATGGTCAAATTGCCGTTATCTTCAACCGCTCCTGTGCCAAGCGTACCTGTGGTGCCCCCATCGCCCACTTGCAAAGTGCCTGCACCAATGGAGGTGATGCCCTTGTAGGTATTCGTGCCGGTCAAAATTTGCGTGCCCGCACCTACTTTGCTGAGCGAGGTCACGCCGGTGTTGTTTGTCGTTGAACTGATCACACCGGAGAATGTGGCTACTCCTGCCGTGGGGTTGTAGGTCCCTGCGGTCGTGCCATTGACGCCCACCGTGATGCTGCCTGCGGTGGAGTAACCGGTAGAAATAGAGCCTGCCCCCGTCAGGGCATCGACGCGAATATTGCCCTCTGAGCCCGCAAATGTGGCACCTGAGGCCACATTTAAGCTGGACAAGTTATTGGTCCAGTTCTCGTTGCTGTTAGAACCACCGACAAAAGTGCCTGCTTGCACATCGATCAAAGAGCCCGCACCTAAATTGAAGGTGGCCGCCGTGGTGTTCCAAACCACCTGCCCAGCCCCTGTTTTGCTGATGGTGCCGTTGCCCGCAAAAGTCGTGTTGGTGTAAGCGGTGGTATTGATGCCCGAAGTCACATCGAAATTCAGGGTGGCGCCACTGGCAATGTTGAACTGGCCTGTGCCGTATTGCGCCAAATTGGAAGTGGCCTTTAAAGACATCGTGCCCGCATTGACGTAAGTTTGACCGGTGTAGGTGTTGTTGACGGTGCCTGTACCCACCTGTGGAAACGTCAACACCCCCGTGCCTGCCTGGGTCACTGTGCCTGAGCCGCTGATGGCATTGGTGACGGTGATGTTGTCCGAGCGTTTGAAGACCAGGGCGCTGTTGTCAGTGACCGAACCGGTGCCCAGCGAACCCGTTGTGCCGCCGTTGCCCACTTGCAGCGTGCCAGCTGTCGTGGTGGTGATGCCGGTGTAAGTGTTGTTGGCCAGCAGCACGCCGGTGCCGCCTGCGCCGTTTTCTGTCACCGTGCCGGGGCCGCTGATGGTGCTGGCCACCGTGGACGTGCCCGATGTGTTGGTGAACGATAAATTGGAGCCGCTGTCGGTCAGCGTGAGTGTGCTGCCTGCAGCGCCCAAAGAGCCAACAAAGGTCACTGCAGGAGTTGCTGTATTGGTATAGCTACCGATGGCCAAGGTCTTGCCTGCGTTGACCGTCGTTGCGCCTGCAAAGGCAGTGCTGTTGCCCGTCAGGGTGACCACGCCAGATCCGGCCTGAACCAAGCTTCCCGTGCCCGTGATGATCGAGTCATTTCTATAGGCCTCTGCACGGTTGAAGGTCAGTTTGGTGCCTGCCGCAATGCCGATGTTTGTGGCATCCAGTGTGGCGGTTGTGGATGCTGTTGCGGCCGTGCCGTCACCGACCTGCACATTACCTGCATTGATGTTGAAGTTGGTGGCTCTGAATTTGTCTTTGATCAGCAAATTGCCGCCACCCGACATGTTGACTGTAGTCGCACCGCCCCCGCCACTTCCCAGCCCGTAATTGGTTGAGCTTTGTGTGAATGCCAGAGCAGCAAAACTGCTGTCCAAAAGGGTTGTTCCGCTGGTTGCAGGGGTCAAATTGAAGTTCACATCGGCAGAGTTGGCGTTCAGTGTGCCTGTGATGGTGTTTGTTGCCCCGCCGCTTGTGCTGAAACTGTTGGTGGTGCCACCTTGGCCAATCGGGTTACCCCCTAGGTTCATGATGCCGCCACCCATCCCGCCTGTGAAATTGAAGGCGGTATTTTTCACCCAGCTCAAATTGGAAGGGGCGAGCGAAAACGTGGATGCGTTTTCCACATTGATGCTTGTGGGATTGAGCTGCGCGTAACTTTGACTTCCCGCAGGTGTTGTTGAGAGCGTCAAGCTACCGCCGTCCTTGACCGTGTAGGCGTTGGACACGTTCGTGGCCATGGAGGGGGTGGCAATCCACGAACCCAGTGTCAACGCACCCGTGCCCGCCTTGGTGAAGTTGGCCGCGTTGATGGCGCCGTCGTAGGTGCTGGTGCCGCTTTGTGTGAAGGTAACGCTGGCATTTTTGTTGGTGGTGTCACCAATCGCGCCCGCACCCGTGATCGTGCCGCTGGTCGATGTCAGGTTGATGTTGGAGCCCGTGCCCGTCGCGCCGGTATCTTTGATCGCTGCCGAATTGACCAGATTGCCATTCGAGGTGATGTTGATCGTGGCCGCCGTGCCCGAACTGGTGATTGAGCCCGCGTTGGTCAAATTGACGCCGGTGTTGGTGGTCGTGGCCACATTGCCCAAAATGTTGACGTTGCCCGTCGCGGTGATGCTGCTGGCAATGTTGACGGCATTGGTGGCGCTGCCCGAGTTGGCCCCCGCCGTGAGTGCACCACTGCTCCAGTTGATGGTGCCTCCTGTGTTGTCCAGAGACACGTTGGTGCCCGCCAGCGCTGCTGTGGTCGAGATGGCCCCGCCCGTGGTTTGCAAGAGAAGACCCGCACCACTGGTGAACGCACTGGACGCGGTCAGCGTGCTGCCCGACTGCAGGTACACATTGCCCGTGGTCGCGGCGGTCGTCACAGCCGCAGTGGTGGTCATGGCACCCGATGTGGTGCTGCCAATCTTGAGGGTGCCTGCCTTGATCAGATTCATCTCGGCATTGGTGATGCCCAAGGTGAGCTGGGTGGCGTTGAGCACATCGGCCCCGCCCACATTGACCAGGGTGCCCGCTGTTTTGTTCTGAATGGTGGTGGTGCCTGCGCCAGAGTTGATGGTGGATGTTTGCAGTTGCACACTGTCTGTGGTCAATATCACATTGGCACTGGTCGTGCCTGCGGCCACGCCAACAGTGCCACCACCAATGAGCACGCCGACACTTTTTGCGCCATTTCCACCTTGGCCGATGATGTTGATATCGGCGCCTTGTGAACTGACTACGGTACTTGCATTGTCAATGTAGACACCAATGTTTGAGCCAACGGTTCCTTGTCCACCAGTTCCTGAAACGGTGACCTTGCCTGCACCGACGGCTGCCACCTTGGCTCCTGAGATGGATACGCCGATATTGGTTGCAAGGCCTCCTGAACCATTGCCACCATATCCCGTGACAGCAATATCACCGCCCAGCGATGTGACAACTGCGTTGGCGCCGAGAGCTACGCCATAAAGATAGTCACCAGCAGCGGCGGCCGATCTTGAATCACCGATGAGGGAAACAGTCCCTGTTGAGCCGCCCGTGATGGTTGCGCCTGAAATTTGAATGGCTTTGCTGAGAGTGGCTGTTGTTGTTGTGCTGTAGCCGTTCATAGTGATGGTGCCGGCGCCAGTTGTTTTAATGGAGCCATTCGTCACGACAATGCCATGAACATTTGGGGTGTTTGCGAGAGCGGTCTTGAAAGTGGTTCCTGTCATGGCGATGTTGCCACCACCGGCATCAAATGCAGCTGTACTCAACGAAATGCCTGCGTAACCGGAGATCCCATCACCCGCTGCACTGCCTGTGCCGTTTAATGCCGTGCCACCACCCAAAGTGATGTCGCCCCCCTTGCTTGTAATGCCAGAACCCGTGTTAAAGATAATCGCCCCACCACCAGCGGCATCTGAATCGCTGTTGAATACGACGTTGAGCTTTCCGGTGTTCGATGTGATGGTTTTACTGGCCGCGACCGTGATGTTGCCATGCGCTTGCAAGGTCAAGGTGGCATCACCGCCACCTGTCTTGCTGATGCTTTCGTTGACGGCAATGTTGCCTGCGCTTGTGCCACCTGCGCCAGTGGCCAGCGTCACGCTGGTGCCGGCGGTCAAGTTGGCTGAAATGTCAGAAGCCAAAATGATTGAATCAGCGCCGCTGGTGTAGCTGCTGGTGTAGGGCGTGCCCGTTGCACCGCTGGCGGCAATGGTGATGTTGGTGGGGTCCAGCAGCCATTCGCTGGCTTTGACGCGTGTGCCAGTGGTGGACAGCACATCACCCGAGGTCTCCACAAAACCCTTGCCACTCTCCAGCCTGGCCCCACTCACATCGGTGGCCTTGGCCAGCACGCCGGTTTCTTCGTCGCGCCCGATCACGATGTCGCCGCCTTTGCGCGCTTGGCCCTCGTCATCTTGACCGCTGCTGTTGGCCGTGATGCGCCCGTCCACCTTGATTTGGCCGCCATCGGCCAGCAAGTGCACCGCACCGGCTTGCACGCCGCTGGTGTCGATGCTGCCGGAGTTCAGCACGCTGGCCACGGCCTGGCCCAGTGCAGCGGCTTGCATGTAGACCTGACCGCCTTCGGCCACGATCACGCCGTCCTTTTGGTTGGCCACCGAGGCGTTGATGCTCGCTGGCGTCAGCTCCAGTTTGATCTTGCCCGTGCGCCCGATGGGCACGGTCACAGTCTCTGCTGCGCCCAAAGCCACGCCGCCTTGGGGCGCAATGATCTGGCCTTCGTTGCTCACGCTGGCACCCAGCAAGGCGACATAGCCGCCCGGGGCCACTTCGATGCGGCCTTTGTTGATGACCTGGCCCGTGCTGTCGCCCCGTGTGTAGCGCTCTTTGCCGGCCATGAAGTCAGCGTCAGAGATGTTGAGGGTGGACGCGGTGAAGGCGCTGGCGCTCACGCTGCCATCGCTGCCGACCACGATGCCTTTGGGGTTGACCAGCACCACCTGGCCGTTGGCCTGCAGCTGACCCAGGATGTGGGTGGGGTTGTCTGACAGCACGCGGTTGAGCAGCACCGATTGGCTGCTGGGCTGGGTGATGTTGACTTTGGCGTTTTGACCAATATCGAAGCTTTGCCAATTGACCACCGCTTTGGCCGTGCTTTGGGTGATGGCCAGCTGGTTGGCGGCCTGGCTGAAACTCACGGCCCCCTGAGCCACCTGGGGGCCTTGGGGCAGGGTTTGGCTCCATGCCAGACTGACCGAAGCAAAACCCAGGGCCAGCACGCCCATGAAGCGTGCGCTCACAATGCCTGATGGTGCGCCCGGGGCTGTTCCCGCACCTTGTCCTTTGGACTGGCTGCAAGCATGTTCACCCACGGCCACCAAGGCGCCCAAGTGCTTAGAGAAGATGGTTTTGTAGCAAAGATGGTTCACGGCAGGAATTCGTCAAGTGACGCACCCACACGCGAAAAGCCAAAAACGCTTATCTATCAGTTATGAGTGCTTATTTGTCAATTTTCGATTTCCTTGGAACTTCTATCATTGTCCAATTGGGGTATTCTGTCGAATTTAATAAAACTTTTTTACTTTTATTGCCAATAGTTGCGAATTCACCGAATGGAATGAGAATTCAAAAAATAGTAAATTGGTGCTCAATAAAAGTAGCTCACAGACAGGTTGACGCGCTGGTTGTTGGGGCTGGATTCGATGTTGCTGGGCAACCAGGCTTTGTAGCCACCGTGGCCCTTGGCCCATGTCAATGCGTAATGCAGTTGAAAGTACCGTCCTTGCAGCTGCAGGCCAGAACCCTGCAAGGCATAGCGGTGCAAGCTGGAAGAGGCCGAGGGCTGGGCCTGGAGAATCACCTGCCCGATGTCATAGAACATCGAAATCGAGGCGTTCATAGGCAGGGTTTGGGTCAGCTCCAGGCTGCCCAGCAGCCCACGGTCGCCGATGCCATCGGCGCTGGTGTAGGCGCGCACACCGTTGACGCCGCCCAGCGTGATCTGGTTGTAGCCGTCCAGATTGCGGTTGGCCCATTGGCCCCGCAAGCGGCCACTCAGGCGCAGCGAACCGGTGGCATCCAGCGCGGCTTGGCTTTTCAGGGCGAAATCCAGCTTGCCATAAGAGCCCGCTGGCACCGCCGCACTGACCGCATCGGGGTACTGACCCAGTGTCAGGCCCAGTTCGGCCCGTGTTGGATCGTTCGACAGGCGTTCGTTGTCGGCCGTCAGGCGCCAGCGCAGCTGGTGGTCCTTGATGTTGGAAATGGGTGCACCCGTGGCTTGCAAACGGCTTTCGCTTTGGCGCGTGACCAGATCCAGCTGGGTTTTCAGGACCACGTCGCGTTGTCCGCCCACGATGCGCGTCAGTCCTGCGCCGAGTTCGCTCGACTCGCCCTGGGTGCTGGCCGTGCCGCCCAGCACCGAGCGGCTGCGCGATTGCGAGCCAAACAACTGCCAGCGTGACCCGGCCAGAGGCAGCAAGGACTCGTAGTCGGCGCGGGCGTAAGCAATACCCTCGGAGGCCTGGGCCAACAAGGACAGCTGCGATTTGATGCCCGGCAGGCCGATGGTGGCCGCCCCCATCATCTGAGCGCGTCCGTATTGTTTAAGTCCGTGGTTGTTGACTTGGACCACCCCCGATGACAGGCGTCCCGGCGTGGGCAGCGCGGGCGCGACCGTGATCACCAGGTCCAGCAATTCCGGTCCCACCGCCCGCAAAGTGGCTTCGAGTTCGATGGGTAAGTCGTAGCTGGCCGAGTCCAGCGCTTGGTCAAGGGCCAGTGTGTCCACGGGCATGCCCGATTTGAACTTTTCAGCAAAGCGCGATTGCACGCGTTGCAAATGGGGGGCCTCCATTTTTCCATCCAGCGACAAGACGCGCAGCACATTGATGCGGGGCTGCATGGCCTGGATCTTCAATTGCTGGCCACCCGCCACCGGCACCACTTCGGTTTTGGCATAGGCCATGAAGCCTTCCCGGGCCGCCTTGTCGTAGAACCAGGCGTGAAAAGCCTGGATTTGCTCAATCGACACCGGCTGCCCGATGCGGGATTGCCAATAGCGCTCGATCGCGGCAGGCAGCAAGCGGCTGTCCACCTGGACCGATGCGAGGCGCTCAATGGCCGTGTTGGCCTCCAGCCCCAGCGTGTCCACATGCACCAGCGGTTTGGGTTGTGCCCGTTCCCGCAATTGCTGGCCCAGCTGTTCGATGTTTCTTTGGGCCGCTGCGGGGTCGGCCTGTGCCTGCGCCGCAAAGGGCAGAAGGCCGCAAGTGAGCCAAAACAACGCGCTCAGGCCGTGTCCGTGTGGGTGTTGATTCAGTGTGTTCATGGGGCGTGTGCTGTGAAGCGCTGTCTTTGAAAGACAGACTTTGATGACATTTTTAAAAAAATAGAAGCATAACGTTTATGCGCGGCATGTTTTTAGAAACCAGGTGCGGTGCATCCATATCCTCCCCGAGCGCCATGGTGGACTCGTCAACGCGTCATTGAGCGTCTTGCCCGGCAATAACCGTCAGGGTTTGTCCGTCATTGCGCAGTGGGCCGGGGTTACACCAAGTTCGTCATCGAAACCCTGATCGACGAAGTGGCCCGTGGCGTGGGGGCCGACCCCTTGGTTTGCCGCATCGATCTGCTGAATAAAAAACCGCGCGGTCAGGCGGTGTTGAAGGCGGTGGCCATGCTTTGCAACCGCGGTGTTGAACGGAAAACGCCTGCGGGCGTTGCCTTTGCCGATGGTTTGACCGGCTTCGAGCTTCATTGACCGCCCATCGCCCACAGGGGTGGGCTCCTGGTATGGATTGACCTGTCAATAGGTGCCGGTTGTTTTTAAGCTCTCTCTGTTTCTTTTGTCTTCTCGGTCAGTGACTGTGGATCAGGGACTACGAGGCTGATTGGGCGACGGTA
>Ga0255139_1000427_pt1 | contig 13629 bp, 12 predicted proteins | sample Law_Colum_RepB_8_FD_188549 | JGI IMG/M metagenome (GOLD analysis project Ga0255139, IMG submission 188549) | Freshwater microbial communities from St. Lawrence River, New York, United States - Law_Colum_RepB_8d | ecosystem: Environmental > Aquatic > Freshwater > River | place: USA: New York...
CGCGGTCAGCGTACGAGCTAAGCCTTAGCCCCAGACGCTGCGTCCGCCATCTACCGCGATGATTTGGCCGCTGATGTAATCGCTGCCTTCAATCAGGAAGGCAATGGTGTCGGCGATGCTATCAAAACCGCCGACGCGCCCCAGTGGCACGCTGGCCAGAATTTTTTCTTGCAGTACCGCCGACATTTCGCCACTGCCCTCAGGCCACGCAATCGCCCCCGGCGCAACGCCATTAACGCGCACGCGGGGAGCTAGCTCTTTGGCGAGCGACTTTGTCATGGCCCCTAATGCGGCTTTCGCCATGCAATAGACCGTGTGCTCTGCTAGTGGGAACTCGGCATGAATATCAATGACATTGACGATGCTGCCCCGAGCGCTGGCTTGGAGGGCGGGAGTTAAGGCCTGGCTGAGAAAAAAGGGCGCACGAGCGTTGCTGGCAAACAGGTCATCCCACTGCGCTTGTGACGTTGTTCCCACGGGGGTGGGATAGAACGAAGAGGCGTTGTTCACCAGAGCGTCTAATCGCCCATAGGCATCGATGCTGGCGACTGCCAACGCGGTCACGGCACGGGCATCGCTGAGGTTGGCAATGAGCACACGGGCGCTGTCCGGGCGAAAAGCGTTGAGCTCATCGGCGAGCAGGTGAGCGGTGCGCTGTGAGTGAAAGCAATGTAGTAGCACGCGCCAGCCCTGTCGGTGCAGACGCCGTGCGGTGGCGGCACCGACGCGACGACCGGCACCGGTAATAAGCACTACGCGAGCATTTAACGGATCGTCGTGAGTCATGGGCATCTCGTTTTAGCCTGGGCGAGGGCTCAGGTGTCGATAGTGGTTACGATAATTTGTGAGTTGGCTCAGGCGTTGTTCGGCAATGGCCTTTGCCATGTCAGCGCCTTGCAGGCCTTGTGCCAGCAGCGCAGGCATGTCGACCTGAGTGGCAGCAAATGCACCGAGCCAGTAATCCCGCTGCCAATAATCGCGATCTTCCAAACCGGTGCGGCCACGTGCATCAGCTTCACAGGCAGTCAGGAAGTCGGCAAAGCGTTCGGGGCGACGCCAAGCATCCAGCAACATCAATTTGCGCAACAGCGTGTCTGGGCGTAATTCATCGGCGCGATGACAGTCGAGATGCCACTCGCCCACCAGCAGCGCCAGTTCCTGCCACGCCTTGGGTGCGCGCAGGCGTTGGCCGATGGCGCGAATCAAGGGCAGGCCACGCGCCTCGTGGCCAGTATGGCGGGGCAGCACATCCGTGGGTGTGAGGCCTTTGCCAACATCATGGAGCAAGACGGCGTAACGTATTGCGGCATCAGTCGTTAGTCGCTCGGCTTGTTGCAGACTGAGCAGGGTGTGCAGGCCCGTATCCACTTCCGGGTGATAGTCGGCGCGCTGCGGAACGCCAAAGAGATGACTCACTTCCGGCAGCAAAATGGCAAGCGCACCGCAGTCCTGTAGGACATCAAAAAATACATCGGGGCGCGGCCCCGCCAATGCGCGTGACATCTCCTGCCAAACGCGCTCGGGTGTTAGCGTTTGCAGCTCACCGCTGCGACTGAGCTGCTTCATCAGAGCAAAGGTTTCCGGCGCAATACGAAAGCCCAGGGGTTTAAATCGTGCCGCAAAGCGGGCAACACGGAGTACGCGCAAGGGGTCTTCGACGAACGCTGGCGAGACATGACGAAGCAGTCGTGCTGCCAGGTCCTGTTGCCCCCCACAAGGGTCGATGATGCTGCCATCGTCGAGTTCGGCCATGGCATTGATGGTCAGGTCGCGGCGTTGTAAGTCCGCTTCCAGCGTGACATCCGGCGAGAAATCACAAATGAAGCCGTTATAGCCACTGCCGTGTTTGCGCTCGGTGCGAGCCAGCGCATATTCAGCCTGTGTTTGTGGGTGCAGGAAGACGGGGAATTCGTTGCCGACCTGGCGATAGCCCTGCGTCAGCAAATCCTCGGGCGTGGCACCCACCACGACCCAGTCAGTATCGACCACGGCCAGGCCGAGCAGGCGATCCCGGACAGCGCCGCCGACGCGATAGGCTTGATAGCGCTGGCCGCTCATTGCAACCCCGGACGGCTGTGGAAGCGTCGGCCATCTTCCAACCGATAGGCCGTGAGGTGGTTGCCCCAGACGCAGCCCGTATCCAGCGCAATGCACTGCGGCTGATGCGTGATGCCGAGAATGGCGGCCCAGTGCCCGAAAATAATTCGGGTGTTGCCCAGGGCACGGAGGTCGGCGGCATACCAAGGCTTAAGGCCACTGGGCGCGGTATTCGGCGAGTCCTTGTGCAGGAAATCGAGTGCGCCATCGGCATGCAGCAGTCGCATGCGGGTAAAGACATTGGTGATGGCTCGCAGGCGTGTCACGCCGGCCAGATCATCGCGCCAGATGGCCGGTTCGTTACCGTACATGTTGGCGAGATAGCTCAGGGCATCTGCACCGCGAAGTGCCACTTCGACTTCCTGCGCGTGATCGCGAGCCTGTGCGGGTGTCCAGCCTGGGAGCCAGCCTGCATGGCAAAGCACATGCGGCTGCGCGGCGACATCTGGCAGCTCAATCAACAGTGGCCGTGCTTGTAACCATGTCATGAGTGCCGTGCGATCGGGTGCGTCGAGAATGGGAAGCGTGCCGTCTTTCGCTTTCAGCGTGGCCAGACCGTGATGGGCGGCTATGAGGTGTAAATCGTGATTGCCGAGCACGGTGTCTGCCGCCGCACCGAGGTCATGGATTAGACGCAGCGTGCCTAAGGAGTCGGGACCACGAGCAACCAGATCGCCAGCAAAGTAGAGCCGATCTTGTGCCGGGTCGAAGGCGATGGTGTCGAGCAGGTTTTCCAGCGCGGCGCGACAACCTTGCACATCGCCGATGGCATAGTGCGCCATGCAATCTGCCCCTTAGTTGAGTACGCGCGGAATGGCCAGCGTAAAGGCTGGGATGGGCGACTCAAAGCGCTCACCGACCTCGTTGATCATGCCGTAGCTGCCATGCATGCTGCCCACGGGGGTTTCTAGCACAGAGCCGCTGGTGTATTCGAAATGCTCGCCCGGTGCCAATGTGGGTTGTTCGCCAATCACGCCATCGCCCCGAACTTCCTGCACGCGTGCCTCGGCGTCGGTGATGATCCAATGCCGAGTCAGCAATCGCGCGGTGCGGGCGCCTTCGTTACGAATTCGAATATGGTAAGCAAATACATAGCGCTTCTCGGCCGGATTCGATGGCTCCGCCAAGTACTCACTGCGCACTTGAATGCTGATGCCATGGGCATCGACCGAATGCACTGATTGGCTCATGGTTTGGCTTCCGCTAACGCATTGGTGATTGCAACGTAGTCTGCCACGGACAATGTCTCAGGGCGACTGGTCAGGTTGACGCCTGTACTGCGCAGGATTTCTTCGGGGTAGCGTCCGAGTGCATTGCGTAAAGTCTTGCGGCGCATGGTGAAGGCCGCCATGACCACCTCTGCCAGCAGCTTCTCGTCGCGGCAGGGGTAGGGCAGCTCGCTGTACGGTGTCAGGCGCACGATGGCCGAGGTCACTTTGGGGGGCGGGCTAAAGGCTTCCGGTGGTACATCGAACAGCCATTCGGGCTGGCAACGGTATTGCACCATGACGGACAGGCGACCGTAATCGTTGCTGCCGGGCTCGGCACAGAGCCGATCAACCACTTCCTTTTGCAGCATGAAATGCATGTCGCGAATCACACCGACCTGGTCCAGCAAATGAAAAATCAGGGGTGTGGAAATGTTGTAGGGCAGGTTGCCGATGACACGGAGGTCTGCCGCACCCGGGGCGGTTGCTAGGGGGGCAAAGTCGAACTGAAGCGCGTCGCCACTGTGAATAACGAGCTCGCCCATGCCGGCCAAGGTGTTGGGCAGGCGAGCGGCCAGATCCCGGTCCAGCTCGACCACCTGCATATGCCCTAGCGCGGGCAACAAGACTTTGGTCAGCGCACCTAGGCCAGGGCCAATTTCGACCACATTTTGCTCTGTGCTAGGCTGAAAGCTGGCCACGATTTGCTGAATAACACGGTCGTCGCTGAGGAAGTTCTGGCCGAAGCGTTTGCGCGCGACGTGACCTTCAACAACGCGACTGCCTTTCTTGCCCTGTGGATGACTCATGGTGTGTGGCTCATTAGGTTTTGTTTCTGGCGTGAATCATGTGGATGGCTTCTTGAACGGCAGCATGAAGACTGCCAACTTCAGCCAGGCCGGTGCCGGCCAGCGAGAGTGCTGTGCCGTGATCTACAGAGGTACGAATGATGGGCAGGCCGAGTGTGATATTCACAGCTTCGCCAAAGCCGGCGTGTTTCAGTACCGGCAAGCCCTGATCGTGGTACATGGCGAGCACGGCATCAGCGCCAGCGAGCAGGCGTGGCGTGAATAGCGTGTCGGCGGGCAGTGGGCCGGACAGGTTCATGCCCTGGGCCCTGAGTTGATTCAGGGTAGGCTCAATCACCTCAATTTCTTCGCGACCGAGGTGGCCGGACTCACCGGCATGCGGGTTCAGACCGGCGACCAAAATGTGTGGGTCGGCGATGCCGAAGTTCGTGCGCAAGTCATGATGCAGAATCTGCAGGACCTGCGTTAGACGTTCCGGGGTAATGGCATCCGCTACGTCGCGCAACGGCAGATGGGTGGTGGCCAACGCGACACGCAATCCGGGGCAGGCCAGCATCATCACCACGCGAGGCACATCGCAACGGGCTTGCAGGTATTCGGTGTGACCGCTAAACGCGATGCCGGCATCGTTAATGACCGACTTCTGCACGGGGGCGGTAATCATGGCGGCAAACTCACCGCTCAGGCAGCCATCGCAGGCGCGATCTAAAGTCGCCAACACGGCGTGCGCGTTGCTGACATCCAGATGCCCCGGTCGTTCGGTGTTCGCGAGGGGAACTTGCGCCACTTTCAGGGTGCCCGGCACATGTGCTGACGCGGCACTGGAAGGGTCATGTGACAGTAGCGTTAACGGGAGCTTTAGCCGTTGTGCTGCTCGCGTCAATAACTGAGTATCTGTGATGGCAATGAGTTCAGCAGGCCAAGCGGATTGTGCAAGCATGACCAGCAGATCGGGGCCGATGCCAGCAGGTTCGCCTGGTGTTAATGCAAGTCGGGGGATCATCGGGGGAAATCACATCCTGCGCGTCGGTCATCCACTCTATTGTGCCATAGCCAACCTAAGAGGAGTGGACACCGACGTCGGACATGCAATGACAAGGCTTGCCGCATAAGACTTATCACCGGTAACCAGGGGTCCAGTTGACGCTGCTGGGTACAGTTGGCATTGTCTTGGTAGTACGTGGTGTCGCCAAGTAAAAATCCCGTAAAACTTCTCATGCCACCCGCTGCTCGTTCAGCCTAAGGGAGATTCGCTATCCACCGCCTATGGCCACATGCCAAGCCTTATCTGCTCGCCATAATTACGGTCGCCGCGGCGAGCGCTGCGTCGTGGTTCTTGCAGCGTTATGTGTCGCTGCCGAATTTGGTGTTGCTCTTTATGTTGGCCGTGGTCTCCGTGGCCTACGTGGCGGGTGGGCGAGCGGCGCTATTGGCCTCGGTATTAGCCAGTTTGGCTTATGCCGGCTTGTACTTGCCGATCGGCTATTTGGATGCGGCCGAACTCAGTCAGTATGCGATCACGGCAGTCATCACCATGGCCATGAGCGTTTTCATTAGCCAGCTCACCACGCGTTGGCGAGATAAGGCCTTGGAGTCGGCAGAGCGGGCTCGTGAACTGGATAGACTCTATCGCTACACGCGTGAGTTGGAGACAGAGCGGCTACGTAACTCCGTGCTCAGCGCGTTATCCCATGATTTGCGTACGCCGCTGGCGGGTTTAATTGGCGCGTCTTCATCACTCATGTCGGATGAGGTCGTGCTCACACCAGCCGCGCGGCAAGGCTTGGTCGGGCTCATTTATGACGAGTCTCGGCGTATGCAGGCGCTAGTGGAGAATCTGTTGGAGCTGGCTCGATTAGAGTCTGGGCCCGTGACTTTGCAGCAAGACTGGCAAGCACTGGACGAAATTATTGGCGCTGTGATGCCGACGTGGCGTGCGCAGCTGGCGCCAAGGCAGATCACGCTGAGCCTGCCGGATGAATTGCCCTTGCTGCGTTTTGATCCGCGTTTGATTGAACGCGTGCTGGTGAACTTATTAGAGAACATCGGCAAGTACACCCCACCCGAAGCCCATGTTGTCATTTCTACACAGGTTTTCGAGGATCGCGTGGAGCTCGCCATTGCGGATGACGGCCCCGGCTTTAGTGAAGAGCCTGACCAACTGTTTAAAAAGTTTTATCGCGGCGATAGCGCAGGCCCCATTCCGGGAGCGGGTTTGGGTCTCGCGATTTGTCGCGCCATTTTAGAGGCTCATCACGGGCATATTCGTGCGGAGCGTGGGCAACCTCGAGGGGCTGTTTTTATTTTGAGCTTGCCTCGGCCTACGCAAGCAAGCCCCATCACTCAGGATGAGGACGCGTCATGACGGTTGATATTCTCATCATCGAAGATGACCCCAGCTTGTCCCGATTTTTATCGACCACATTGACTGCACAAGGCTATGCCGTGACCACGGCCATGCGTGCCGATGAAGCACTTGCTCGGGTCGCCTTAGATGATCCGGCGCTTATTTTGCTCGATTTAGGATTGCCGGATGGCGATGGCTTAGCGCTGTTGCCGGAACTGAAGGCACGCTGTGATGCGCAAGTGGTCGTGGTCTCTGCGCGTTCGCAGGAGTCCGATAAAATCAGTGCGCTCGATGCCGGTGCCGAGGACTACCTTACCAAGCCGTTTAGTGTGGCGGAGCTGTTAGCGCGCTTGCGCGTGGCGCAGCGCCGACGCCTAGAGTCGATACCGGTTGCCCAACAATACGCAGTGGGTGCATTGCGTGTGGACTTGGAGAAGCATCAGGTTTGGCTGGCTGAGGAGGCGTTGAAGCTAACGCCAAAGGAGTTTCAGTTGCTGGCCATCTTGGCGCAGTCACGGGGGCGCGTAGTTACCCATGCCCAGTTACTGCAGGCTATTTGGGGGCGTCACCACAGTGATGACACGCATTATTTACGGATTTATTTGCGACAGTTGCGGCAGAAGATAGAGCCGAACCCGAGTGAGCCTAGGTATTTGCTCACCGAGCCCGGCGTTGGCTATCGACTCGCGGACGCTTAGCGCGTGCCGCGATAGTCCACGTAAGCCTCGGAGCGCAGTTCGCGCAACCATGCACCCAGCTCTTCGTCATAGGCTCGAGCAAAGAGAATTTGGCGTGCGCGGTCTTTCAAAATGCTGTCGCGCATATCCTGCTTGCGTTCGCCTTCCACGCGCAGAATGTGCCAGCCAAAGCTGCTTAAAAACGGCTGACTGATCTGGCCCATGGGTGTTTTGCCAATCATGCGGTCGAATTCAGGCACCATATCACCGGGTGATACCCAGCCTAAATCGCCACCCTTTACCGCGGAGCCTGGATCTTGCGACTGCAAGCGTGCCAGTTCAGCGAAGTCGGCTCCCTTGGTCAGTTGGCGATAGATGCCATCCATGACTTGGCGAACATCGTCGCTGGACTGCAAGTCATTAGGGCGCATCAGGATGTGCCGAACCTGGCGTTGGGCCACGACCGTGGTGGGTGCGGGCGGGGGCGGCGGCAGTACCGACTCGGGCGCTTTAAGCTCACGGCGATCGAGCAGCCAAAGCAAGTGCCAGCCGCGCGGCGAACGAACCAAGCTAGGCTCCGTTCCGGCAATGCGTTGCTTAATGGGGTCAATAAGCAGCGTGGGCATGTCTTCAAGCGCACGCCAGCCCAAAGGCTCAATGGCGGCGTCGCTGGTTTTGCCTTTCAGGCTATCAATAGCTTCTTCAGGCGTTACCCCCGTGCGTTGTACGGCTAGCAGACGCTCCGCCAGGGCAGTGAGCTCTAGCTGCTTACGCGGGGATGCGTCTTCTTCCATGGGCACGAGAATTTGTGTCACCAGAAATTGTTGAACGGCGGGTTTCACCTCAGGCGCTACGGGCTTTGCTGCGGGCTTGAGTTGTTCATCCAGCTGACGATTGAGCTCGGAGCCGGCAGGTGTGGACATGAACTGAGCGATGTCGGCATCGCTGATGCGAATACGCTCACCCATGCGACGTTGACGCAGGCGTTCAATGACTTGCTCACGCTCTACTGCGGCGCGAACGCCAGCGAAACTGGTTCCGGGCGTGGAGTCGAGCTGGCTACGGAACTTATCTAGGGTCATGCCGTTTTGGCGCGCCATGCCATTGAGTGTGGCAATCACGGCGGTGTCGTCAGCACGAATGCCATTACGCTCAGCCAACTGCATTTGCAGGGTCTCAAGAATGAGCTGCTCACGCGCTTGTTGACGCAAGGTTTTATCGTCGGGAACTGCGGCTTTGCGCTGCTGAGCTTGAAAGCGCAGATCTGCAACACGCGTGTCGATATCGGAATTCAGGATGACACCATCATTCACAATAATCGCGATTTGATCTAAGGGTTTGGCGGCAGCCCAGAGGTTGCTCGAAAGGCCCGAAATCAATAGGGCCGAAGTAAATATGAGTTTTGTTAGCGGGCGCCACATTAGAAGCTGTCCTCAGTTTTTGCGAGTTGTGAGTAACCAATTACGTTGCGTTCGAGCAGGGCATCTACGCGACTGCCAAGACCAGCAAGACCTTTCAGCGTCACTTCAATAAAGAATGTGCTGGAGTTACGGTCAGTATTGGCTTGTGCGGTTGTGTCGGTCACGGCGATATAGCTGCGCCTAAACACGCGCACCTGCCAGCAACACGACTCGTAAGAGACACCGAATAATGCTTCCTGAGACTCCTTAGCCAGCAGGTCGTATTGCCAAAGGCCAATGACTTTCCAGTTCACCCCAAACGGTTGAACGAAGGAGAGTTGGGTTTGGCTGACTTGCTTCTGGCCGATGGTGGGGTCGTCGCGGCGGAAGCGATAACCTGCGTTATACACGCGCCCGGCATTTAACGGTAAATAGCTCGCGCCTACGCTGTATTGCGTGAGTTTGCTGTCGTCTGGGTTGAGCAGGAAGTCTGCGTAGACGCTGGTTTCCTCATTGGCCCGCAGGGTGATGTTGCCGGCAAAATCCGAGCTGCTGGAAATGCCGGGCTGGCCAACGCCGGAGCTGCAGGCAATTGAGCTTGAGCCTGTGCAGCTAATAGGCAGGGTGACTAAGCGGTCCCGAAAATAGTAGATCTGGCCCAAGGAGGCTTGCAGGTGTTCAAAACCGGTATCGTCGAGATGACGGGTGGTGACGCCGAGCGAAAGCTGGTGTGCGTCATCGATACGGTCGTTGCCAGAGAAGCGCGTGTCGCGAAACAGCTGGTCATAACTAAACGTGCGCGTTGCCGTATCGAACACAGGCAGTGACGATTGGTTTCGATACGGCGAGTACAAATACAATGCCCGCGGTTCGAGCGTGACACTGCTCCCGTTGTCGCTAAAGCGTTCAAAAAACAGACCAGAGTCTAGACTGATCGTGGGCAAGGTGAAGCTCGGTGAGTCGGCTTTGCCGGCCGTGCCACTACCCGTAAGCGCATATTGCAAGTGCGACACACGCACGCCAGGACGCACAAATCCCCAAGGCTGGTTGAAGTCGTAGCGTAATTGCGGATCCAAGCGTAAGCGCACGCCATTCACTTCATCGGCACTGCCGTCATTAATGCTGCGTTGGAAATTAGTAATCTCCGCACGCAGTTGATGCTGCCAGCCCGGCATTAGCGACGGGTCTGTGGTGAGCAATATCTGAGGCAAGCGGGTATAGGGCTTGTCACCATCCGCGAGCGTGGGGTCCAGCGTTTGGAAGCCTTGAGCGCGCGCTAGAAGATGCCAATTGCCTTGATCGTAACGAACGTCACCGACACGCTCTTGGTAGGTTTGGTTGGCAATTTCTAAGCCGCTACCCAAGTCTGTGAGATAAAACGGATCGCTCACATAGTTCAGGTCCGTGCGGGCGCTCCAGCCGCTGTCCCACTGCACATCATGACGGTAACGGCCGGATTTACGGTCTTCGCCAGTTTGTTTGTCATTGGCTAAGACGGCACCACTGATTTCGCCACGGCCCAAGCTCTCGGTGAGGTAGCGGAACTCGCCCTTCATGAGCAGACCCCGCTGCGTGTAGAGCGTGGGGGTAAGGGTGGCGTCGTAGTTGGGGGCCAAGTTTAGGTAAATCGGTTGGGCATAAACAAAGCCGCCATTGGTTGACGTACCAAAGTGCGGTGGCAGCAGGCCGGTTTGGCGTCTGTCGTCAATCGGGAAGCGAAAGTAAGGCGTGTACAGCACCGGCACATCATTAATGCGTAGCTTGGCATCGTAGACCTTGCCCACGCCCGTATTCGGATCGAGCACGATGTTGCTGGCGAGAAACGACCAGCTGCGTTGGCCTGGCGCACAGGTGGTGTACATGCCCTGATCGATACGCATGGAGCCATCGCTAAAGCGACGAATACGCTCGGCGCGGCCATGCGCATGCATGCTGCTGGAAACAAATTCGCTGGACAGCAATTGCCCGGCAGAGGTGTTGACGTTCACAACACCTTGGTCGCCGGTGAGGAGCAGGCCGGGCTCAGCTAAGCGAATATTGCCATCGAAGCGTGCGTAGTCACGATCTTGGGTGAGGTAGCCACTGTCGGCTTCGACCAAGCGCCCAGATTGTTGCAGACGTACTTGGCCTTCCAGCACCGCTTCGCCATTGTCACGATAGGTCAGGCTATCCGCCATGGCCTTTACGTCGGATTCGTTGAGCTTGCCGGCAATCACGGACGGGCCAATCGGCGTAACCCAGGCACCTTCGCAGGTGGCATCCATCGGCGGCCGATCAATGGCGGGTAGTTGCGCGATCTCTGCGCGCGTCAGCCAGCCTAGGCGTTCACCGGCGGAGTCAATATTGGGCAGGCCTGCCTGTGGCTTGGGCGTTAGACTGGGTTCAACGCTGGGTGCTGTTGCTGGTGCAACGGCTGCATTGCGAGCCATCGGCGCTGGGCGTGGCTGTGCGACGGGGGTCGGTTCCGATGATTCTTGCGCAGCATAAACTGGCAATCCGGCTATGCTGTCTTGGCCATAGCCAGGTGCTTGAGCGGCTGCCCACAGCGGCGCAGCAGACAGCGCTAAAATAGCAGCCGATAGCGGGCGTAGCTGCAAGCGCAGCAAACACGTATTTTTAGCACGACGGCAATCAGTCATGGCAGGAGTCGTTGGGTCATGTCAGGATTTGCCGGATAATAGAGTCATTGCCCCTTTTCAGCTAGGAAAATCCCAAGATGGCCTTAGATGCCCGCGCCCAACGCCTACAAGAATGGACGCAGACCTGGCTTAGTCGCCAACCCCATGGGTCACCCGCCGTGGGTGATCTGCAGGTGGTGTCCGGTGATGCCAGCTTTCGACGTTACTTTCGTCAGCCCCTGAGTCAGGGCTCACTGATCGCGGTGGATGCTCCACCCGAGAAAGAGAATTGCGGCCCCTTTGTGGCATTAGCCAAGGCGCTGCACGGCCATGGCTTGTGCGTGCCCGAGGTGCTTGCATGGTCGTCTAGCGAAGGCTTTATGTTGCTCACGGACTTGGGCGACACCCTGCTGCGTAGTGAACTCGCCGACGACACCGTGAATACGCTTTACGGCGCAGCCATGACCGCGCTGGTGCAAATGCAATCTTGCCCGGCCACGCCAGAGTATTTTTTGCCGAGCTACGATCGTGAGCGTTTGCTCACGGAAATGCGGCTGCTAAGCGAGTGGTTTATTCCTCAATTTCTTGGGTTGCAATTGAGCGAAGAGCAAGCAGAGACACTGGAGCAGCAGTTTGCCCTGATTGCCGAACGTGTCTCGCAACAGCCCTCGGTGTTCGTGCATCGCGATTACCACTCGCGCAACCTCATGCTGACGCCGCAAAGTGAGCTCGGCATCATCGACTTCCAAGATGCGGTACGCGGACCGATTACTTACGACTTGGCCTCTTTGCTTCGCGATGCCTATGTGCAGTGGCCGGCCGCCGATGTGGCACGCTGGGTTCAACAGTTCCGTGAAGAGCTGCTGGCCAATGATGCGCTGGATACCGCTGTCTCTGCGGACACGTTCCAAGCCTGGTTTGACTGGATGGCCGCTCAGCGACATCTAAAAGTCGTAGGCATTTTTGCGCGATTAAGCTTGCGCGATGGCAAGCATGGCTACTTAGCAGACACCCCATTGGTGTATCGCTACTTGCTAGACGAAATCGCTGATTACGACGAATTGCAGCCACTGCATCAGTTATTAGTTACGTTGTTGCCAACGTATGTGGCGCGTTATCCGGAGGCAATTCAGCAGCTCGGAGGCTATTTGTGAGGGCGATGATTTTGGCGGCCGGCTTGGGTACACGCATGCGGCCGCTCACCGATAACACCCCCAAACCTCTACTCGTGGTGGGCGGCAAGCCTCTCATTGTTTGGCATATTGAGGCATTACGCGCGGCGAGCATTACCGACATTGTCATCAACACCGCGTGGCTGGGTCATAAATTGGAGGCCGCATTAGGGGATGGTCGCCGCTACGGGGTGAAAATCCACTGGTCGCATGAGCCGGATGGCCAGCCCTTGGAAACTGCCGGCGGCATTGTGCAGGCGCTGCCCAAGCTGGGTCATGAGCCTTTTGTCTTGGTCAATGGTGATATTTGGTTGCGCAAACATCTCACGCCGCTGCGCGCTGCACTGACCCCGGGTCGCCAAGCACATTTGGTACTGGTTGATAATCCGGCACATCATCCGCAGGGTGACTTTCTGATGGCGTGCGGAGAGGCTCAGCCCGTCACCGGTGAGCGCTATGCGTTATCTTCGCGTGATACGGCGCTGGGAAGACGCCTGACCTATGCCGGACTCGCGGTATATTGTCCCAGTTTGTTTCAGGGTTTGCCGCGGGGCGTTAGGCCGCTGGCTCCTTTACTGCATGAAGCCATTGCGGATGGCTTGGTGAGTGGCGAGTACTTCCCGGGTCCGTGGGTGGATGTGGGTACCCCGGAACGTCTGCGTAGCTTGGATGCTGCTATTCGGGATGGATCGATTTAATCTTTTTTTGAGGTCTTTATGGCATTAGTTGCCGCTGCAAACCCGGCGCTTCAGCAGCCCGATTTTTTGATTGCTCCCTCCATTTTGTCAGCCAATTTTGCTTGCTTAGGTGCAGAAGTGGATGCGGTGTTGGCCGCCGGTGCCGATGTGGTGCATTTTGATGTGATGGACAACCACTACGTGCCCAATTTGACCATTGGCCCCATGGTCTGCAAGGCGCTACGTAAGCATGGTGTGACGGCCCCGATCGACGCGCATTTAATGGTGCGTCCGGTGGACCGCCTGATCGGGGACTTTATTGAAGCCGGTGCCAGCATCATCACCTTCCATCCTGAGGCGTCGGATCACATCGATCGTTCGCTGCAAATGATTCGCGATGGCGGCGCGCAGTGTGGCCTCGTATTCAATCCCGGCACGCCACTGCACTATCTCGACTACGTCATGGATAAAGTCGATGTGATTTTGCTGATGAGCGTGAACCCCGGTTTTGGCGGCCAGAAATTCATTCCGGGTACGTTGCAGAAATTGCGCGATGTGCGTGAGCGTATCCGAGCCAGTGGCCGGGCCATCCGCCTAGAAATTGATGGCGGTGTGGGTGTGCAA